>Ga0247734_1000951_pt1 | contig 23341 bp, 17 predicted proteins | sample UWRJL103311B2_FD_180933 | JGI IMG/M metagenome (GOLD analysis project Ga0247734, IMG submission 180933) | Plant litter microbial communities from Arlington Agricultural Research Station in Wisconsin, United States - UWRJ-L103-311B-2 | ecosystem: Environmental > Terrestrial > Plant litter >... | reverse complement strand
TGCTCTCTCTCGATGTATTCCGTGGTCTTACCATTGCCTGTATGATATTGGTGAATGACCCCGGCGACTGGGGGCATATCTATATACCGTTGGAGCATTCTGTATGGAACGGCTGCACACCTACCGACCTGGTGTTTCCTTTCTTCTTGTTTATGGTGGGGGTATCTATTGTGTACGCTATGGAAAGTAAAAAAGCAGATGGGGCCGGTCATTCCAAAATAATTTTAACCGCCCTGCGCCGTACGGTGATCCTGATCCTCATCACCTGGCTTACGCAAATTATCCTTCGGTGGAACTTCGACCTGAGTAAACTGCGCCTGCCGGGCGTGTTGCCGCGGATTGCGCTGGTATATTTTATCTGCACCATCCTGTACTTAAAAACCTCGCAGAAAACCCGCGATTGGGTATTTGTAATTGCGTTAGTGGGCTACTATATTTTAATGACGTTTGTACCCGTGCCCGGCGTGGGCTATGCTAATTTAGAACCCGAGACCAATTTAGGTGCCTGGTTTGACCGCACTTTGCTAACCCCCGATCATCTCTGGCGCTCATCGCATACGTGGGACCCTGAAGGTTTGCTGGGAACGTTACCCGCCATTGGCACCGGCTTATTTGGTATGCGCGTAGGCAGCTGGCTAAAACGTAAAGACCGTGACGATGGCATCAAAGTAAGCTGGATGTTTACTTACGGAACGCTGGCGGTTATTGCCGGCCTGTTTTGGGACCTGTTCTTCCCTATCAACAAAGCCTTGTGGACAAGCTCTTTTGTGCTTTACACCGGCGGGTTGGCAACCATTGGGCTGGCTATTTCCTTTTGGCTGATAGATGTGCAGGGCTACAAACGCTTTACGTACCCCTTTGTGGTTTTTGGTGCCAATGCTATTGCAGCGTATGTGCTATCGGGCTTTATTCCGCATTATTTTAACCTCATTCGTATTGGCGATAAGTCGGTTTATCAGACCCTGTTCGTGCCCTATTTTTCCCCGGTGAACGCCTCGCTGGCCGGTGCAATTTTTATTGTATTAATATTATGGCTGGTAATGTGGGTGTTGTATCTTCGGAAGATCTTTATAAAAGTATAACCATGAAGTTTAAAATTATTATTGCCCTGCTGTTGTTTTGCGCCGTAGCTAAAGCACAAACCGCAACTATCACCCCGGCTCATTTAAAAGCTGCCGAAGATGCGCTTGTAGCCTCGGGTGCAGGCACGCAGCTGCAAACCAACATATCATCTATGTTAAAACAGGCCAGTGCAAATGTTCCGGCTGATAAACGCCCAAAGTTTATTGAAGTGATGAACAGCTTTTTAGCTAAATATATGAACTGGGATATCCTGAAAGATCAGCTGGCCGCTATGTATGCCAAAGAGTTTACCGAGAAGGAACTGAAAGAGCTTACCGTATTTTATCAATCGCCCCTGGGCAAAAAACTTAACGAGAAACAACCCATCCTGTTTCAGAAGGGGGCAGAGATTGGCCAGCAAGCAGTACAAAGCCACCAAGTAGAACTGCAGCAAATGATGCAGGCAGCTTTTAAAGATGAGAAATAGAGATCGGGGATAGAAACAAGAGGTTAGAAACAAGAGTCAAGACAGAATTTGAAATTCTAGTTGTTCAGGTAAAGCTCACTATTCTGCCATTCACCACCCACATTTATAGTCAGATAAACAATTTGCAAAACCTTTATTCGTTTTGCATCTTAGCGATATAATCCTTAATTAATTTTATGAACTTTAACAGAAACTTTTCTGTAACAGCAATAGCGCTGGTTATAACAGCCGGCAGCACTTTTGCGCAGGTTAAAAGAAAGCCCGTTGCTTCACCCAAAAGCAAACCCGTTCCGGCGGCCGAGGCTTTAAAAACCAATAACCTGTTACCTGTCGATGCCAATGTGCTGGTAGGTAAATTACCCAATGGTTTAACCTACTACATTCGCCATAACGAGCAGCCAAAGAACCGCGCCGAACTTTACCTGGTAAACAAAGCGGGATCGATATTGGAAACCGATGCCCAGCAGGGCCTGGCGCACTTTGTAGAGCATATGGCCTTTAACGGCACACGCGATTATCCAAAGAACGCTTTGGTAAACTACCTGCAAAAATCGGGCGTAAGGTTTGGTGCCGATCTGAACGCTTATACTTCGTTCGACGAAACCGTATACCAGCTTCCCCTGCCAACCGATAGCGCCGATGTATTTAAAAAAGGCTTTAATATTTTAGCTAACTGGGCCGGTTTTGTAACCTTCGATCAGGCCGAGCTGGATAAAGAACGCGGCGTAGTGATAGAAGAGGCGCGCCAGCGTGGCAAGAACGCGCAGGAACGTTTAAGCCTGCAAACTTTACCTGTGCTGCTTAATAACTCAAAATATGCCTCACGCTTACCTATCGGGCAGGAAGCTATTATAAAAGGGTTTGATGCCAACACTATAAAAAGCTTTTACCAGGATTGGTACCGCCCGGATTTGCAGGCCGTTATTGCCGTAGGCGATTTCGATGTAAAAACGGTTGAGCAATATATTAAAGATAATTTCTCGGGATTAAAGAACCCCGTGGGCGAAAAACCACGCGCTGTATTTAACGTGCCGCCAACCCCGGGCACTGTTGTTAAAATTGCTACGGATAAGGAGTTCCCGTACTCGCTGGCGCAGATTGTGGTTAAGCACCCGCAAACGGTAGTTAAAAACACAACCAATTACATGCAGGATATGCGCATCAACCTGTTCAACTTTATGCTGAACGAAAGGCTGAACGAGTTGATGCAAAAACCAGAGCCGCCTTATTTATATGCAAGGGCTACATACGCAGCTTTAATTGCGCACCAGGATGCTTTTACATCTGTAGTGATTGCCAAACCCGGCGAACTGGAAACAGGTGTTAAGGCCATGGTTGCCGAAACAGAACGTGCCCGCAAGTTTGGTTTTACATTAACCGAATTAGAGCGCGCTAAACAAGCTGCTTTGGTGCAGGTGCAAAATGCCTATAACGAACGCAATAAAACCAATTCATCGGCCTTTGTGAGAAAGTATCAGCAGAACTTTTTAACCGGCGAGGCTTTCCCAAGCATTGAGTTTGAATATGCGTTCTATGCAAGCAATATCAACAGGATCTCTACAGAGGATATGAATGCCCTGGCCCGCAAATTTATTACCGACCAAAACCGCGTGATAATTGTGGAAGGCCCTGAAAAGGATAAAGATAAACTGCCGGATGATAAGGCTATTTTAAATTGGGTTGGCACTGCGGGTGCAAACGTTACTGCTTATGTGGATAACGTTACCAGCAGGCCATTACTGGAAAAAATGCCAACAGGCTCTAAAGTGGTAAGCGAAACTACCGACGAAGCCATAGGCACCACCACCTACATATTAGGCAATGGCATTAAAGCGATCTTAAAACCAACCGAGTTTAAGAACGACCAGGTGCTGATAAACGGTTACAGCTTTGGCGGTACCTCATTAGCCAGCGATCAGGATTTTACATCGGCTAACCTGGCCTCGCCAATTATTACCAACAGTGGTATTGCCGATTTTAACCAGGGCATGCTTGATAAAATGCTGGCCGGTAAAAACGTTACGGTTAACCCATACATCAGCGATATTACGCAGGGGGTTAGCGCCAACGCTTCGCCGCGCGATTTTGAAACTGCGCTGCAACTGATCTACCTGTACTTTACCCAGCCCCGCAAGGATGCCGATATCTGGAAAGGTAACATCAGCCAAACCCGCTCTATATTAACCAACCGCGGGCTCGACCCGGGAAGCGTTTTCCAGGATACGGTTGCTGCTGTTTTAAACAACAATAACTTCCGCGCCATGGTTACCACCCTGCCGCGTTTGGATGCCGCCAGTTTAGATAAGGCTTACAGCTTTTACAAAGATCGCTTTAGCGATGCCAGCGGCTTTACTTTTGTTGTTGTAGGTAACTTTAAGCCCGAGGTTTTAAAACCTTACCTGGAAACTTACCTGGGCGCCCTGCCATCAACCAATAAAAAAGAAACCTATAAGGATCTGAAGATCTACCCGGCACCGGGGCAGATCACTAAAACCGTTTATAAGGGCATTGATGATAAAGCTACCGTACAATTAATCTTCAACGGCGCTTATGATTATAACGAGGCCAACAACATTCAGTTGGATGCGCTGGAAGAAGTGATGAACATTAAACTTACCGAGCGCCTGCGCGAGCAGGAAAGCGGTGTATACTCGCCAGGGGTTAGGGCAACCTATTCTAAACTCCCTACCGGCAGGTACAGTGTAAGTATTTACTTTACCTGCAGCCCGGCCAATGTGGATAAACTGATAGCTGCAACAATGGACGAGATAAGCAAACTGAAATTAAGCGGTGCATTACCTGCTGATATCCAAAAGTTTGCAGCTGAAGAAGCGCGCTCTACCCAGGTACAGCTAAAAGAGAATATCTTTTGGGCCGGCTACCTCAGCGCTGCTGCGCAAAACAACCTTGACCCGGATGCGATACTGAAACACGTAAGCATGCTTGACCAGGTAACCGTGCAAAGCACAAAGGAAACGGCTTCTAAATATTTAAACACCAGCAATTTAATTAAGCTGATATTAATGCCTGAAAAAGATAAGAAGTAATTCTGGCGTCCTCACTAACAAGAACGGTCTGGCAATTATGCCAGACCGTTCTTGTTTATTTAAATATCGCGCTCGCTGTTAATGCATATTAATGTACGTATCAGCAGCCGAGTTTGGCGCATGCACCAGTATGCTCACACAATTGCCGGCGGGGTCTATTTCAAAAGAGATGCCCTTGGTCATATCGGTATAAACCTGTATGGTTTGGCCTTTGGCGGTATAGGTACTCCCCTTTTTTAACGTATAAAATTTACGTATATCCTTAAGATTGTTACCTGTACTGATGTACTCGGCAGTTTTAAACCAAGGCGAGGTTACCAGAATCTTTTTTATGTGCTTAACGGGCTCATCGGCATTGCCCATATTGTGGCGGGCAAATATGCTTGTTTTATAACCAGCGGTATCGTGGTTGGCATACCAGGTGGCCAGTTCGCTGCCCATGGCGGCATCGCCGGTATCCGGGCGGCCAAGTTCCCTCACAATAGAATCTAAGCCGGCTTCCAGCCTGATATGACCAATGGCTTGCCCGGGCGTTATTAACTGATCGGGTGGAATAGCTTTAACCTCGGTGGTATCGGGCAGATCGGGTGCCTCTTCTTCAGCTGCTTGATCACCCTTTTGCTTGCAGGCGAAAAGTAAACCTGCCATCAAAAGCACAATAATATACTTGGACAACTTCATCTTATAACATTTTAGGTATTTTATGGTTGATATATAACCCCAAACTTTGGGTTTTGTTAGCAAGATGAGTTCAAAAGGTCAGCAGGTAATACAGCAGTGGTATAAGCAGAAGCAATGGAAGCAGTTCCCCTTTCAAAAAGAGATGGAAGAGGCTTACCTTTCCGGCTTTTCGGGCCTGCTGAACGCGCCTACGGGCAGTGGTAAAACCTTTGCTTTGTTTCTGCCTTTTCTGGCAGATTTTATCAGCAGGCACCCTGATACTTATCAAACGAAAAGCAACAACGGCCTGCAAATGCTGTGGATAACGCCGCTGCGTGCGCTTACCAATGATATTAAAAAGGCTATGCAGGAGGTGTGCGACGAGTTGGGCATGCCCTGGCGCATCCTCACCCGTACCGGTGATACCTCCGCGGCAGATAAGGCCTCGCTTAAAAAGCGCCTGCCCGAAGTTTTACTTACCACCCCCGAAAGCCTGCACCTTATGCTGGCCCAAAAGGAATATTACAAGGTTTTTCAAGGTTTGCAGGTATTGGTTTGCGATGAGTGGCACGAACTACTGGGCACCAAACGCGGTGTACAGGTGGAGCTGGGACTGAGCAGGTTGAAAGCCTTAAGCCTTAAGTTGAAAGTTGAAAGCGAGCACCACTCGGAACTTAAGACTTCCGGCTCACGACTTAAAGTCTGGGGTATCTCTGCCACTATTGGTAACCTGGAGCAGGCGGCCGAGGTGTTGCTGGGGAATGATTTTCCGCCGGAGCGGATAAAAATGGTGCGGGCAAATATTGATAAACGGCTGGTAATCGAATCTGTGATCCCGGAGAATATTGAAAATTACTCCTGGTCGGGCCATATTGGGGTAAAGCTGCTGCCGCAGGTGATGGAGATAGTAGCCAAAAGCCGCACTACGCTGATATTTACCAACACCCGTTCGCAAAGCGAGATCTGGTACCATGCCATTATAGATAACTACCCCGAATATGCCGGCATTATGGCCATGCATCATGGTTCGCTGGATAACGAGCTACGTAACTGGGTGGAGCAGGCTCTGCATGCCGAAGCGCTTAAGGTGGTGGTATGCACTTCCAGTTTGGATTTGGGGGTGGATTTTCGCCCGGTAGACACAGTAGTACAGGTGGGCAGCCCTAAAGGTGTAGCCCGTTTTATGCAGCGCGCAGGGAGGAGCGGTCACCACCCGGGAGCTATTTCCAAGGCTTACTTTGTGCCTACGCATTCGTTGGAACTGCTGGAAGGTGCAGCACTTAAACAGGCTATCAAAAATGGCGTGTTCGAAAGCCGCGACCCGATGCTGCTTACTATGGATGTGCTGATTCAATACATGGTTACACTGGCTGTGTCCGACGGGTTCCGAGCGGATGCATTATATCACGAAGTAAAAACCACCTTTGCCTTTGCCGATCTGCGCCGCGATGAATTTAACCAGCTGCTCGATTTTATCACAAACGGCGGTAAAACCCTTGCCCAGTACGATGAATTTTTAAAGGTTGAAGTAGAGAATGGCCTTTTTAAGGTAAATAGCCGGCGTGTGGCCATGCGGCACCGGCTTAGCATTGGTACTATTACCAGTGAATTAAGTATACGGGTAAAATGGCTCAGCGGCGGCAGTTTGGGTACGCTGGAGGAGGGTTTTATCTCTAAACTAAAACCCGGCGATACCTTTTGGTTTGCAGGCCGTAGCCTGGAGTTCATCAAGATAAAAGAGATGACCGCTTATGTTAAAAAATCTACTAAACTAAAAGGCTTGATCCCCAGTTGGAATGGCGGGCGGATGCCGTTATCCTCGCAGCTCTCTGCCGTGTTCAGAGATAAGCTGGATGAAGTGGCGCATGGGGTAGAGGAAGATCTTGAGATCAAGGCGCTGAAACCGCTGTTTGATCTGCAGGCCAGGTTATCGCACCTGCCGCAGAGCCACGAGTTTTTAATAGAATCGTTTAAGTCGCGCGAGGGGCACCACTTGCTGTTCTACCCTTTTGAGGGGCGTTTGGTGCACGAGGGGATGGCCAGCTTACTGGCCTACCGCATCTCTAAAATTAAACCCGCCAGTTTTTCCATCGCCATGAATGATTATGGTTTTGAGTTGCTTACCGATGAGGATATCCCCATTGAAGAGGCCCTGGAAGATGCATCGTTCTTTTCAATTGATAACCTGATAGATGATATTCAGCATAGCTTAAACTCTAACGAGATGGCGCGGCGCAAATTCAGGGATATAGCCCATATTGGCGGCCTGGTGTTTACTGGTTACCCAGGGCAGCAGGTGAAGAACAGGCACCTGCAGGCGAGTACATCACTATTATTTGAAGTATTTAACGAGTACGAACCCGATAACCTGCTGGTACGGCAGGCTTATAACGAGGCGCTGGCTTTTCAGTTGGAAGAGTTCCGTTTACGGGCGGCTCTGCAGCGGATAGAGAAACAGAGCATCATCCTGAAAACCATTGAACGCCCTACACCTTTTGCCTTCCCGATAATGGTAGATAGCCTGGGCCGCGAAAAACTAACCACCGAAACGCTGGAAGAGCGTATAGCAAAAATGGCCCGCCGCTACGGCGCCGATGAAGCCGCGGAAAAAATAACACCCAAACCCCGCAAGACAGGTGTGGTACGGAAGAAGGGTTTTTAAATGCTATTTCATCGGAAGCGATGGCAGATCTATCACCGGAGGCTTACCGTTTGCCTTGCGCTCGAAAGGAGTACTTAGCGGCACAAGCTCATTAAAGAAACCACCATTTTTAAGGAAAAACATGTTATTTGTTGCGCCGCCTGCATAATCTTTGCGGTAGTTGGCATTGGCGGTTGCATCGCCGGTGTAAACGGCACGGGTGGTTTCTATCCATTGGTTGCTGCTGTTGCCCAACCATTGGTTTTTAAAATTTGCCATGCGGATCTTATCGCCATTATCTGGCTCAAAGTTTTCTACAAAGGAATACAAGCTGTTTAAATAAGTATTGGTTTGCGGGCGACTGAAACTTGCCACCAGCAGCCATTTGCCTGCGCTTACATCTTTAAACCAAGCGGTATATGTAGTGGCATTATGTGCTGCATCCGGCTCGGCACGCAGCAGGAACGCGTAGGTTTTGCCGGCCAGCCATGGGTACAGCATGTAGCTTTGCCCGCCAGAGCCTTCATCGCCAAACTCGCCGCCATGCACGGTTGTACCTTTGCCAAGTAGTTTTACTTTGAGGCTGTCGGGGATGCTTTTTGGGTCGTCGGTAGTAAAGGGACTCCATACTGAGAACAGCACACGGCGTTCGGTAGCCGAATTTACCTGCATGCCAAAGTAACCACCACTAAAGCCATCGGCCATAAAATAAGAGCCAATTACGTCCATTTTTGCGGGTACGCTTATCTCGTTATAAAACCATTTGATCTCCTTCTTAATTTCCTGCGGAATAGCATAACGCAAATGCACCGATGGCCCCCGCCTGCCAAAGTGGAAGGATGAACCGGCTTTTACATAGGTGAAATCTTTAAGATTATCCCCGGTGGCGGTGCCCTCACCGCCACTGATAATTAAGTCGCTCACCTCCGCATAAACGCCTCCCGTTTTGCTGATGCCTTTCAGATCAACCCGTACGTAGCCTGCCTGTGCTATGGTGATTTTACCCACGCTGATGGTATCAAAAGCGGCATTACTTATTGATTTATTGAATGCCGTTTTGCCAACGGTTACGCTAATGCGGCTTTGCCCTTTAGGCACGCGCAGGCGTAAAGCAAGGTTAAGTGTTTGCGCAGCCGGCACCCGGAAGTAGATATGTGCCACGGCAGCAGCGCCCGTCCATTGCGTTACCCCATTATCCGTAATAACGGCGCCTTTGTTTACCCAGGCATTGCCGCCCAGCGGGATGATGAGCTTAGTGGGCGGAACAGCAGCAAATACAGTAAATTGGAATAAACACGTTAGTAACAGCAGGAGCTTTTTCATACAGTGTGGAATAATCGCCGGCTAATATAAAAATAAAGCTAATCCCATTTAATCACCAGCGTTTCTTCGGTATCAATGCTGATGTGGTTGCCGCCGGTTTTGCCGCCCTTATTGGCAAATAGTACCATAGATTGTGCAGCGGGGTTTTGCTGGATCAGCCTAAATTCTTTTCGTTCTTCAGATTTATTGATGATGATAGTTACCACCGTTTTACCCGAGCGAAGGGTTTTCATCAGCACACCTTTTTGCGGCGTTTCGAACAGGAAGGGGATGCTACCTGATTGGTAACCCAATACATCGGCTAAAAAGGCGTTCAGTTGACTATAGTCGTTATTAATGCGGCTGCCCAGGCCTGTGAGGGATGGGATCCACCAGGCTGTTCCCTTATCTATAGTGTTCTTTAAAGCTATTGTATGGGTATGATCGGCAGCTATGGCTTTACCGGTCGTAGCCTGTAAAATGCCTTTCCATTGATAAACCGGGAGGGCATGGTTATCTATAAATATGCTTTCCATATTATCAATGGCTTTGTATTCCAAGGCGTCGCCGCCGAATAAATTACTAAGCGGGAAACCGAGCCGCATAGTGCCAACAGCATTTTCGTCATAATAACCGGTGAGGCCATCGGCTATTAGTTTGCCGCCTTTCTGTACAAAATCTTCCAGCAGGGGCCAGTATTTAGATGGAATAGAAATCTGATGCGCAAGAATAATAGCCGAGCCGGAGTAATCATCCTTACTGAAGTCAAACTCGCCAATCTCTTTAAAATTGGCCTGTACGCCGGCTTCGCAAAGCGCCTCAAAATAAGCAATGGCAGATTGCATAACCCCACCTTCATCACGCCCTGTATAACTTTTGCCGCCGGTTTGCAGCGTTTTCTCTATCCATAAAGATTCGCGGGTGTAGAGCACGTTAATGCCCGACTCTACTTCTTTGGCACACTCAAAAAGCGTAAGGTTCTCATCCGTAATTTTGATAACCTCCGTGGCGGCAAGCATCCTGCCGGATGGCTGGTTGTGGTAATTAAGCATAGCCCATTCCCCGGCCTCTATGCCGGATGAACGCGGGTTTAGGCACCAGAAAATTGCGCCTTTACTTTCGGTGCCAATGGCTATCCACAACCACTGGCTAATCTCCTCGGCGGTAGGGCAAAGCGAAAGGAAGCCGCTGTAGGTATTATTGCCGCCCTGCAGCTCGGTCATAAACCAGGGGATGTTGCCTGCACCCGAGCGGATAATTTCACAATTGGCAGCTACGGCAAGGGCGTACTGGCTGCGGTTGAAGTAACCAAAGTGCCAACTCGCATGCGCCGAACCACCCAGGCTGGTGAGGAAACCACGCCATTCCGGGAAGTTATATTCGGCAACGTTTTTAAAAATGGCGTGGTTGTTTACATGGATAATGCTGCCGGCATCATATTTATGAATTTCCTCTACCAGCCAGTTTAAAAACCATGTATTGTAATATAAATGGAATCGTTCATCAGCAAAATCAAAACGATCGTACCCGCCGCTGTTATAGGAAGAGTTTGCCTGTGCGGTTTTCCACTCTTTGTACTTGTCAGTAGCAAATTGTTCCTGCGGAAAGCTTCCAACCCCGGGTTCATTAACCGGCACCCAGCCATAACACGAACTGAACTGCTTAAAATGCGGCACAATGTTTTCAATATAGCGTGCAATGGCAACCAGGTGGTCCTCATCTTTTGGGAATTTTAATCCGCCCAGGTCGGTAAAAGCCGTTGCCGGGAACAGGTTGCCGTATATTTTAATGCCGTATTTTTCGGCGGCAATGTAAGCGGCATCAAACAGAGTGTAATCCCAGCTGCCGTCTGCTTTGTGCATGTAAGTTTCAAACAGGCGGATGCGGGTAACCATCATCCCGGCTTCTTTCAGCCGCAAAAACCAGGTGTCGATTTCTTTGGGCGTTTGCCCGGGTTCAATGAAAACCTCGGCGCCGGTTAATAATGGAGTGGCTTGTTGTTTTGATGAATACTGCATGTTTATAAATAACTTTTTTAACAGGGAATGGTTTGCCGGGGAGCAATAAGGTAGTGCTTTGCTGTTAGTTGCTGTGAGTTAAATAGTTACAGCGTTTCGTTATTCGTTATTATTTAGCGAATCTGCGAAATAGCGTTACTAAAAACGAATATCATAAGAATTCAACTAATTGATAATGAGCGTTTTGATTTGTTGGTATGTGTTTTGGATAGGCTTTAACAACAAAACAAAAATTAACTCAAAACAAACGGATCATGAGAAACGCTAAAACCCTCAACGGCACTTTAACTAAATGGGTTATCAACCTGCACCAGCAAGGTTATACAGATGATTTTTTAACCCTGCATGGTAAACGCCTGCAATGCGTGCAAAACGGGGAAAGTTTTTCTATGGAGGAGCTGAGCATCAAGGTTATCGATCAGGGGTTTGATCATCTAACCAAAACCTACAAATATGTACACGCAATTGATACGCAGAATGGCGGCAAGGGTATTTTAATTGCCGATGCTATTTTTTGTACGCCTACGCAATACATAAACTAATATATAGGCTCGATATAATTGGGCTAAGAATATTATCTCATGATACTTTTTTTGCATTTTATTGTTAGATGCAGGCTAATGTAGCATTGTATGCTTTAGTTGCTTATTATTGTAAGGAGCAAACCAATTAAGCTATACAACCACCATGAAATTCAGGAGCCTTATCCCGCTGATCCTTCTTGTTTGTTTTTACAACCTGAGCTACGGGCAGTTAGCCGGCCCGGCAAAAGCAGATACCCTTTACGCGCAGCAGTTAAAGCCTTATGGCCGTTATACATTTACAGCGCAAAAACAATTGGAACTGGTAAGTTCTGCAGTACATTTCGGTTTTAGTTTCAAGGGAAATGAATGTGTGATGTATGCCTCTCTTACAGATACCGCCGCGCATAACTACCTGCAGTATGAGCTGGATGGTGTTTACCAGAAAAGGATCCGCATTAGTGGAAATACTAACGTCCCTATTGTTATAAAAGCTACCGGTACCGGCGAACACATCATATGGATCTACAAAGCCACCGAGGCGCATACCGGCGGCATCTTCATTTCTAAAATAGCGGCAAATAAAGTAAAAGCCCTAAAGGTGCAAAAAGCACCATTGATAGAATTTATTGGTAACAGTATTACCTGCGGTGCCGCGGCAGATGCATCTGAAGTAGCCTGCGGAGCCGGGGCCTATCACGACCAGCATAATGCCTACATGGCCTACGGCCCGCGCCTGGCGAGGGATCTAAAAGCTAACTACATACTGAGCAGCGTAAGCGGCATCGGCATATACCGTAACTGGAACAGCGACGCCCCTGTTATGCCGCAGGTTTATGATAAGGTAGATTTTCAGGAGAACAGCACCCGCATGTGGGATTTTAGCACCTACACACCTAAAGTTGTAAGTATAGCATTAGGCACAAATGACCTCAGCAAGGGCGATGGCAAAAAGTTTAGAAAGCCTTTTGACCCGGAAGTGTTTGTAAGTAGTTACGTAAAGTTTGTGCAGCAGGTAAAAGCAAAATACCCCAAAGCGCAGATAGCTTTGCTAAGCAGCCCCATGGCTAAAGGTGATAACCGTATTTTGCTGCAAAACTGCCTTTCATCCGTAAAACAAAAAATTGAGGCTGCCTATCCTGCTGATAAGCCTGTAGCTACCTTCTTTTTTGAACCGATGGACCCGCATGGCTGTACTGGCCACCCGGATGTGGATGATCATCGTATAATGGCGGAACAGTTAAAACCCTTTTTTAAGAAGCTGCTGCAGTAGCCGATAAAACCTGCCAATTTGCTCTTAGGGATGCAAATTCATTGCCATCCACGCATTCTTTATAAGTTCCACATAAGCGTTATCTAAAATATATAGCTGAGTAATGTAAGTATCGGGATGGGGTTGTTATAATCGTTCATAGCTTCTACTAAAAACTGCAAATATTTTTCGCCTTTGGCAATCACGTATTGCTTTTTGATGCGTTTGCGGTTGGCGCGCCGTATTGGCTTTCTATCGCCTTTAATTGTTTGTTAATTGCCTGGTGTGATGCAGGAACTGCACTGGCGCTAATACCTATCAGCTTGCCGGCTTTATCAACAACCATACTCATGGGATAATATTAACGCCTCCAAGGTAGTGGCTGCATCGGCCAGGCCCTCTGCATTTATTCCATATACATAACCAAATACAGATGGATTGGCAAGCCCGCTTACTGGTTTTTTGTAAAGAGTATTACCGGCTTTAGTATAAATATGCCGCATTAAAAGTGCTGAAATCGATCGAAGACAATCAACAGGCGCATCTAAATACCTGCTGCTTTTTGGGCCTATGAGGGTAGCATATGAATAAGAAGTAAAAAAGGAGGCCGTTTTTGAGCATGATATTTACAGAATAGGACCTGTGTAGATAACACTGCAAGATATTTTACGTTTATTGGTTTTATAGATTCATTTCCAGGCAGTAATCCTTTGGTTATTGAGCCACCCAGACAAGTAAATTGAGCTGTATGCGAAACGCTCTGTAAAAAGAACTGAAGATATTTGTATTGTTAAAACATTAAACATCAACTATGAAAAACATAACAAAAATACCTTTAGGCAAAAATGGCCCGCTTGTTTCTAAACTCGGTTTAGGTTGCATGCGCATGTCGTCTGTTTGGGGAGGCCCGGTGAATAACGAGAGCGAAAGTATCGCTACTATTCAGCAGGCTTTAGACAGCGGTATTAATTTTTTAAACACTGGCGACTTTTATGGTGCCGGCCACAACGAGCTATTGGTAGGCAAAGCTATTAAAGGCCGCCGGGACGATGCCTTCATCAGCATTTATCTTTATCCAAATCATAATGGCTTAATGTTTTAGCCAGGTTTTGTTTTAGCTGTTTTACCAGTATCCTGGGCCTGAGTACTTTTAATTTAGAGCCGAAACCCAATAATTCACGCTCGAGTTCGAAATTAAGGATCACTTTTATACTAAAAACTTTCCCTTCGTTTTCCTCGGCCAAAAATTTCTGTGTGTGATGCAGCGGTTTTGTAATGATGTAAGGCGCATTGGCATTATCTATCCAGAAAACTACTTCGCAATCGCGCTGGCCCGGCGATTTAGTTACACCTATCACATCGTTGTAATAGGTAGCAAGGTCTACTACATTGTTATCCCTGTAAGCTTCATCATGTGCATCGATGGTTTCAATACGGTCTAAGGCCAAATTTAACAGGCTGCCGCCCCTGCCATGCCGCATGCCTAACACAAACCACCGGTTGCGGTATTCTTTCAACAGGTAGCCGCTAAAGCAAAAGGTACTGGCCTCCCTCGCTTTAAAAGATTGGTAGGTTACGCACAATGTTTTTGGGGTTACAATGGCTTTGCGTATCACTTCAAGGTATTCGAGCCCTTTCAGGTTATCGTTTTTCTCAAAATCCACCACGGGCGGGCTGTGTGTTTTTTGCGAATAGATCTTATCTTCCAATTTACTCACCATCTCATTCAGATCAGTGAAATGATTAAAGCCTTTAAATTGCTTTAGCAGGCCAGACACCTCGCTGAGTACCTGCATATCCTGCTGACTGATGGGGCTATTGGCAATGCTGTAGTTTTTATCAGAGTAGGTATAGTACTTTTTATCTGATACAACAATGGGTGCCTCGTATCCCAGCTTGTTGCTGCGCATCATTTCAATATCAGCCTGAACCGACCGGCGGCTCACGCCTTTGTCAATACCTTCAAATTCATAGAGTGCATCCGAGCAGGCTTCAATCAGGTCGTCCAGCGTCCATTTGCGGTAGCGGTTTTGCAGGCAGTTATCAATAGTTCGGTAGCGGATAAGGGCGTTGCGGTTAACAGGCATGGACGGATTTTTTATAAATATTAGAAAATATTTTTACTACGCAAAGATATTGCGCAGAGCACTCCGGTTTTTGTTCTGTTGCAGGCAGTTATTCCAGGCGCAAAGAATTAATGAGCAACGCAAAGCTTGCTTATTGTTACTAGAAGATTATTTTGTAATAAACAAAAATCGCGTCTTTTAAATTTTTATAAAAGATACGTGTTTTTTATTTCTAACTTACCTTTATCAAACTCCCAATTACAATATTCATAAACGCAAAAAAGCCTCAAATCTTCCGACTTGAGGCTTTCTGCTTAACTGAGGTAGCGGGAGCAGGACTAATGTCGAATCGCCTAATGGATTCAATGCGCATTTTATCAGGCATTTAGAGAAACCTAATCGGTTCGAGAATTAGAAAAATCCGATTCGGGTTGATCGAGTCCGAATAGGACTAAAGTGCAACCAATTAATGATTGATTTGGCAACATTACAAATAACTTCAGCCCGCATCTGATATCTAACGGCTTTTATTAGTTGAACTTGTAACACTTTAGGGGAAAGGTGAGTCTTCTATCAAACCATTTACCAATGATAACCTTGATAACCCGTGTTACTACACTCTGTGTAATTGCGATTACCCTTATAATTACCCCTGCTTCTGCGCAATCATCAAAAGTAAGTTATAGCCAGCTGAAAGAATACGAAGGCGAATATCAATATATTAAACAAACCACATTAAAGATAGCAGCGTCACCTAAGCAAGAATTGCTTTACGCGATCATCAATGAAAGTCGCTATCCTTTAAAGCCGCAAGGAGACGACAACTTTCGTAATGCTGGAAATGAGTTGGTTCATTTTTTAAGAAATAAGGATCATGTTATTTCTGGTTACGTAACCGATCGAGATACATTTAAAATTTTAAATAAGAACGTTTCCTTCCCGGTTGAAATGTGGTATCCCCGGGTAGTGGATCATCCGGAGTCCTATACATATAAATATGGCGTTCCAGCCGCAACGGATGATGGTATCAATGTCGGCACTATCGTGGGAACCGGTTTAAATCCAACGCTTTTGTCGCAAATGATGCTGAAGATAGTAAATGGGGAATATCCTAATGTGAGGAGCATGCTGATTATCAAAAACGATAAACTGGTTTTCGAAGAGTATTTTTATGACTATAACCGTGATAAACTACAGGAAATGCGTTCGGCAACTAAAAGCATTATTTCGGCATTAACTGGTATAGCCATTCAACAAAAGCTAATAACGGGTGTAAACGTCAGTTTGAGCAATCTTTTGCCGCAGTACCATTTTGCGAATCCATCACCACTCAAAGACATTATTACCTTAAAAGATATGCTTGACAACCAAAGCGGAGTTGCATACGACATTGCAGATCCGAAACTCGCGGGAAACGAGACAGCCATGAACTACTCGCCCGACTGGATTAAATATACGTACGACCTGCCCATGGTTGATACACCTGGAACGATTGGCCGTTATAATTCAGGCAATCCCATTACTGTCGCGCGTATTATTGAATTGCGGTCTGGCATGTCTCTGCACGACTATGCGGCTGAATACCTGTTTAATCCAATGGGCATACGCGACTTCAAATGGAATTTCAAACCCGATCAATCCAACGCGGAGAACTTTGGTCAGGTATATTTAACACCGCGCGACATGGCGAAGTTTGGCTTGCTGTATTTAAGCGAAGGGAGGTGGATGCATAAAACAATTGTCCCTGAAAACTGGGTCCGTGAATCCACATTAAAGCATTCCGTTGTGCAAAACGTTGACTACGGATACTTTTGGTGGCTTAAGTATCTGGATACTAAGAACAGGCGATATCAAAGCATTGCGGCACAGGGCAATGGAGGGCAGAAAATATATATATTTAAAGAGCTTAAAATGGTTGTCGTAACAACTGGCGGTAACTATAACAGCAAATCGCCATCGGATGAATTGATTAAAGAATATATTCTACCAAGCTTCGATAAACAATAGTCATATCTCAAGAAATTTCATCCCGTGATTTTGTTGAACAAACCATTTTCATTGCTTAAAATGTTCTAAAAAGGGCTATAGGACTCGAACCAAAAATGCCCTCTAAAGTTGGAAATAGAATGTTTTATTTAAAAGCCCAAATCAAAAGTGCCCTTTTTGATTTAAAAAAGACCTTTTCCTTGTTGAGTAGCGTGGGCTGACATTTCAGCAGAAACCGCAGGAGAGCAATATACCCCAGATGACATTATATCGCTAATTTCCGATCTTATAACTACCAGAATTCATGAAAATGGCAAGTTTTTAACAATCTACGACCCTACTTGCGGGGGAGGTAATCTACTATTTGGGGTTAAAGGGCAGGCATAACTACTACTATTATTATCATTGCATCGCTGCATATGGAACTATATATAAAGCTGAGGAAATGAATGAAAATTTCGTTATGCAGCTCGAAGATCTCATTCCTAAACCGGGCAGGGCTGAACTCTATCGCGAGTTGATTAAGGATTTATTCCTGCAACAGTCTGGTTCGCCGAATTTCGAAAGAAAAAGTTTACTCGCACAAATACAAACCGAAAACGACCGCCTAGCAAAAGCCCGCAAGCTTTTACTTGATGATGCTATAGATAGTATAGATTACAAAACGATAAAATCCGAATGCGAGAAAAACTGCTTATTCTGGAGGGCAAATTGACGGGTTTAACCAAGCCTGCATATAATCTTGAGGAATGTCTCGATAAGTCATTACAAGCCTTTAAAACATTAAAGACAACTTATTTAGACGGGGATACAACATACAAGAGATCAGTGATTGGTTCGATATTCCCTGAAAAGAGGTATTTCGATGGGAAAGCTTATCGAACCACTCAAATGAATGAAGCAGCTTAGTTAATGTACCTGATTAACAGCTAGTTACACCCAAAAAAAATCGGACAAACTTAGATTTCTCTAAGCTGTCCGATTCGGTAGCGGGAGCAGGACTCGAACCTACGACCTTCGGGTTATGAGCCCGACGAGCTACCAACTGCTCCATCCCGCACTATATTTGATGTTATTCATCGCAGTCATAAATTCTGCAATATTTATTATTGGGTTTGGCTGTTTGGTATCAGCCTTGCCCGCCGTTTAGAAATCAAAGGCCTTTAGTCGCAAAAACTAAAGGCCTTCTTTTTCCTGGGTAGCGGGAGCAGGACTCGAACCTACGACCTTCGGGTTATGAGCCCGACGAGCTACCAACTGCTCCATCCCGCACTACTTTTGGTATTATACATAACGGTCATAGCTCCGAAATGTTTGTTTCCAATTGTCAAAATGCAATTTGCACTCCGTTTTTAATTGGACTGCAAAGATATAATTCGTTTCTTTGCAGTCCAAATAATATTTTAATTATTTTTTTATGGCACACAGGGCAGGTTTTGTAAGTATAATTGGTAAACCCAACGCAGGTAAGTCAACCCTTATGAACGCCCTCGTTGGCGAAAAAATGTCTATCATCACCCCAAAAGCACAAACAACACGCCATCGCATTTTGGGGATTGTGAACGAAAAAGATTACCAGATCGTATTCTCGGATACCCCTGGTATTATTAAACCGCACTACGCGCTGCACGAAAGCATGATGCACCAGGTAGATGGCTCTATTGTAGATGCCGACCTGATACTACTGGTGACCGATATCCACGAGGAATACAACGAGCAGGACGTATTAAAGAAACTGGAAGGCTCTACCGCCCCGCTGGTAGTATTGGTGAATAAGATTGACCAAAGCGACGAAGCCGAGGTAAAAGAAAAGGTAGATTACTGGACAGAGAAACTAAACCCTAAAGCGGTGTTTGCCATCTCGGCCCTGCACGATCATAATATAAAAGCCATTATGGATTTTATTTTAGAGAACCTGCCAGAGCATCCGGCTTATTATGAAAAAGACGCACTTACCGACAGGAACGACCGTTTCTTTGCTTCGGAGATGATCCGCGCACAGATCTTTAAACAATACAAAAAAGAGATCCCGTACAGCACCGAGGTAATTGTAACCGCATTTGTTGAGGGCGAAAAATTGCACCGTATCAGTGCCGAGATCATCGTAGAGCGCGATTCGCAAAAAAACATCATTATAGGGGAAGGCGGCAAAATGCTTAAAATAGTAGGCACCTACGCCCGCCGCGATATGGAGGATTTTTTCCAGAAGAAGATCTTCCTGGAAATGTTTGTAAAGGTTATTCCCGACTGGCGCAGCAAGAAAAATTACCTGAAGAAATTCGGGTACGAATAAGAAAATAAATTACGATTTACGAATTACGATTTTAGATTTTATGCTGATCGGATTTGTAAATTAGCAAAAGGTTTACGGGTAGCGGTTTGGGAGAGGCCCAATCGTATATCGTAAGCCTAAAATCTAAAATTGAAATGAGTAATATAGTAGCTATAGTAGGCAGGCCCAACGTTGGCAAATCCACTTTATACAACCGTTTAACCGAGAGCCGTAAAGCTATTGTTGACGATTTTAGCGGCGTAACCCGCGACAGGCATTACGGTACATCCGAATGGATTGATAAAAAATTTACCGTAATTGATACCGGCGGTTACGTGGCCAACTCCGAAGAACTTTTTGAGGTTGCCATTCGCGAGCAGGTACTTATTGCCATTGAAGAAGCAACTGTTATCCTTTTTATGGTGGATGTTACCACCGGCATAACCGATCTGGACGATGAGATAGCTAACATACTGCGTAAAGGCAAAAAGCCAACCCTTGTAGTAGTAAACAAATTAGACAATAACGCACAACTGGCTGATGCTACCGAGTTTTACAGCTTAGGCTTAGGTGAAATTTACACGCTATCGTCTATGACGGGCAGCGGAACCGGCGAACTGCTGGATGAGGTTGTTAAACATTTCGAAGATGTTCCGTTTGAAGAGAACGAGCGCCCAAAATACGCCATCATCGGCCGCCCTAACGTGGGTAAATCATCTATCATTAATGCTTTAATAGGCCAGGACCGTAACATTGTTACCCCAATTGCCGGCACCACGCGCGATAGTATCCATATCCATTACAACCAGTACGGCCATGATTTTATGCTGATCGACACTGCCGGGATGCGTAAAAAAACCAAGGTGAAAGAGAACATCGAGTTTTACTCGGTAATGCGTACCATCAAGGCTTTGGAAGAAGCCGATGTGGTAATCCTGATGATTGATGCTGTAGAAGGCCTCGAATCGCAGGATGTGAACCTGTTCCACCTGGCCGAAAAGAATAAAAAAGGGGTTGTAATAGTAGTGAACAAGTGGGATTTGATTGAGAAGAACAACAAAACCATTAAAGTTTTCGAAGATCAGATCCGCCAGAAGATAGCGCCGTTTACTGATGTACCTATCGTGTTTACCTCCGTTACCGAAAAACAGCGTGTGTTAAAAGTTATAGATGTAGCCAACCAGGTTTACGCCAACCGCGCCCGCAAAATTCCAACCTCAAAATTAAACGAGGTAATGCTGCCGATTATTGAGAATTATCCGCCGCCATCGTTAAAAGGTAAATACGTAAAAATTAAATACATTACACAGATAGCGGGCCAATCGCCCATGTTTGCATTCTTCTGTAACCTGCCGCAGTATGTAAAAGAACCATACTACCGTTTTATCGAAAACCAGCTGCGCGAGCATTTTGAGTTCTCGGGAGCACCAATACAGGTGTGGTTCAGGCAGAAATAAGATAATAATCCTTCCTTGAGAGAGAACAAAAAGGGGTTAAGCAATATGTTTAACCCTTTTTTTTGTGGCACTATATTCCGCAAATCGACGGTGAGGACAACACCTTAGGGAAGATAATATTATTCCGGCTTGCTTATAATTCTATAAAGCTTTTCAGGATCCTGTCTGTTATCCCAAAAGGAGGTGATAATAATATGAGCATCTGTAATCTTATACAAGATACTGAAGTGCCCCATTGCAGATACCCGTGTATCCGGAAAAATTGTTCTCTTATAAGATTCAGGATGTTTAATAATTACGTTGATCCTTTTCGGGTAAGGAAGATAAGTTTTTCAGCGTATTTAGGCGACCCATTTCTCTCCGTCCAGTATTTCAATATATCACGCCTTTGCCGGGAAGCTGTGGCCGTCCAAATTACAGTTCTTTTAGCCACGCCAGATCTTTTTTCATCTAATGCCTCCTGTGAAATAACCCTGCCGTGTTTAATGTCATCTTCGCTTAATTTAAGCATTAAAATTTGTTCATCGGTAAGATGTACAACATCTGTTTCAACAGCGCTTTTATTTATCAGATCATAGATGTTATCTAAATACGTTTTGTTAGAAATCGTAAGAAGCTTGGCTATAATATCGTTTCGAACATTGTCAACTGCTGCCATTTCTTTTTTATTTAAATTTCGTACTATTTACTGTGATTTCAAAATCTACCACATAAACTAAACCAAATTCAATATCGTTACCTTTGATGTAACTACAAATTATGCAACCAACCCTCAATAAATATAACATCAAGTTCCAGGCGGCGCTTGCCGGTTTAAACCCCGAGCAGCTTGCTGCAGTTAATAAAATGGATGGCCCGGTACTGGTAGTGGCCGGCCCGGGTACCGGGAAAACGCAGATATTAGCTGCCCGTATTGGTAAAATTCTTACGGATACCGATGCCCAGCCAAACGAGATCCTTTGCCTTACTTATACCGATGCAGGCGCTGTTGCCATGCGTAAGCGCTTGTTTGAATTTATAGGCCCCGATGCTTACCGCATTAACATTTATACCTTCCACGCTTTTTGTAACGAGATCATCCAGGAGAATCTGGAATATTTCGGCAAACTGAACCTCGAATCATTGTCCGATCTGGAATCGGCCATGCTGTTTCGCGAATTGGTGGATGAATTTGGTAAAGACCACCTGCTGAAACGCTTTACCGGCGATATTTACTACGATGCCCCACGCCTGAAAACCCTCTTCTCTACCATGAAACGGGAGAACTGGAGCAAAGAACTCATTGTAAAAGCCGTGCAGGATTATTTGGACGACCTGCCCAACCGCGAAGAATTTGTTTACAAACGCGCCAACGCCAAAGCAGGCATCAAAATAGGCGACCCTAAACAAAAGGATATTGATAAGGCCCACGAAACCATGCAAAAGTTGCTGGCAGCGGTTGGCGAATATGAGAACTATGCCGCCAAAATGAAAGCCCGTGGCCGCTATGATTATGACGACATGATCATTTGGGTGCTGAAAGCTTTCCGCGAGAACGACGAGATCCTGCGGAAATACCAGGAGCGCTACCAATATATTTTGGTGGATGAGTTTCAAGATACCAGCGGATCACAAAACGAGTTGCTGAGGTTTTTGCTCAACTACTGGGAAACACCCAATGTGTTTGTAGTGGGTGATGACGACCAATCGATCTTTAAGTTCCAGGGGGCAAACATGAAGAACATTCTTGATTTTGCCGGCGACTATGTAGATACCCTGCATACCGTGGTGCTGAAGCACAATTACCGCTCTAACCAGCAGATCCTTGATATTTCGGGCGCACTGATCAACAACAACCAGGAGCGATTAACCAGTCAGCTTAAGCTGGATAAAAACCTTAAGGCCTCGCACCCACGCTTTGATGCCCTGGCTGTGGAGCCTGTGATACAGGAATACGAAAACCCCGCGCAGGAACTGGTGAATGTTGCCCTGCAGATAAAGGACTTGGTAGACAAAGGCACAGAGCCCGGCGAAATTGCGGTGATCTACCGTAATCATAGCCAGGTAGAAGAGTTGCTTACCTACCTCGAAGCACAAAAAATTGCCGTTAACACCAAACGGAAGATAGACATTTTAACCATTCCCTTTGGCGAAAAGATCATTAATATACTGCGCTACCTCGCCATGGAATTGGATTCGCCCTATAGCGGGGATGAACTGCTGTTCGAGATCCTGCACTACGATCTGTTCAGCATTCCGCCTATCGAGATCGCCAAGGCAAGCATCGCGGTAGCAAAAGAAAATTTCTCCACGGCAAATAAAAACGAGCCGGTTACCAGCATGCGCCGCTACATCCACGAGATGAAACTGGTGGCCCAAACCGACCTCTTTAGCAGGCAGCCCAATATAGAGATGAAATACCTCATTAATGATATTGATGAGCTGTTAAAATCTGCCGTAAGCGTTACCCTGCAGCAGTTCTTTCAGGATGTGGTTGCCAAAATGGGCATCCTGAGGTATATTATGCACCAGCAGGATAAAGGTACGCACATGCAGGTGCTTACCAGCTTTTTCGATTTCCTGAAAGATGA
>Ga0247734_1000949_pt1 | contig 23372 bp, 13 predicted proteins | sample UWRJL103311B2_FD_180933 | JGI IMG/M metagenome (GOLD analysis project Ga0247734, IMG submission 180933) | Plant litter microbial communities from Arlington Agricultural Research Station in Wisconsin, United States - UWRJ-L103-311B-2 | ecosystem: Environmental > Terrestrial > Plant litter >... | reverse complement strand
CGAGTTTATCTGCCCACACTAGTAGATTCTCCTTTGATAGTGCCTCGCCACCAAGAAGCATCTTTTTCAGGGTTGGTACTTCCTTCGGCTCTAAAACTGTAGCTACAGTCGGGGTTAAGAATATGTGAGTTGCCTTGAGTCGATGGATCGTTTCTCCTAACCTATCCTTTCTTTCGAACTCAGACGGTAAGCATAAACAAGCTCCATAAATAAGAGGCATGAAAATCTCCGTAATATGTACATCAAAAGCGTATGCAGAGAATTGGAAGAGACGGGAGTCCGGGTTGACATCAAGGATTTCTTTGTAGCCACGACAGCTGAAACTGACTGTTTTATGCTCTAACATTATCCCCTTCGGCTTCCCAGATGAGCCAGATGTAAAGACCACAAACGATAAATTGTCTGACTTAACGGCCGATGAGATAAGACCATTGTAAGCCGCAAGTGAATAGACAAAGGCTTTGTCTACTACAATAATCGCATCGATGCAGCCGTTGAACATTGTATGGTGAGTTGGCCCAGCTAGCATTATATTTGCACCCACTTCCTGAATTATATTCTGCATTCGGTTGAGAGGGTGTGAGACATCCAGATTCACACATGCTCCACCTGCTTTGAGAACAGCTAGCATTGAAACTACAGACCAAATCGATTTGTCAAAGCAAAGGGGAACAATTATTTCTGGTTTGATACCCTTGGACGTTGTCAAATAGTATCCAAGTCTATTCGAGAGATCCTCGAGCTCGCCATATGTTAGCTCTCCATCCCAAGATGATATAGCGACGTCTGTCGGGCGAGCTAATGCCTGTGCAGTAAAAGCTTCATGGAGACATCGTTGATCGCCTTCAGGAATTGGATGATGCCAGCTTTGAATCTGTGACATATCATAGGTGCTCAGAGGATCCAAGTCCTTGATCGTTTGTTCAGGGCTTGCAATTATGGAAGATAGCACCCTAGAAAATGTGTGAGCAATTCTTGTAGCAGAACTTTCAGATAAATAGCTGGTGTGTAGAATCGAGATATCAAGAGCTTCATCGGAATCGTAAACTGCCACAACAATATCGTACTAAATACAGGTCAGTGAGATAATCTGTGCATTTTATTACCAACACTTACTTCGTTAGGATCTTGTCCATCAAGAGACTCGATTTGGATACCAACTTTGTCCATACCATCAGATGTTAAATCTGTTCTCTGAATTGACATTGCCGTGTTGAACAAATTTGATCCGTCTGGGTTCAGTTCGTGCTGTATTGAGGCCAAAGAGCACATCTGGTGAGGCAAGCTATCCACGAAGTTATCGTGAATACTTCGCAACACACTCATAACAGACTCATTACCGACAAATTTCGTGTGAGAAACGAGCATGTTGATGAATGGTCCCACAGCATTTTCGATATCGTGAACCGGTAAATCTCGGCCTGCAGATATATATCCGAAGCACACTGAGTCCTTTTGAGTGTAAGTCTTTAGCACGAAAGACCAGACAACCTGGAGAAGGGTTGACGGTGTGATGAAATTCTCCTCGCAAAAGTCATGGATTGTTGTAGCGTCAACAGAGGGGATTTGAACCTCTTTGATTTCTTTTCGTGATATCTCATGGTTTTCGGTCCCATCAAGAACTGGGAAGTGGCAGGGTGTGACGCCCGCCAATTTATTTTTCCAGAATTCTAGAGACTCACCCAGAGGTTGAATTTGAATGTACTCAACATATTCAGCATACAAGGGTCCTGGAGTATTTGGGAGAGTGCTTGAGTAGGCCTCTGTAAGCTCCCTCCTTATAATTGGAGTCGAAAAAGCGTCAATCAAGGCGTGGCTGATCTCTAATCTGAAATAAACGTCGCCAGATGACGCTATTTGACAAATGCCAAATCGATGAGAAGGACGAAGCTCTGTGTAATCTATTGAGGGGTAGTCTTTCAGTAGCTTTAGCGCTTCTCTCTCATTGTTGCATTCCAAATGAAAGAACGCAGCCTTGGATGATTTAAGAACAATTTGTTGAAATAAGCCATCACTAGAAACCCCCTCCACAAAGATTGTTCGTAGAATAGCATGACGATTTACTACGGCCTGCCATGCATTTTGAAGCCTTTTCACATCGATTTCTCCTTCCCCTGCCGGTGGTGAAACGCGAGAGATGCTTTGGACGCTATAGTTCTGGGGTTCCTTTATTTGTGCCACTAGCATGCCTTCTTGAATCGGAGTACAAGGATATATATCTTCCACGTCTTGTATATTTCCGATACCAATTTGGGGTAATATCTCAGTTGTGAGTTTTTGAAGATCAGCATAGCTCATAGATGGAAGAAGTGGGAAATCAGTCAGTGTGAGCTCCGGCTCCATAGAAACTAGCTGGGTAGCCATTTCCTGCAAGACAACCTCAAACTCTTTGATCCAATTCTGTATAAGGTCTTGGTGCTTCATATGAATGTTGTAAATGAAGTCGAATCGAAGAGAACCCTTGTCTATAACTGCCTCGATTCCAAACAGCTCAAAACGTGGCATTTGGGCTGAATCTTCAGGGATAGAGATATTTGCTGGCAACTGAGTAAATAGAGCCTCACTACGTTCTAGCTGTTGAAAAGAGCCAGAATAATTCAGCAAGATTTCGAAAGGAAAATGGTCAGCAAACTTCTCCCTTCCTTCTGACGTAAGCAAACGGGAGGTGAAATAGGTCCATCCATTGCTTGGTATTGTTCGTCGAATGTCTTTTGTCATTCTTATTGTGTCGCTGATAGTATCCCTAGCTGGTACAGCTACAGGATAAATAGTTGTAAACCACCCGACTGTTCTTGAGAGATCTATTGAACTATCCCAAGGTTCTCGCCCATGTCCTTCGTTATAGATAGCTGGGACTGTACGATCAACAAAAACTCGAGCAAAAGAATGAGAAGTTGCGGCGAGCAGTAGTTCTATGAGGTTGGTTTTCATAGGCTTATTGCACTCACCCATGAGTGCGGATGTCATTGTTGGGTTTATTGAAAATGTCTTGCTGATTGTATCACAAATCAAGTTAGGACGACCCGCCATACCCCAGTACCCATAATTCGGACTAGGGATTTCAAAAGGCAAACTATTAATAGGGCGAATAGATGCAGCATGTTGAAGTTGCATCCGACTCCAAGTTTGGAATGGGAGTGGCTTCGGCGCTGAAATTCGTCCCTGACGAAGGCTTTCCTCTAAATCTGAAAAGATCACGCGCCATGAGACCAAGTCGATAACAAGATGATGTGCAGCGATTAGAAGAATAGGTCCATCAGACAAAGTAGCGAAAAGATGGGCTGCAAAAACCGGACCCCCACAAAATTCTAAGCCGTCTTTGGTTTTGGTAATCAGAGGGCCTAGATCTCCAGAGTTTGCCACTTCTGAACAGTCGTAGGAGAATAGACCTCGTATATAAGGTTTTGTCTTTTGACTCCATTCTCCTCCGGGAGCCTTTGTGAAAACTGCGCGGAGCATAGAGTGACGTTCCACCACAGATTCAAGAGCGTTCTGTAGACGTTGAGATGAGATATCTTCATTGACTCTTAGTAAGATGCTCTGGGAGAATTTGTCACCCCCAGGCCCGCGGTTTAGATGCAGGATTTGAATTGGAGACAGCTGGAATTCTGCGTCATGTTCTTCTTTAAATTCAACTTCACTGATTTTAAGAGATCGTGCTCGAATAGCCAACTGGGAAATAGTAAGATTGCGCAAGATGTCAGGAACTGAGATGGCAATATTCATCTTCCGGCACTTTGCTATAACTTGCATTGCAGTAATAGAATCGCCACCAAGTCTAAGAAAGGACTTTTGGACACCAATTTTATCCTGAGGTAGATTAAGAATTTCAGACCAGATTTCCTGAATCTGCTTCTCCAAAGGCGTTGTTGGTGCTACAACTAATGCGTCTATCGAGAGCTGCGATATTTTGGCGTATGTCTCGTCACTCATTTGTATGAGCCAGTCCCTCAGTCTGCTTCTGTCCAGTTTCAGGGAGGCAGATACTGGCATTTCTTCAATGACGATCCAGACATTTGGCATCATCCATGCCGAAAGCTTATCACTCAACGAGCTGTGGATTCTGGATATCGTCTTTGAAACTTGGCGGGTGTAAATCGATGAAACGATACTTAATACTGAACTATCATGGCTATCTGAAATCCCATTGACAGTAATAACGGCCACAAGCTTATTAGCACAAACCCCGACTTTGGGATAATCGATGAACGCGTTTTTGACGCTCTTTATGTTAAGAAGATGATGCTCAATTTCTCCTATTTCTAACCGTTGGCCACGGATTTTGATCTGAGAGTCTTTGCGGCCCACGTAAACGAAAGTACCGTCTGAGTTGTACCGGACAGTGTCTCCGGTTCTATATACTCGTTCCGGTTTGACTAGGTCGCTGGATTCTTTATATGTGGCGTCTAACCATGGCGGATTCATGATAAAGCATTCCTCAGTCTTGCTAGTGTCGTTCAGATAACCCCGGGATAAAGTTGGGCCTTCGACATAAAGCTCACCAACACAACCGATTGGAGCTAATCTCTTATGGTTTTGAGTGTCAATTATCCACACATTTAGTCCCTCGGCACGTCCGAGATTGCTAGGTTGTGCTATATTGGTAATTGATGTGCTGACATAGTTGGAGGTCTCTGAAGGACCGTAGACATTGAGGAGGTGGACATGTTGGGCCCAGGTGACTATATTTTCTTTCGTTAAAGCCTCACCACCAAGGCACAGTGTCTTTAATGTCGGGACATCTTTTGGTGTAAAGAATCCTCCAATTGTCGGAGTCAGAGTAGCGTGCGTGACATTGAGACGCGTAATTGTAGCAGCCAAATCCGACCTCCGTTCCTCTTCTGATGGAATACAGACGCAACCGCCACATAATAATGGCACAAAGATGTCAGATATATAGACATCGAAAGAAAATGCAGAAAATTGCAGATACCTTGCCTCAGGGCCTGCGTGTTCGACATTCGCATGGATTCGAGCACTGACGCACACAGTTCTATGTTCTAACATGACACCTTTAGGAATACCAGTTGACCCAGATGTGAAGACAACAAACGCCAAAGAATTGGGCCGGATAAATGTAGATTGCGGGCTAGTAGTAACAGTACTAGGTGGCGCTGGGAGTGAGTGAAGGAAGCTGTGGTCGATTACAACAACGCTTTCAACCAAATCTGTAAATGTCTTTTGTTGAGCAGCTGAAGTAAGTATAATTTGAGGTTTTGTTACTTGAATAATGCTCTGTATACGGTGTAGGGGAAGGAGTATATCAAGCGTCACACAAGATCCTCCAGCTTTGAGGACGGCTAGAATAGAAACAACCACCCAAGTCGACTTTTCGAATGAGAGAGGGATAATAGTTTCCGGCTCAATGCCAACACTAATAAGGTAATGTGCTAAACGAGTCGATAAGTCGTCCAACTCTGAATAAGTAAGCTCACCATCCCATGAGGTTATGGCCAGTGCATCTGGTTGAATCTTGACACGCTTGGCAAATGCTTCATGGACGCACTCCTCGACGGCGGGAGTTTCTAACAGTTGCTGGTGCCAACTATTGATTTGTGCCTTGTCAAAATCACTAAGAGGGTTTATATTGTCAATAATCTGGCTCGGGGATGACACGAGCGAAGAAATAATCTTTGTGAAAGTGTGTATAGTGCGTCGAGCCTGCATTTCCGACATCCTATGGCTCAAGTAATTTATTGATATGTCTAAACGCGTAGCATAGTCGGCTACGTTCACCATAATGTCAAACTAAGAGCTTGTAAGTGGCTATATCAGGGATAAAATGTACATTAAAACCACGTGGGAGAACAAAGACTCTAAAGATGACTCACTTCGGTAGGGTCATAACCTCCAATCTGTTCTATAGAAACCTCATACGGATTCGTAATCGGAGTGGGTGCAACTCTCTGCAAAGACATGGCAGAATTAAACAAGCCGTCTTTGGAAACGTGTAGTGTATTTTGGATCTTTGCGAGCGAGGTTCTTTGATGAGAAAGACTGGAAATGTGATCCTCTTGCATCTGATGGATGACTTTGAGAATAGATTTGTCCTTGGACAAGTTCGCGCGACATACAAGCATGTTGATTAAAGGGCCGACTATATCCTGTACATTTGCGATGGGCAGCTCTCTTCCAGAGGAAACATAACCGAAGCACACATCGTCTTCGCCGGTATATGTGCGCAGAACCATAGCCCAAGCAGCTTGAAGGACGTTGGCCGGAGTAACTCCAACATCAATACAAAACTTGCGTAATCGTGACGTATCAGATACCGACAATTCGACATCCACTGAGCGAACTTTTCGTTCATTGCTCAAGCCTACATCCAAAAGTGGAAGATGACAAGGCTCGACGCCACGAAGATAACTAGTCCAGTAATCCTCCGAGGCACTTATTGGATTGTTGATACAGTATGAAACATAGTCCTTGAATGATGGTGCTGTGCCAGCTAGAACATATCCATTATAAACATGCGCAAGGTCTCTGTATATGGCCTGAGAAGAAATGGCGTCGTTGAGAACATGGCTAATTTCAAGCTTACAGTAGATGCCTCCAGACTGCACCTTGCAGATACCAAGACGGTAGGGCGGCTGGAACTCGCTATAAGAATATAAAGGGTACTCTGCTAAAAGCCGCATAGCTTCTTCTTCAGTATCACATTCAAGAATAAATGTATCTGCATTATATGTTTTGAGCACGACTTGCTGAAATAATCCATCACTAGAAAGTCCTTCAACAAATACTGTTCGGAGAATTGCATGGCGTTCGACGATGGATTGCCAGGAGCTCTTCAACCTTAGGATGTCAATGCCAGCTTGGTGGTGTTGGCCCGGTGAGATTCGGAAGATGGACTGAACATTGTATTTCTCGGGTTCCTTGATTTGGGCAACTAATATACCCTCTTGCATCGGGGTACAGGGATATATATCTTCAATGTCTCTTGTTCCAACTCCGATTTCCGGAAGTAGTTTATTCGTCAGCTTATCAACATCAGAATATGTCATTGAAACAAGTGGGAAGTCGCTCAGAGTTAAACCAAGGCTAGTGGAAGATAGCTCTGTCGCCATTTGAATCAGGGTTGTACGACAGCTGTTGATCCATTCACCAATTTTTTCTTGATGCCTCATCAGGGTACTGTAAGAGAATGTGAACTGAAGAGCTCCCTTATACATGCTGACTTCAATGTCAAATAACTCAAAACGCTTCATTTGAGATGAGTCGAGCGATATGGCGTCTGATGGCAGATGGCTGAAAAGTGCATCCTCACGCTCCAGTTGCTGATAAACCCCGGAATAGTTAAGTAGAATCTCGAAGGGGAAATGATGGCCAAACTTGTCTTTTCCCTCAGCACTATAGATGCGTGATGCGAAGTACGGCCTCCCGTTGTGGGGGATACTTCTTCGCACGTCCTTCACTTGACGAATCGTATCTATTAGGCTGTTTTGAGTCGGAACAAATACTGGGTACATTGTCGTAAACCACCCAACCGTTCCTGATAGATCTATTGCTGGGTCGCAAGGCTCTCTACCGTGCCCTTCTGTAAAAACTGGAGGTATTTGCCGATCTGGGAATATTTGTGCAAAGGAGTGGGTAACAGCAGAAATCAAGAGCTCCAGTAATTCCGTATTTAGTGCTGTGTTACACTCCAACAGTTTTAATGTTAGTTCTTTGGAAATAGTAAAGGTTGAATTAGTTGTATCGCAAGTTTGATTGGGAGTACTAGCCATACCCCAATAGTCGTAGTCCGCCCGAGGAATATCAAACGGCAAGACGGATGTTGAAAATTGGGAAGCATGATTGGCTTCTATCCGACTCCAGGCTTGGAAAGAAAGTGGTGGTTTTGTCGAGATAGCTTCATGACGAATTATCATTTCAAGTTCTGACAGAAGGACTCTCCAGGAAACCAAATCGATAACAAGATGATGGGCGGTAAGTAAGAGGATAGCATCGCCTAGTTTCGTTGTGAAAAGATGTACAGCGAAAACTAAGCCGTTGTAGATGTCCAAACGCTCTTGGGTTCTGGTAATTGAACTTTCTAGCTCTCCCACACTTGTATCCTGAATCTCAGATGTACTATACGAGAAGAGGCCGCGAGTGTACGGAATGATTTGCTGAGCCCAGCATCCCTCTGGGGATTTCGTAAACTGAGCTCGAAGCATTGCGTGTCTCTGGACGAGCACTTCTATCGCATCATAGAGAGACTGCGAAGAAACTTCTTGGTTTATCTTAAGCAAAAAGCTCTGGGAGAATTTATCTTTATCTGATGCGCGGCTAACATGAAGTTGTTGAATAGGGGAGAGTTTGAATGGTGCTTTATCTTCTTGTAGGACAGCAGTGAGAGGGTCAAGTTTAAGGGGCTTTGCCGCTTGAGCTATTTTTTCAATTGTCTGGTGTCGAAGGATATTCTGAGTTGTGATGGCGATATTGCTGGCATAACATTTTGCCATGACCTGCATGGCACTAATGGAGTCGCCACCGAGCCTTAAGAAAGGGATATCAATTCCAATTTGATTTAGAGGGAGATTGAGAATCTCTCCCCAAATTTGCTGCAATTCCTTTTCTAATGGTGTGTTTGGGTGTGTGAGGCCCTTTTCTACCGATAACTCAGATATAAGCGCTGATGTTTCACCATTCACAATAGACATCCATTTCTTTACATAGGATCTGTCTACTTTACCCGATGAGGTTTTTGGGATGTTGACAATAGGAACCCACGTGGTTGGTATCATGTACTCGGGAAGCATTTGCCATATATCCTTACGCACTTTGGAAAGCATCGCCACTGTTTGGTCCTTACTGGACTTAGGGAAAAGCTGTAGAGCATAGGCATTTTCGACTGTAATATCATGGTGCAATTCCACAGCAGCAACAAGACTTTTCCGATATGGTCCAGAGCTGGGGAAACCCACGACGACATGCTTGATTTCTTCAATCTGGGATAACTTATGCTCGACCTCATTGATTTCGAGTCGTTGACCTCGCACTTTAACTTGGCCGTCTTTCCGTCCAACAAAGTCGATAAGACCATTGCCGTTGTATCTTCCCAAGTCTCCTGTCCGATAAAATCGTCGTTTTAGATTGGTATTATTTTTTCGAGACCATGGGAGATCGACTACAAAAGAGGCATTTGTTTTTTCGTCATCTTTCAGGTAACCCCGTGCCAAAATTGGACCTTCGACGAGGATTTCTCCAATAGTCCCTATGGGGGCAAGTTTTGAAGGGTTTTTGCTATCTGAAATCCAAAGATTGGATCCAAATGCTCGGCCGATGGTTTCCGCTCTCCCATTCTCAGTAACCTCGTTTGATGAGCAGTATATACAGGACTCAGCTGGGCCATAAGTGATTATCAGCTGTAGGTGTCGGCCCCAGCGGACAACATTGTCCTGCCCAATTGACTCACCTCCAAGAACAAGAGTTTTAAGGCTTGGCACATCTTGTGGCTTTATATTTCTGGCAAGAGTTGGCGTAAGGAATGCCCAGTCGACTCTCATTTCCTGAATAAAAGATGAAATGCCTTCTAATCTTTGTTCGTCGGAAGGCACACATATAATGCCCCCCTGAAGTAGCACAGTAATCATTTCAGATACACTAACATCGAATACATGTGCCGCGAATTGGAGAAATCTTGACCGACTGGTAAAATTCAATCCCACTGCATGCGCTTCACAGCTCGATGCTAAGCCCCTGTGTTCCCAAACAACACCCTTAGGAGTCCCTGTACTGCCAGACGTGAATATTACGTAAACAGAATTCTCTGGCTTAACAGTAGGCAACTTTTTATTGGGAATTGGAAGCTGAGAGACTGAATTGTCCACAATAACTGCTTGAGAAGCAAGCCAAGAACACTGATTGGCTACTTTAGGCGATGTGACAACTAGTTTGGAATTCACCTGGCCGATAACTTCTTCATGCCGCTGCTGTGGATGGCTTGGATCTAGTGGAACACAAACTCCTCCGCTTTTCATAATTGCAAGGATGATTACAATGGTCCATTTTGACTTTTCGTAACAGAAAGGAACAAATGATTCCATTGAAACGCCGAGACTGGAAAGATGGTGAGCTAACTTGGTTGAAAGGCTCTGAACTTCATTATAAGTAAACGATCCATCCCATGAACACACTGCCTCTGCGTTTGGCTGTTCGAGCGCTTTCTTATCGATTAAATCATGGACACATAAATCGATAGTTTTTGGTAAACTTGCGTTCCAGCTGCATATCTGCTCCATATCTTGCGCGGTAATTTTAACAATGTTACCGATGATGGTATTGCTCTCAACTTGTATCTCTCCAAGAATATCATTGAGTTGATTCAGAATTCGAGATATCTGTTGAGAATCAAGCACATTATTATCAAAAATGGCTTCGGCTCGCACTCTGTTCTCAAGTAGGGTACAACTTAAGGTTAAGGCATGAGTATCAAAGCTTTCAATGTCATTTTGGTTGATTCTCTGCATTTTTATAGCCTGTAGCTCAGTTTCCCCTTCAGCCAGAGGCTGGATGATAAGTCGGTTATTGAATTGGCAAGAAGCTCGTGCTTCGGTACTTAGGTGGCTAATCTCCTGCAGACCTGCCTGCTCAAACGGAATCATGTCAATGGACTGCTGTTGAATCATAAATAGAAACTCAGGTAAAGACATGTTTGGGTCCACGTTAATTCTAAGAGGAACCGTTGCAATGGTCGTACCAATCATACCATCAATCCCATGCACTGGCGCGCTACGGCCTGAGATAGTCGCACCGAATACCGCTTCGGTTTCGTTGGTATAGCTGGCAACCAGCATTGCCCAAGCTGCTCGAATAAGTGTAGATGCTGTGATGCCGGAAAAGCTTCGTGCAAGAGGTATCTCACGTACGATTGACTCATTACCACGGCACTGGTAGTTCGGCGAAGGAAGCTTTGGAAACGGCGTAATTTCTGCACCTGATAGTTGTGAATTCCAGTAAGCATGCGAAGATGTCTTGTCTAAGCCACCAAGATACTTGATAAAGGTTTCAAAGGGTTGTCGAGGTTTCGGCACTCCTCCTTGATACAAAGTCACAACATCCTCAAAGACAGCCGGCAAAGACCATCCATCATACACGGCATGGTGAGCCGTCATGATAAAGTGACTCTCGACAATTGCGAAGCGAGTAAGGTATGATCCGAAGGTCATAGGAAGTGCTTTGTCTTTTTCGAGATAGGAACCAAGCGATTCCATTTCGAGTTCTGGTCTGTGCCATTTGATAAGCTCTTTGATTACCACCTGAAGAGTGCCAGAAGATTTTGTGGTGACAAGCCGGGTTCGAAAAAGCGGATACGTCAAAACAATTTGGTTCCATGCAAATACAAATTTGTCAATATCTAGATCTAATGGAATTGTAAAGATATGTTGTGCCACATAGGCCCCAGTTTGCTTAGTAGAAAGAGCAATAAGCCCCTCTTGAAGCGGAGTTGAAGGATATATATTCTCAATTTGATCAAGTCGGACCTCGCACTGAGCAGCAGCAGATTTTTGTAATGATTCAAGGTCACAATTATTCGGCACCAGAGTAAATGGTACGCTCCTATGCTCTAATGCCACCGAGCCTTGCGCCCCGGCAGCAATAAATCCCGCCATGGCACCTAGAGTCGAGTGACGGAAAATATCACCAACACTGAGGTTCCATTGGGACTTTTGGGCTTTTGCGACAAGTCTCATAGCACTGATAGAATCCCCTCCAAGGCGTAAGAAAGAACTATCGACCCCGATATTTTCTAGAGGAACATTTTCCAGCACGTCACTCCACAGCTGTTGAAGTTGTTTTTCCAGCTCAGTCTCTGGTGCTTTGATATATTTGTCGATGAAAAGTTTAGAGGCGGCTTTGAACGCCTCAATGCTCATATCTGTGACCCAGTTTCTTATAGTTCCTCGATCCAGCTTCCCCGAGGCAGTTATTGGAAAATCTTCAACCACAAACCATACAGTAGGCACCATCCAGGCAGGTAGCTTACTAGCTACATAATCGCAGATAATAGATATCTTTTTCGCCGCACGCTCTTTGTAAACATGAGATATGATTTTCAAGGGGGCGTATTCCCTGTTAGCGTCGGAAAATTCGTGAAGAACAAGTATTCCAACTAGGCGACCTTCGCATGGCCCAGACTTGGGTAGGGTTGCGAGACTATATTTCACGTCTTCTGCTTCAGTCAAATGATGCTCAACTTCCCCAAGTTCAAGGCGTTGTCCTCGAATTTTTATTTGAAAGTCTTTGCGACCTGCATAATTTAACGTGCCGTCTGAATTATAAATAACCAGGTCGCCAGTCCGATACATGCGTCGTAGAGATCCATTTGCGTTTTCTATCCAGGGTGGATTTGTAACAAAAGCTTCTTCGGTTTTCTTAGGGTTGTTGATATATCCACGCGCAAGAATTGGGCCTTCAACAAAAAGTTCTCCAGCACAGCCAATTGGAGCTAGCTGGCTGCTATCTTCCATATCAACAACCCAAGCGTTAACATGAACACCGGGCCCAATATTCGCAGTTTTCAAAGTGTTGGAGTTGACGATGTTATAAGACACCCAATTAGAAGTTTCCGATGGCCCGAATACATTAACAAGTAATGCCAGTTTATCTCCCCAAGTAGTTGCATTCTCCCTAGTAAAAGGCTCGCCACCAAGAGCTACTTTTCTTAGAGATGGGACATCATCCGGTGAGAATAGAGTCGCTACAGTCGGTGTGAGGTATGCCTGAGACACATTCAGGCGACGAATTGCAGCTGCTAGATCATTCCGTCGTTCAGCTTCAGATGGGATACAAACACACCCGCCGTACATTAGAGCAGTGAATATATCTGATATATATACGTCAAATGCAAAGGCAGAGAATTGTAAGCATCGCGAGCCTAGCCGAACATCAAAGAGCAAAGCATGGTTATAAGAACTGGTGCGGACAGTTTCATGTTCCAGCATAATACCCTTCGGTTTTCCTGTCGACCCGGAGGTAAAAACGATAAATGCCATGTTGTTCGGGGTGATTTGAACTTTGGATAGCATTCCCGGGTCTGCTTCTGGGAGGGAGCGGATAATAGTCTCATCCACTATCATTACACGAGCACCATGAACTTTGAACCTCTCGTGATAAGCCGGTGAAGCTAGTATAACACACGGCTGCACTTCGTTAATCGTATCCAGCATACGACTGAGTGGGTGGCTGGTATCTAAGGTCAAGCAGGCACCTCCAGCTTTCAAGACAGCTAGTTGAGAAACAACGACCCAGATAGACTTATCAAAACAAAGTGGCACAACCACTTCTGCTTTCACCCCGCTAGTAATGAGCTGGGAGGCTAGTTGATTCGAAAGGTCGTCTAGCTCTTTGTACGTTAGTTCGCCATCCCAGGAACTTAAAGCTGGCGCTGATGGATTCTCCTTCACTTGCTTCACGAAAGCTTCATGAATACATTCCTTCACAGGGTTTGGCAATTGCTTGTGCCACTTATCAATCTCTGTCTTGTCCTCAGCTGTGATTTTGAAAGCGGAATCAAGTGTAGCACTACTGGTTGCATCTTGCAAGTAACCCAGAACCTTCTCAAACTGGTTGAGGATACGATTCATTTGGAGATCGTCAACAATTTTGTTATCAAATGCAGCCTTGAGTCGGATTCCGTTTTCGACGATTGTAAATTCCATAGTCAAAGCGTAGGAATAGAAATTTTCAATCTCCATGTTGACAGGTTTGATTCCAAGCTTGGTGAACTCGTGACCCCAGCTGTCGTCCGGTTGGATTATGATAATATGTTGAAAGTCACAAGCGGTATGCGCATCTGAGCTTAGTTTCTTTAGTTCTTGTAGCCCAATTTGTTCATATCGAATCATAGAAGATATTTGGTCATGAACCTGACGCAAAAACTCCTTAATAGAGTTCTTTTTGTTCACACGAATTCGTACAGGCAGAGTAGTAATGGTGTTTCCGATCATGCCCTCGATCCCCGGGATGGGAACACTTCGTCCGGAGAACGTCTCGCCAAAGACAACATCATCACTGTTCGTGTAGTTCGAAATGAGTAAAGCCCAGGTTGCCCTTATAATTGATGCTATCGTGGTGGTGGTCTGGGAGGGCGTGGTGAAGGCTACCTCTCGAATCAAGATACTCTTAGGGAGTGGAATATGCGCAGAAACAGACCCATTCGGGAATTGAATGCCACTGGTCCCAGTAAGTTGCGTTTTCCAGTATGTAATTGTCTGCTGCTGATCGATATCCTGCAGATACTGCAAAAAGGACTGGAATTTCACGCGGTCGATATTGGGCTCCCCTACGTATGCTCTCACGACATCCTCAAAAAGCAATTTAAACGACCACCCATCATAGATTGCATGATGTATTATAAGAATGAAGTAAGAATCAACAATTGCGTATCGGCAAAGTGGTGTGCCAAAGCCCATTGGTTCTAGCTTTGACTTCCTGAGGTAAGATTCAAAATTTTCACCAGAATCCTCCCAAGTCAACTGTTCGTCTAGAACTACTTGCAGTGTTCCCTGTGAACCTAGATTCACAAGTCTAGTGCGTAATACCTCACGATTTTGAACGACGAGCTCCCAGGCGGCGCGGAATCTACCCAAATCCAATGTTGATGGGAGATGAAAAGCGAGTTGCCCAACATATGAGCCCGGCTGTTTGATCGTAAGAGCTATAAGCCCCTCCTGAAGTGAAGTAGCCGGGTAAATATCTTCAATTACGTTCTCTCCCACGCCACATTGGAGAGCCACTTCCGTGAGAATTTCCTCGAAGGCGGTCTCCTCGCTCGTTTCCGAGGGTGATAAGGCTGGAGATCCAAATTTAAGTTTTGGGAAATCCACAATGAAAGTCTCATAGCGATTTAAAACATTTTCCAGAGTTTTCACAAAGTTCTTAGAAAGGGTTACGGCGACCGAATCGGGAACGGTGGAGGTTCGATAATGCATAATTCCTTCGATCTCATTATCTATATCTGTGAAGCCGATGCAAACATCGTGCTCCAAAAACTTAGCTAAGTACGATTCTAGTGTAAGATTGAGCTTGCCTTGAAATCAAGTTGCCACTCCTTACGAAAGCGAGTGCTTGCTACGGCTGAATTTGAGTTCCGGTTGAAGGTCAACAAGCTTACTAAAGCATCACTAGCAGCCCAAGAGTCATTGTGTGATAGTGAGTCGCAACCTAGGTCATGTCTATCAGCGTTTACCTTCTGAATAAGTGATAGAGCAGAATGAGCCCCCGAAATCTGCGCCTGAAGAACCCTGGGTATTGCAACGTTATTAGATACTTTGTCGGCGGATATAAGGTATTCTGCACGGGGCGAGTCGGTATGGCCATCTTGTGCGAGCAATATCAACCATGCAGCTAAGCATATATCAGGCACCGTGACATTATGGGTGTCACAGAATACATGAATATGTTTGGACGACAAAGACGGAATTGTGAGTTCAGAAACCACCTCTGTCAATCGTGGCGAGGAACTGGAAGTTGGCGAAGAGGAATCAAATTCCTCTGTAGATTCAACGATTGTGTGAACCATCGGGTGTTTATCTGTCAGTGGTTCTACAGGGAAGGGAGAATAAACCTGACTATCACGAATCTGCTCTTCGTAACCCATAATGGCGATTTGAGATAACTACAACTTTAGCGGTTGGCACACAAAATGTTAAGTGTAAAATAAAGAAGACCTTAAGAATTTCAGAATTCTAAGATGTTATCTGCATCTGGCAAGATATCCAACTACGAAAGAAAAAATCCGAAAACAAAAGATCCTGACAAGAACGGCTAAACCCTCTTTAGATGATTGCACTCGGTCAAGTTTAGAAATCACCATATGTTCGGAGTAATTTTTTATTCCAACAACTTGCGACATTCCAGCCTCACACAAGGCTGACCCCAGCTGCTCATTCTCGTAAACATTGAGCTGATGTGTTACTCTTCAATATTCCCCGTGTGCGCATGGTCAGTCTCGGGGACTCTGCATACCTGGATTTGGGACAGTGACAAACAGTAACAAGGGTAGGGACAGTACAGCACTATTTTAAAATGCTCGCCGCACGAGATAACCCAGGCGAGTGGCACCACCTTGCCGGCTGGAAATATGGTAGGCACTTCACTGGTTAGTTGTGCATGCTCTCTTTGTAGCTAGACTCCAGGAAGACGGTTTTTACTGTGCTGGTACAGGAGGTTTCCAACCTACTGCTACCACATGGCCAACAGGCCCCAATGGACTTTACGAGTGGTCGGGGTAAGCTCGCAAACGAGTGCCCTTGCAGCCTCGGTCAGCGTAGCAATTGGGATTATAGTGGGGATCGAGCGTACATTAGGCACGTTGCCTAAACCTGGCATACACAATTAAACAATTTCAAGGAGAGCCGAGGTTTTTAAGTGTTTCAGGGCTTAAAGCTACAGGACCGTAGATGTGCCAACTTACAAAATTGAACATTGCTATGGAGGCTTTTCCATGCTTAAAGACTACGGAAGTCAGAGAATCACCATTACTAGGGTCAACCAAGCTACAGTGTAGTTTTATTGTGGGAGCAGAGTGTTGGGTATCTAGGAGCTACAGACATTGGAAAACAATTAGTCACAGAGCTAGAGCCTTATGTCAAAGTCGCAAACGGAGTACTTTTTCAAATGGATGTATGTATGTATATGCGCGTGGAAGTAGAAGCGAGACCAATTACAGGAATGGGATCACTTATTACGCTAAGGCATGGTAATTAGGGTGCATTGCATGAGTCCAGTGATTTCTTTCTATTAGGTTCCAGTACCGTGTATGAATCGTTTTATTGATCAGTGGCACCACCGTAGAGCCATTATCAGGGCCGAAGAAAAAGGAATATATCCCGAGCTCTGTAAGCTTACATGAATAGTTGATCACGACATCCGAGAACCATTTACCCAACGGCACAGCTCTATAATTCAAGCCACAATAATTACTGCATCACGCAGCGATGGCGCCACGCCTGGAGCCGTACCTTACAGAATGCTCATGTCAGGAAGAACACAAATGAGTGGTCCAGGTCAACATTTGTGTTGTATGACCTGGCAAAGGATTCGATGAGAATATCAGACGAGTTTTCCATTTGCAATAGAGTTATTGTTATTAACTTGGTCTTAACTGTCGCTCTTTTAGCCCTTCTCTGATTCTTGTGAATTTGGACCTACTCCCGTCTATTTAGAAAAAGAAAGCTAAGTACCTACAACTTGAAGCGAACAAAGTACTCGAGATACTTCTTCCTCAGCCATCATGTGTGGAATAATGGGCCTAGTTCTGGGCAACACAGAAAGTGCAGCCGCCACAGAGTTATTAGAAGCCGGAATCTTGCTTCAGCATCGGGGTCAAGATGCCGCTGGCATTGCCACTTCTGACAAAAGCGGACATTCGTACTTACACAAGGGAGACGGACTAATAACAGAAGTCTTCGGCACTAAGGGGGTTAAAACCAGCCAATTGAAAGGTTCCATGGGCCTAGGGCATTGTGAGTACATCCAGTCCATTATTACAAAATTGTGCACTATTATTGTCTTTGTGATCTTAATTCCTAAATTTCCCAGTGCGATACCCCACTGCTGGCCCACGACACAGCTCTGAAGCCCAACCGTTCGTAGAGCAATATCCTCTAGAAACGTACCTAGTCCACGTCAGTGCCCTTTAGCTAGCTCATCAAAAACATCTTTGACATCTAATTAATTCTACAGAATGGGAATATTGTCAATACAGCGGAACTGCGAAAACATCTCGGTGCAAATACTCCCTGCCCCAGCGGTTCAGACTCGGAACTATTACTGTGTCTTGTCATTGAGGAATTGAAGCGGGAGCACATAACGTACGGATCTTTAATAGACATGCACATTATATCCAATGCATTGGCCAAAATTTATGAGCTGGTCGAAGGCTCCTTTTCCTGCGTCATCATGGTATCAGGACTGGGTCTGCTGGGTTTCCGTGATTCTCATGGTATCAAACCACTTGTATACGGAGAAAGGCAGAATGCAGATGGATCCATCGATTATATGTTGGCAAGCGAAAGCGTCGTGCTCAATAAACTGGATTTCCGGAACATACGTGACATAGAACCTGGTAAGTTGTAATAGCCCGATTGCACACACAACCTGTGCGTAATAGTGTGGTAGTGTGGTAGTGTCAACCGCCACTAATGTATACCAGGGGAGGCCGTCATATTTCCAATTACAGGCGTACACAAGCCTTTATTGAAAAGGGTCAGCCCAGCCTTATCCTACACTCCGGATATCTTTGAATATGTGTACTTTGCTCGCCCTGAGAGTGTCATGGATGGGATTAGTGTGCATCGGAGCCGACAACAAATGGGGATTGGAATTGCGAATACGATTAAAAGTGAGTTTGGTGATAGCTTAGATGAGATAGATGTTGTCATGGCCGTCCCAGAAACCAGCAATACTTGCGCCCTCGCAGCGGCTCAGCACTTGAACAAACCATATTCACACGGTCTAGTCAAGAATCGCTATGTCTTCAGAACTTTTATTACGCCTGGGCAAACTCAACGGAGGACTAACGTGTGGCGTAAGATTACAGCCGTTAAAGAGGAGTTCGAGAATCGAAATGTCCTCATTATTGATGATAGCATAGTCAGGGGAACAACATCAAAAGAAATCGTGCAGATAGCACGAAAAGCTGGCGCGAAAAAAGTATTCTTTGCGTCTTGCTCACCCCCCATCAGGTACGTATTTTGATCGCATCTGATTAATAAAACTCAAAGTTCCTTGCGTCGCGAACTGACAACTTGAAGGCATAACCATATATACGGGATCAATCTCAGCAAGAAAGAGAATCTGATCGCCTTCTCCAAGACGACCGCGGAAATTTGTCAAGACCTTGGATGTGACCGTCTGGTGTACTTGCCCCTAGAAACGTTGGTCCAATCTTGTCTTGAGGCAAGAAATACTAGCCAAAAAGTCGAATCTTTCGAGATAGGTGTGTTTACTGGCGAGTACATCACGGAACTGAAGAAAAGATTTATGGTTTCCACCGTTAAACCTGTGAACCGTGCTTTAAAACCAGAGGTTTTGTATACTGTTAATAAGCTTGAATCTGAAATAAGGACTGTCATTACCCATGTTAATATTGATATATAAATAAAATTTTCACAGTGCTGGCTTGAGGAATGTTATTCAGGGGCAACTTCCGAAAAGTCGAATGGACAAATGAATTGATGGTGACTAGGGAAGTGAATTTGATTGGTGCTAGGGGAAAGATATCTATCAAAGACTCTTTCGCTCCAAATCTCTTCTTTCGTAGCTTAGTTTTCTAGTCAACAAGACAACTTGCAAGCGCCGGCTTTTAGAAATCTTTGAGGTTTGTGACATATATAAGAGACACAGGCTATTTGACCCGTAGCTCCAGTATACTAGAGTAAAAAGAGGTGATTCTGGAAAGGACAAAGCTTTTAACCAAAAACAATATAACAAAAACAAACTAGTCAAATATGCTAATAAACACTGTCATGGGCCGCCACTAACCTGTGAATATATACTACATCTTCAGTTTGTCACCAAAGTGAGGGCTCAGCCTCATGGGAAATCCCTACGTTATAAGATCCCTTACTAGAACACGTTATACAATATCATATCTTTGAAAACGTTACTTTGTTTTTCAAGAAACGGAATTATCTTACAAGGTGTCTTGATGAGGCCAAGAAGGGATCCCCCTGCCTTTTCCAGGCATGATTTCCCTCTCATGAACCTCACCCTGAACTACAATTTAAAAAGAATTTAAAGGAAATGTATTTGTAATCTATAACTCTATTACCTAATTTTATAAGTTACTGCAAGGGGTGCATGTAAGAAGGTAGGTGCCCATAACGATCTGGGCACCTATCCTGGGCCGCCTTCCTAACAAAAGGCACCTTCTGTGACGCTTGGATCTTGGGGTTTGTTATATATCCCTAGTTTTAACTTTAATTATATAAGTATAAAAGATTGGCATATATATAACTTAGGAAATCTGGTATATGACAGTCGCATAGTTCCAAGTCGCTCGAAAAATGGAAACCCTGTGTCTAGCCTACCAGCCTCTGGCAGACCCGCCGCCGGTCAATAGCAGGCCATTAATATTATATTGGTTTTGTTGAGAGCTGGTTTCATACAGAAGAAGAAAGAAGACACGATTGTCGCCCAGAATTCCCATATCGAATTTGGATAATTTGGCTCGAGAGGAGCAATTGACCTCTTTGTTGTAATGTATGTTTACTCTTTCTTCTCTTTCTTCATCTGACATAAACGATTCATCAACATAAAATGTTAGTATCGGTGTATTTAACTAAGAAATATGTAATATAAAAACGGCGGAATAACGTGCTTACTTGCATGACCAGAGTCACATCTGATTTCCAAGTACTCATCCGTTCCAAAGCGCTCCACAGCCCAATGAAAACGATTGTCTTTACCTGTATTACTGCTCATTATTGATCAATAGCTTCCGGAGACTGTATTTCACAAAGAGGGCCCTGCAGATGAAGTTGCACGCTCAAAACAACGTGCTCTAAATCGTTCAACCAGCTACCCCCCTTTCTGCTACCCACATTTAGTATAGAGCTGAAACCGTTGTGAACTATTCCGGAATCTGTGCCCCAATAGACCGCCTTCTAGCGTGTAGCCATGACCATGTCGGCGCCTCGCTGTTGATATATTGCTGGTCCAAATTGGAACCATCGACATCACTACAATGCCAGAACAGATCACTGATCGGGATAGGCTCCCAATACCCAACGATATTCACCAGCCCAGTACTTTTCTCAAGACACTTAATAATCCCTGTTATAGCCGTTATTATTCTGTGGGGAAAGTGAGTTTTGAGGTAGTGTATTGCTCCACGATATTGTGCCAATTTTTAATGAAAGTTTTGTAGGACTCTGTTTGACTGGATTTGATATTGAGATTAGTGGCTAGCTCGGTTGATGTTAAAATGAGTGATTTGAGAGAAGGAGAGTCCATGTAGCCTAGGTGAGCTTTATGATGGAGGTCCGATGCATTCGGCAAGAAAGGCAGCAACTCAAGACTCGTTCCTGTATTACATTCCCAGTACATTTGATCCCCAAATTCTAGTTTCCGCGGGGATAGAGCAAGTTCCTGGAGTATCCAGCCCCGAGTGCGTAGTTCGGCAAATTCAAAGCATGTATCACGGTCCCGTGAAACACTATTCGACCTGACAGAGGGCAGGGTATCCGTGGATTCATCACACAGGATACACTCTTAAGGCGGTAGTGGATTGCGACGGATGAAGCATCCATCGGTACTGCCAGGGGCTCGTAGGTCACCTATTGTCAGACACGAGTTCTCAAAATCCCATTCTATTAGCTTCGTGGCGCCAATCATTTCCGTCGTCTTGTATTATGCATAAAGCATCAATTCAGATATAGTCAACATTGAACCACTAAATGATGACTGGTTAGTAATTGAATTATAGGAAATAGAGGTTTTGGGAGGCATTTATATCAGGCTTGTCTCCAAATTGGCAAAAAATGGCCTTGCCCTAACACAGTCCCGAACAGGAACTATTGGGCTCCCCCCACAACGTACCTAACAAATGTCAATTGCATCACGGTGAGTTTTAGCTAAGGACTCGATACTACTGCCTTCCGTGAGTTCCTGAATCGTACCCTTTATAAGCTTCAGTGACTGCCCGCGTCCCCAGCAATAGCTGAGCGCGATGTATCGCAGTTGCTCTACACTGTTTGCAGTTGTGGTAACGAGTCGTACAAGGCCCGTCTCCAGGACACTTTAACCATCGAGCAGACGAGTTGGGAGACAGGACGAGTCCCCGATGTGTTTACCGCAGGAAACACACGATTTCAAACATATCTCCAACCTCTCTCGAGCCCATGCAGAGATATCGACCGATGCAGTCGTGATAGCACTTGATGAAGCTTATGTTCCAGTATCGGGTTCCTCGATCTCATTTATAGCAAGTGCTGAAAGTCCGGAATGTGTAACCTCGGGATTGTCAGGGAGTTTCAGTTCCATAGACAGCGTGTAGGTATGTATAGCCAAGACCTTTGGCCTTGCCGCTCAGCTCCTCGAAATGATACGACTCCGGGGGCGTCGAGGAGTCGTCCGAGTAGTAAGCTGGAACCCAAGGAATCCTGTAGTAGAGAGTCTCAAGATAAAGGGCTAGTAGATAGTCGACACCATTTGAAATTGTTTGATACAATGATGCTACTAACAACGAGCAAATATGACAACCGCTATATAAGAGGTAGCTCTTAGTTTTCTCCCACTTAAGAAGTTCAGGAGCAGAGAGTAGTTTCTTACACAGCTGCTGACTGAGCTAGATCGTGGACAGCAGGGGGATGCGGTACCAGGTAAAAGTTGCAAGTCCACACTGGGTGTTCGCAAAACTCAAGCATATTCCTTCGTCCGAAGATCTCTTTGAAGTCCACGCACTTCTCGCAAAGTTGATTGTGTTGAATCCGAGCATTAGCCTCACTGGAAAGCGGAACACCTTCAAATGGCACAAAATCTATCCCTGGCATAAAGGTGGTGGGACAGGAGCAGTTTTGTCTCCTTTTCGACGCCAGAAGGTGACAGGTCGGCATTGCCATCTTCGTCTCGAACTAGATCCATTTCAAGGTATATAAACAGACTGACTTGGGCATTAGCTGGGTTTTCCAATGCAGCCAACCAAAGAGGAATATGAAGGAACAATACAGCGATGGAAAATGTCAACGCAAATGGCTAAATTTAAGCAGATGAGAAAGCAAGAGAGAGGATGTAGTTATACTCTAGCAGCGGTAGCTGAACTAATACGCGGCCATTTTGGTCTGAGACTTGGTAGCCCGTAACACAGGAGAACCAAATAGTAGATACACACATAACAAAATATCACTCAGAGTCAGTGATCTTGGATGATTTGTATCACAAAAAAAGAAATTCAATTCTAAAAAATTTATTTTATTTTATTTCTTAATATTTTCAAGTTACTTTTAAAAAGACGTTCTAATATTAAATATGACAACAACCTTAAGGCGGATATATATAACTTATTAAATTTAAGTAGCAGAATTCTCTAATATACAATTTTATCGCCCTTAAGGACAGAAACCCCTCTATTAATATTACCCACCCCTTACGTAGAAGAACTTATAATATAATTTTTATTTAATTTTGACTAAATACAACTAACACTTACGTAACAATGTCACGTAGTGGTGCCCTGTATTCAAAAGTAACTGACAACAGGAGACAGGGGGCAGGTATATATTCCTAATAGAACTTTTTATCTTCATACCTTTTTTTTTTGTTGCTATATATCATCCAAGATTTTTTTTAAAAAAAAGACCAAAAGACCAAAAGAAGAAAGAAGAAAGGAGAAAGAAGAGAACGAAGTTCCGTGACAATAAACAATAAATAATAAAAAAGGG
>Ga0247734_1000948_pt1 | contig 23373 bp, 23 predicted proteins | sample UWRJL103311B2_FD_180933 | JGI IMG/M metagenome (GOLD analysis project Ga0247734, IMG submission 180933) | Plant litter microbial communities from Arlington Agricultural Research Station in Wisconsin, United States - UWRJ-L103-311B-2 | ecosystem: Environmental > Terrestrial > Plant litter >... | reverse complement strand
AGGACCTGAGCAATACCACCGGCCGCTCCAGCAAAGAGGTCCTTCAAAGTTCTGGCTAACCCGCCCTCATCGAGTTCTGCAGCTGCGTCCGCCATTTCGACCCTGTGAGCTACCCCTCCACGCGCTCTTCGATAGCTTCTTTATGACGTCTATCTATCCCCAGAATCCCAATCGGCTGTCAAGGAACTGCTCCAAGATAGTTCACTCTAACTATAAAGCGACGGAGCCGATTGAGTTTTATGAAGGTTGGGATGGGAGGTCTAAAGGTTGGTTTGATAGGGCAAAAGCTTTGAGAATGATGTGCTCCTCGCCAAGAGATCGCGATAGCGCGGTCATGTGATCATACACTGGTCGGTCATTCCATTGTATGTTTTGTATTTTAGTTGTCTGTTGCTTTTTCGAGTCAAATCGATTATGGATTGATTTTTTTTTATAGGTCTTGAAAGGTTGTACATATGATATATGATATTAATGTTAGCTTATGTACTTTGGCATAGATTGGCAAAAGTGTGTATGTTTGGTCTAAACTACTGCTACCACATGCTGCTCTAGCAATGATCGTAAGCAATCTTGGTTTAAAACAAGTTTAGGATCATTGCATACTATCTACTGCTTTACCTGTTTAAAATTAGTAGCGAGAACTGGCTGGCTGTCAGCAATCTCGGTTTTTCGGGTGTTCCAGACCAATAAAACCCGTCACGCCGTCACTGTCGACGTTCAAAATGACCTGGTCTTTAAGTCGTGATATATTATTATTCAAACTCCATATGTACTCTTAGTCCGTGCCCCCGTATGTACAATACACTACACCGTTTTCCAAGTGCCTTGTACCCCCCAGAAAGATCAACGCCAATGCCAAGGAACCTAATCGGAAATCTCACGATTAATATCCATATGGCTTATATGATATAGGAAAGAGATCATCGTTCACCGTTCCCGGGTATGTGGTATCATCGGTACACATCCCCCCGCCAGATGGACCAATATGTGGGCTAGACACAGTGTTAGCAAAAACCACTACTTCTTCCTCACATCCATCGCCCATTCCCAAGAGTGAGGGGGGTCGGTGAAAATGAAAAATAGAAAATGAAAATGAATACAGAAACTCACCAATGCACGCTTGGCCTAAATGGTACCATGTTCTGATGCACACTCCGGCAAAGCAATGTGTTACGCCCTAGCTCATATGCTTGTCCAAAACGAATACCCGTGGTTAGGTACGAGAAGCAAGAGCTGAAATCGGTATATTGCGCATCCGTGCCACTGCAGTACGTCTGGTGGGTAGTACAAATTCCCATTGCAACCGCTTGTCCAAGTTTGGTTACAGCATCTTCCTTAGAAGTCGCTCCAAGTCGTGGTGCACTATTATAAAGTCAGTTGAGGGTTCGGGGAAGTTCGAAAAGAAGGACTTGCCTCGCTCCGACGATATAATCAACAAGCCATTGCCAGTACCGGAAAGTCACATCAAATTGGGTGATTTCACCCTTGTCATTATAAGTGTTCCACGAATCAATCTCAACCGGTACCATCAATCCCAAGCTAGTGAAGTTGAATTGCAAACGCACAGCAGCGGAAGTGATATACTGATTGGCCGCAAAGTGCACAATCTCATATGAGACGGGCACTCCGACTATACTAACAACATCTGGGTGTTCCGCGGACTGTGCAAACAAACCAAACAAGTATTCGGTGTTTAGTTCTCTCCCTTCGAAAGTTCGGGTAATGTCTATACGACCTTTGACATTTTCCGCGAGCAGGGAAGAATTGATTGATTTCGCCTCCCCGACATCAGCAGGCCAGAGGAACGCGTCGTAGAATTTGACTTGAAGTTTGTAGAGCTCGTCGAAGGTGAAGTGAGGCTGGGTTGAGCTTGAAGCGGGGGAAACAGGTTCGTCTACTTTGATTTGACCAAGAGCTCCTGGGATGAATAAGCTGCATGGCAATGCAAAGCAGACGAGAAGTTGCCGTATTTTCAACATGGCTGATGATTAAGTATAATTAAAACGATATTAAAATGTTTTCGGGAGGCGGGCTCAAGGGAAAGAAGAGAACTATAAATGGCTGGACAGGGAGGACCGAAGAAGTCAGGCTGAGCTACAGCAAGATCGAGGGACAGTCAGAACGGGACAATTCATGGGGGCCAAGGAGGTTTATAACTGCATCATAACGCCCATTTCACCCACGGTGGGAAACAAATCAGGAATTTACTTATCAGGGGTTCAACAGGGGGATATCGGATTCGATTTCCCTCGGGGCTTGTCACTTGTCAGCTTCATTGAAAAAGGCACCACATATACAACCCAAGAGCCGCTGATTACAGCTTAGCGGGTTTTCTATCATTTATCTCGACTAGGTGTTGTAGTCTAGTCCACGTTTTTCCCACGCCGCGAACAAGTCCATTCATGCGATCGAGCCGCTCAGTTGGCCTCAGAACAGTTTCCACAAAAACTGTCACTAAAACAACTTCCAACCCCATAAGCAACTCTGTCAGGGCGGTAGCATGACAGGGACCAAATCCGATTGCGCACGCCCTTTGGGATTTTTATTGGTGCACCACCAAACTACCCTGCAGCAAATAAGTAAGTAAATCGTTAGTTTGTGGGAACATTGTGACAACCATCCCTCCCTCGGTATTGGTATCGTATCGGTATCGGTGGGATAGGATGGGTATTACGTTGGAAAGTACTTTCGTACTCTCTACATATTACAGTATTTTATTTGGTTATTGCATGAATAGAATACGTGTGTTTCATTTTCCGAGAAGGGGGTTCACTCTCATGTGTGATTTGACCTTTGGATATTTGCCCCGCTGAATCTTACATGCATATGGAAGTGCTGTGGCGCACTGGCTCCCGTTCCACTTCCACTTCCACTTCCAAATATAAAATAAGCTTGGCTTAAGCGATTTGCCAATATATATCAGCCCCCGCCAAGTGGCAGTAGGTAATTGAAGGGAATGAGTGCAATGCCACTCGATCTGGTGGGACGGACCATTTGTTCTTTGAAATTTGCTTATCTCCTCCTCCTAGGTACTGTAGTTGTAGGTATGCAAAATCCATCGATTTTCGATCTTTCTCAACTGCCGCTATGGCGATGTTAGTGCCGGTATTAGTGTTGGTGTTGGTGTTGGTGTTGGTTGGTGTTAGGATAGGAATCTTCCTTTTCTGGAAGATTCCGACATTCTTCAAGTTCTCATTTGCCAGGACAGAAATCCTTCGTGTGGCGTGTGATGACAGGTACTGGTTAATTACAGATCCTCCGTATCTAAATACAACATACCCATTCCACGAAATACTACGTCAACGTCGTATGGTACCTGGCTGCCGTCAGCCTGTGATGGAGGGTGAAATCGGATATACCGGAAATACCAGACCCACCACCGTGGTGAACCCGTTTCTTTACCCCAAAGTCACCATGATCGATCTCTACCTCCACAATGAACGCTATCAATGCTTGCAAACAAATTGATAATGGTTATCAATCTTTAAGGATAGTAAGGCTACTACTACTGGAGAGTGGTAGTTCCCATAAGAGGTCGGTCTCTATGCAGCTTATTAAACCACATCGAGAATATATCAACCACAACCACAACCACTACATCTACATGTATACCAGTGCTATCTACCTTATAAGCGGATTTAATATTAGCCTCGAGTTCGAAACAGCCAGAGACATTGATGAACTTTGTCACCTCATGGATCTGTCCTCGGTGTACACTCCGTAAATACGGCCCAGACCAGTGTTGAGAAAACCAGTCCCAAAGATCTTGTCTCCCACAAATTTATCTGTTAGTACCTCCTATGGGGTTTTTGTCGATCAAAGTTGCTCACTCCAGCAAATCTATACCTTTATTTAAAAAAGAACTGCCGTTGTGTCGAATCATTGATCCACCGCGGAATGCCAAATACCTCTGTTGTAATCGTCAGTGTCTTCAACTCCCTTATACGACACCATATTGTTATTTAAGATGATAAGTGATGGCCGAAAGCTCAAGCTCAAGCTACTTCGACACGAGAAGTTGCTCCCTATGATCGGCATTGTGCTATAGTGAATTAAAGCTTTCTATTATTCGTCATTGAAGCTAACTCAACCTGGTCCAGTTGATCTGTGTTTCCATACTTTGTAAGAGCATTGATAAATCGTGAAACTTTGTTTTCCACAACAAAGGGGCTTTGTTGTATTAAGAAATAACTATGAAAGAATCGGTCTCACCACCATTTTGTGTTAAGACAATGGAGATTGAGAACATTCGGCCGAACAGCAATTTTCATATCATTGTTATACAAGATAACCTCTCCAGATGTTCAATTATCATATTGTCTCTATTTCAATAATCACTCATATATATAGGATATCCCACCTCAATGGTCGACTACAGCTTCCCATCAGAAATCAAAATGAAACGATTAGCAAGGCAAGCGACTGCCAAGGTCAAGTCGTCTTTACGCCAGAATCGCATTCTTGATCAAAACGGCTTGAACGAAGGTCTGCTACAGGATCTAAGAAATCATTGGAAATACGATATCCTCCCTATTTATATCGAGGAGCACAAGAAGGTCCGAGAACAAAATGATCTTCTAGCAGGATTAGGCCTAGAATTCATCGCATTGAGGGCTAAGACCGAGGTTTACGATCAACTTGAATTAATAGTTTTCTCCAAAGAAAAAAGCGAGAATGTAGCCGAGAAGCTGTCAGATAACGAGATCAGATATCGGGAGCTTAGAGACGAAGAGGTTGATTTCCACAACAAGACAAAAATGGAACTTCTGAGGGAAGTTGGCAAAGCCATTGATATCATGGTAAACGAACAACGAAATAGCAGAGAGAAACTGCTTGAAGAGCAACAACGACATAAAAGAGAATGGTCACGAACGCTTGAGGATGCTAGACATAGATGGCTAATAAACGAGAAAATGATGCAGGCGCATGGACAAGATAGCCGGCCTGGCACTGCTCCTGAAGAGACAGGATAATTTAAGCTGCCAATTACTCAGCTCCTTGTTACGATGAGGTATTTGAAAGTGACGATGCATTGTCTCACGTTTTCGACAGCCAATCTGGAGATTACTCAAAGATGTTCCCACCAGGCTTTTTTTGCAAATAGTTTATGCGCTTGTAGTCCGAATTATATAAGGTCTATCACTGAGGCTAACCCACGATCTTAAATTTTAAAACAGCAATTCATAACATCCCATGTATCTTCCATATTGATCTCTATCAGCGGTGAAACAGTACCATCGCCGTGACAACAAATACTTCATATCTATCTGTAAAATCTTATACAAAAGCTCTATCTTCATTTTCTATGATAATTGAATGGTTTATTCCAAATACATGGAATGGCAACAAACGGAAATACATCCGAAAGAACTTAACATTTATGAGTTAAACACTGGACAGTTGGAAAGAACCTGATGCATGTGATCTAAGTTGCACTTATCATTTAACAAGACAGGTGGAAGAAGAACATCCATTTAGGACCATCAATCTGGCAGGTTGGCTTCCTTCTTCTCTATATCTTCAGCCTTAGAGCTATATTTAAATCCAGTAGAAGCTTTATTCAGAGGGAGGTTAATAGTCATGATAAAACAGGAGGTAGTAGATTGTACCTTTGAAGATTTCAACGAGATGATTGACGGTATAGCCAAAGTGTAAAAAGAAATAAAGAAATCAAAAGACAAAAAAATCAGATTGCAGGTCGAACACTTGTAGAGAAATAGTTAAACAACAGTAACCTAATTATGAATTTATATGCCCATGTGGTGAGATTTGAGACCCCCAAACCATGAAGTTATTCCGGCGCACGGGGGTTTTCTGGCACGTGTGATTGGAAGTTACCACGTTTTGAGTAAAAACCACTTACATTCAGTGGAGATGACGATCACGTTGATAACCAGCTCTCCGGCACATGATAAATTCCACTTCGTCTTGATTGCCGTTTTAGTCTTCGATTATAATGCGACTAAACTCTAAAACTAGGGATTCGGGAATATATATCATGATAAAAGACAAAATGCATAAACTGAACGAATAAGGATATATATGCGAGTGGCGCAAAGCGGTGCTAGGTCAGCTCTAGGATTGCTCACTGCTGCTTGAAATGAGGCTTAGCAACCTTATCACGCTCCCTCCTCTCACTATGCCTACGAGCATTTTTTTTTCCACCGACACTGATTGGTTCTGTACTGGATCTTGTGGCTGAACTCGTCCTTCATATACGTGCGTGAATCCTTTGTTAATGGGAGTTTACAAAAAACATTGACAACAAGAAAACGTATCAAATTTTGGTAACTAAAGCGGTGTCTTCTCGCTTACATTCATCGCTGACGCAGGATTGTAGGACACCCTTCTATTTGTAGTACAAACATTTTTGGGCAGTACAGTGCCTATATCTTCAGCTATTGCCCCACCATGCATTCGATTTCCGAGGATACTCATTTAGCCTTGATCTATCACTTTGAAATCACTCGTGATTTGGCAATAAACACAACCCATATCTCTATTTCTTCTCCTTTTCTTTGCTCTTTCATTTTTCTTCCTTCCTTCATTTCCTATTGCATGAGCAGTCCATCATGAAATTTTCTCTGTCTTATGTGCTGTTCATCAGCTCGGTTTATTCTGGAGTTGATGCCAGGATACATGCCAGAAGTCTAAATGTACGGCAAAATACAGATAGCCAAATTCAAACTAGCTTTGCTCAACAAGGCCTTTGTTTTTCATACCTCAAAGGTGGGAACAAAGAGAAAGAATTAGGTCCGTGTAAAATATGGTGTGAGAAACAAAATCAGAAGGAGGGAAAGAAATCAACTGGCTACGGGGTACGTATTAGGAGAAACACACCACACATAGTTGCATTAAGGTCGATAAAAATGGACTGGTGGCTAACAATTTCTATTAGTGTCGAGCTCCTGACTGGCCAAATGGGAAAATTGATAAGAGTGTGATTTCAACAGATGAGGACAAGAACCAATGGCAGCCTGGAAAGTGCGAATGCAATTTTGAGTTTGCTTTAGCAATATTTGATGTCGTTGCTGAAGGACTTTCAAAGCTTGACAACGTTCTATGTGCTGTTATGACACAATCATTTGTGACAATCGCCGAAATTGGAGTCAACTTTATTCCTGGTGGCCAAGCCGTTACCGGAGTCAGAGCAGCGGTCCAAGGTGCCAAAACCTTCGTGGAGAATGGACTGACGGCACAATCGTACTTTGGTGACTGGATTGGGAAGGCGTGTGGAGTAGACAATTGGAACTTCGATTTAATGTCCGTGTTTGGATCATTGACAAACATGCCAGATTCGTTGGGAACCAGTATTGGTTGCAAGGCTGCGAGTAAGGCAAGTTGTAAAAAGGTGGATCCAAAACCAGATCCACCTAAGAAGCCAGACAGCAAGAAGCCAGACGACAAGAAGCCAGATGACAAGAAGCCAGATGACAAGAAGCCAGATGAAAACAGCAATTCGAAGTTTCCATCCAAGACGCAAGCAAAACCGAGTGCTACAACGACCAAAATTTTCAAAGCAACATCTGCAAAACCTACTTTGACAAAAACTGCATCCAAGTCAGCATCGACTACCTCTGCAACGAACGAGGATAGTGAGCCTTTCGAAGCGCCCCAGATACCAATACAAGAACTCCCATTAAGTAGCACACATTCATCGACAGCAGCACCATTGATAACACAGGTTTGAGGGCTGAGAAATCAATAGACATTGTGGCTAGGAAGCAGCGCAAAATTCCTTTTTATTTAGAATGAATATGTAAAAGAAAATGAATGACTTGAAGCACATATTAAGACATGACTCATATTCTTGGACCCTGTCAAATAGTGCCTCCTCTTGTCGTCGTAGTAGAACTTTGACATACGTCAATTCTTCGTCAACGGTCATCAATCTCTTACTAGCCTTTTACAAAATCTTTATGTATCCAACGATTTCCTCCAGCTTTCGAAATATATTTCATGTCTTCAGTAAGACAGAGACGGTCGCAAGCACACTCACGTTGATGTTGATGAGCCTACTGGTAATTTTAGTGTGATTATGAGCAAAGCAAAATCATCAAATAACCAGCAAGTTGCACCAGATTTTTCGAATCTTAGAAAAGCATTTGTCAATCTTCAGATATGCTTGTGAAGCCGGCTATCTGAATATATGGCATTAGTTGACTTTACCACATTGACACATATAAGTACGCCAGGGGGTGGGGGTAACAACTGACCATACTATACTTCAGAATTCTTGGACTCCAGAGCCTAGAGGTACCCATTGTGTATAGTTTCCAATCTGAGTTGATGAAGTCTTTTGTTTTCATCATGGTGAACATTTGAATATTTCATTTGAACACATGGCTTGTTCTGGACAAACTAAAAACGTTCCTCCATTTTGCTTTCCTCTCAAGCCTCCGTTCCTTATCCTTCAAAGTCTGCTTCTGCAACTCGATGAAACGAATTCGTTGATTATCCCTGTATGTCTTTATTTTTCGAACCAAGTCATATGGCGCCTTCTCAACATTAAAACTTGTCCTCGTGGAGCATTCCTCAAATCCACAGCCCAGTTTTGCCGCCAGTGCTCTCCCCTCCTCTGTACTAACCACCCTCGGATGTTCTAAGTCAATTTTGTTGCCAACCAGACATATCTGGAATGGCTCCCACAGTCCCATCTGTGTCTTCAGTGTTTTTATTTCCTTCCACAGCTCGGTGATCAACTCAAAAGACTTCCTGCTTGAGACAGAATATACAAGCATAGTCGCATCGCTTTCGCGCATCCTCAACTCCCATTTTGCTGCAAACCCCATTTCTCGATTCGAATCCAAGAACTCTAAAATGCAAGGCTTGTTGTGGACCTCCGTGCGTATGCTATATTTGTCTTCTGAAGTAGGATCATAGCAGTCGTCAAAGGCGCCGAATGCCAACTATGTTAATTGTCTTAGCACACGTACATAGGTCTTCATATTCACGCATGTGTCACATACTTGACATATTAAGCTTGACTTCCCAACCGAAGGAGCCCCGAATAGTGATATTCGAAAAGTCTCAATGTCGGGTTCTGGCACAGGAATAATTTCATTACCAAATATGTTTGCCATTCCCATTCTTGCTTTACTTGTGTGTACTTTGGAATTCGCCATGACAATTGCACAACTCCTTTTCAACAGTCATGATGCAGCGAAATAAATATTGTTTGAAGATGCGGGGAAGAAACACGTGTGCATATGCATGTCGGATGTACGGAAATGGAAATATTAACAGGTGTGCGGCTAAAATCATAGCCTGTGCTATTCGATCACATGTGTCCATCAAAATGATCGTCCCTTAGATATCCTTTCTCGTTGAACATACTGTTGCCTTATTCATATCAATTGGCTTTCTTTCAATTTGCCCCGTCAACGACTCTATTTACTCCAAACTTAATATTATCTTGATATAGGACACGTCTTCGTGAGCAGTCATTAGAATATTTGACTCATTTGTGAAAGGACTGATGCATTATACTACTCAGAAATGTTTTCCTAGCACCAAAATTTGGTATGGAAATAAAATGCACTCAGGTGAGAACAATTCCACCATCAATAACTAAGGTTTGTCCAGTCATGTAGTCGCTGTCAGGGCTCGCCAAATAGCTGACGCACTTTGCAACATCCTCTGGAACACTCGTCCTACCTAATGCAATGTACTCATCGGTATACTTCTTAATTGTTTCTCCCTGTGCTCTTCCACTCAATTTTCCTAAATCTTTATCAAGGAGATCCCACATTGCGGTTCCAACAATGCCTGGCGCATAGGCATTGACGGTGATATTATGCTCCGCCATTTCAAGAGCAAAGGCTTGTGTGAAGCCCCGGACTGCAAATTTAGATGCAGAGTAATGCGATAGATTTGCAAAGGGTCTAAATCCGACAATACTAATAAGAGTGAGATGTGGGAAAATTTTGGTAGTTTCTGGGTCTTAAGACTAATACTGACCTCGAGCAACCAAGCAGTTTGCCACCTCCCCCTTGCTTAATGAATTGCCTAGCACCTACAGTGTAGCAATTGACCACACCAAACACATTTACGTCAAACATCCTTCTTATTTCTTCTTCTGATAGATCAAGCAGAGGTTTGACTTGCGCGATACCAGCATTGCCGATCATAACATTAAGCGGGCCGAGAGCCTTCACAGATGCTTCAACCAGTCTTTCCACTTCCAAAAGTTTTGATACATCGGCAGCATAGCCAATTGATTTACGTCCAAGAGCTTCAATTTCTATCACAGTCTACGTCTTGTCAATAAATCAACGAAATGTAGGGACTGCTCAGTGATACACACCTCATCTATTCCTGTCTGATTGGCCGACACATCATTAACACAAACATCAAAGCCGTCTTGCGCAAGGCGGATGGCAATGGCCTTTCCACTGGTAATTGATTAGAGCTGAGTTGTAAGAGGGCAATTAAGGATCCAGGCTTACATTCCCCTTGCAGAGCCGGTGACGATTACAGTTCGTTTTCCATAATCCTTTGTAACGGCCGTTCCTCTGATCGAAGACATTCTTAGCTTACCGTACTGGAAATAAACTCAGTCACCTAGATCACTAATAATGAGTTAGTTGATTTTGCCTGCTTACCTATTGATATGGATACAATCAAGATGTCCAAAAGATGAGTAGCAAGAGATAAGAATTTTTGTTTGAGCTTAAATGGCTTCTATTGAGAGAATGTGTTTGGATCTCCGATTCATTGTCTTTCGATGCTTTACCCGTGCTTAGCCATTGGTCGACGAGCACACCCACTTCTATCCCAAATGTAGCTTACTGTGCATGGCATATCGCCTAAAGGTCCATTCATATGCCCTCGAACGCCGACATCTCATTCTCTCCGACCGCCGACCGGGGCCCATTATAACGAATCTTGCAGTCGGTAGTGCATCTTCCCGTCTATGACAAGCATATTACCAGCATTCCCGCTGTTCATGTCAAAAGCTGGGGGAAATATTTGGCATGGACGGGAAATATAAAGTGTGACAAGAGATCTGCACATGTGTTACGGGCCACTAGAAATTGATTGGAATGCCCAATGCAGGAAGCATGCTTGACTTATCTCCCCTTCTTCCCAACCAATTAATCAATAGATTAATACGTGCAGACAACGTAACTAGTAAGTGTTTTCAATTCTCTTGGCTGGCCCCCTGGCGTTAAAGTAGGCTCGTGGGATATTCGCTTGTTGACTTTTCAGGAAATGTCTAGAAAGGTTTGACCAGCACCTCTCATAGTTGTCGCACGCGGTGAGCTAAGATGACTGACTAACCCTTGAGTTGCTGTGTTCATTTCATTTTGATACCAGCATCAATATTCCAACAACAGGTACGAAAAATGAAAAGGCCCACCAGGCAAAAACAAAAGAAATTGCACCGTTAGATACAATCACAATCATAAACAACTGCAAATTACCCGATCAACGATTAGTAAGCTAGTATAGAGTATTTCCCGATACCATGACATTATTTCGCCTCAAAGTAGTATATTGTTTAACTGCATCAAGTCGCATGTGATTAATTATTCTTCTTGGGCTTGTGTGAAAATATTGCCAGTCTGAAGGCTGATCTATGTATTATGCTCTCCGTAACCACTCTGCTATTAAAGAGAAGCGATATCTAGCAATTTATTCTTCGGAGATCCGAAACTCCACCTCTCGTATCCCATACATAGCATCCATATCCCGGATCCAATGGAACAAGCAGCCTCCACATCCTGATCTTGCACCAAAACCATTAAGCTCAATTAAACTGCATTTATTAGACTCCTCATCATACATGATATCGAATGAGAACCCTTGTTTGAGTAAAAGGACATCCATCTCATCCTCTTTAAGCTCATCAAGAATCTCCAAATGAATTCGCTGAATCTCTTTCATAATTCGAACTAAAACTAAATCGACTTCTTCTTTTGAGAAATGTTGTTGGAAAATCGAGGGCCGATGCCATTTATACTGACTGACTACAGAAATTTTGGATTCCTGTCCTATCTCTGTCCGAGGGCAAAACACTCGATACTCGAGAGCAGTATTCATTCTATACCAAAGTCAGATTCGCTTGACAAGGTCATGGTGAGATCCTAGTGTTTCAAATAGTTTCAAAGAGTTTCAAGAGACTAATGTTAAATTTAGTATTCACTCACTTGTCGTTAAATGGTATGAAGAAGAGATTGATGCCTAATTGCTCATCTGTTTTCTTCATACGTCCCAAGATAGCATCAATTGCATTCCGAGCTCTGATAGAAGATGTGATACGAAGAACAATCTCATCTGCGCTAACCAGTGGTTTTGTACCACCAACACCATCTTTTGGTGAACATGCATCAAAACGTAGGAAGAGACCTTCGGGTGGGAAATTGAGTCGTTTGAAAGATGGCAGTATTTCATCGGTGAGCTCATCAACTGTGTAAAGGATGCAGTAAGTATTCTACTGCACAATCTGGCAAGAACCTTCGAGTTTAATGCTGCAGTGACATACCGTAGACGCGGTTTAGTATATGGGTATGAATTGTACTATTTGAGGCTGCAAACAGCAGCCTAAGTAATGTAAGTAGAATATCTCCTTCAATTATGTATCAAGGCCACAACACGTACTCTCCTTGCCTCTTTCTGAGCACAATTTTCTGAATACGATTTGGGTTAATGCCTTGCGATTGTGCAATCAGCGGTAGCCACCGTCCATATCGCTGAGGTCCTTCCGTGGGGACAACTGGTATGAGAAACTTGTCAACAATCTATCTTCGAAATCAACACGCTTGGAATTTTACCGATCTATTATATACGTACCATGACCAACTGCCTCATCCTCTCTATGGAAAGAGCTGTTGTAGTATTCGGGATGAGCTTCTACATCTACATGAGGAATTCGTACGATCTTCATTGTTATTGGGTTTGAACAGATTTTTTATTTCAATAAAATTCTGTTTTTTCTGGTTGAAGATAAAGGTAAACATCTTGAGCCGGCGGTTTGGGAAGGGAAGTGAATGGTGGGGGCTTGGCACTCGTACTCGCCAATATTTAAAGGGGCAAGAATGAATAGCTCTCCTCGTGACTCACACCGATAGCATTTTGGTAATTGAATAAACTGGTGTCAGAATTGGATTCTTTATGAAATTATATAAGCTAATAATACCTTGCGATAAATTACCAGTGGCCACACCGAACCAAGCTTTGAAAGAGAATTAAGGTAAAGTAAGACACCAAAGGAATCAGCCTTGAAATGTAGACCTTGTTTCAATTGTGAATATAGTATACGACTTGTTTATGTGCTTTACTTAACCTTGAGGCTACGGTGCTTCCACTGAGCTCTTTTAATAGCAGCTATCTGCTTTTTCGGTAGGCATTTCCGGCCTAGGTTATCCGTACAGGTACTGTACCAGGCACCAGTCGATAACATAAGCCTTGGCGTCAAATAAATATAAATGCACTTCCCACTTACGAGTAACTCTAGCAGAAATTGCTTTCCGATTTATAAATACTCCAACTGATTTCCATCCATCATCTACACCATGGCACCTTTCATCATCACTGTAATTGGACACTCGAACGCCTCTCACCCAGTGGAATTAGCAACCCTCAATGTAACAATAACGGAAACCGGAAAAACCTTCGCCGACGCCTATACTTCGGTTTTACGCATCTCAACCACCATTAAAGCGCTCCTAGACGACAAGTCTAAGCCTGGGGTTAAGGATGGAATTGTTTCATGGAAAACGAAAACGAAAACCATTTCCAGCATGTCCTATGGTTCCAAATCAAGCAAAATATCCCCACGTGCAGTGACCACTTTCGTCATTGTTTTCAAAGACTTTGTATTGCTCGCTGAGTGGGCCGTTATGTTGGCAGCGATGACTGGCGTGATAGTTGAAAGCATTGATTGGATAGTGAAGGAGGATACAAGAGCGGCACTGGAGAGTAAGTGTCGCATGGCTAGTGCAGCAAATGCATTGGGCAAAGCTGGGGATTTTGCGCAGGCGCTGGGATTTGAGCGTAGCAGGGTTCAACCACTCCAACTGAAGGATTCCGAGGTTAAGATGAATGCTCGAGGGGAAAATGGAAGCAGTGGACTCGGGATGCTTGGTGATTTACGTGGGTGGGATGTGAAAAGGCCCCTGGTTTTTGTGGAGGAGCTGGTTGACTTTAAACATAGTGTTGACGCGAAGTTTGTGGTTGACATCCCCTGAAAAAGTGATATGGTCAATTGCTATCATAGAAGTATATGGGGTTCATTTCTGTTTTTGATATAACCAGGAGTCTAGGATCTAGGAGCCTCAGCGAAACCTTTACATGTAGTTGTGGTAATAGTATTGAATACAAGTTCTTTTATGTTTTTTAATCCATATATTTGTTGTCCAAAATTATCTGTTGGCAAATCTTCATTTGTAATCCAAATCTTTTTAGTTATTTATTTGCATTCCTAGACAGGTGAACGTCCTCTATAGGTAATCCTTCTTCCTATCTTACAAAATCTCATGGCTTTAGCGAGAAACATTTTCCAGAGCCAAATTTTATCACTATATTTATGGTCAATCTTTTAATAGAAACAGAGCCGAATTCGGCTCTCCAAATTAAAACTATCCAGACGTTTCATCCGACTTTTGGCTTACTCAATCTATTCATCGACCAAAATCGTTCCAAATCCTCTGTGTCTGAGCTATTGAACGCACCACCAATACAAGAATTGGAAAATGTCTCTGCATTTATTTAGTCAACCCTTAGCTCCCCGGTCAATGTATATGGAAAATAAAGATTCATCTGCGCTGAACACATTGAGGGGCAGCACTCAGCCAGCCGATTTGCGGGGGATTTATTTAGATGCTGTATTCAATTTGGTTTCCGTTTGGCTTTTAAACATATAACCAGGTGTTTGTATCCGCGAGCCCCTGACATAACGTAATTATGCTTGCAGGGCTTCCGATCCGACAAGTTCGGCATGGGCAATGAAGATTCGTGAAAGTTGTTGCGTATTGATGTTTTAGTAAGCCCTATTACTTGTATCAAGTGATATTGAATTACTGCCATTTAATTTTGGACCGCGATACATACGGAAATGGCAAACACATTTGACTTTGACGTCGTCTGAAATTTCCGGGAGAGTTGTGATTGAGCTTAGGCACCAGTATCCCCACCTGACATCGATAAAAAAAACTAGATCAAGTTGGATGGTATGAATGTGGTTCATGACTGTAACGAATTGTTTCATTTTTTATGTATAGGCTTTCTTTTTCTGGGCGCTAATATTAACAACTCTTGTTCGTTATTAGTGTTTGGAGAATACGGTATCTTCAAAAGAATTTGTATTTCAGGAATGACAAATAATTCATACTTAAGGTCAAAAGAACAGTCTAACTTTTTTCTAACTCAAAATTACAAAGTGATTGTAATTTTCTTTTCTTTTTCTTTTTGCTGCTTTGCCATTGTCAATTTTCATTAGAAACATTGTGGTGTTCCAAGAATTGCCCCTGTCCTAAGCGAAAGTCAGGTGACTGATTACTCTTCCATCACAAAGTAAAGCGTGGACAGGAGCAGTGCGCATGGTATGTTCTGGTAACATTGCGTTTTGTTTATTAATATTTAATCTATGTAGTTATTCTAAAATAAAATGGTATAATCCTAACACCCCCTAGATTCTTCTATCCGGACATTAGAACTCCAGTAACTCTCTAAAATTGAACACTATTGAACTCTCCTCAACCGACTTTATATAAGTGACATGCCTTTCTCAAACTAGTAGGCGGCGTGGTTTATTTTGTTGATCTACATCTCTTCGGTATCAGAGGCATTGCGAGATGTCTTCAGCGTCTCCTCGTCGTCCCCGGAATAGGCGAACTTGCTGTGCTGACGAATCCGAGCACCGTAAGTCCAAAAAAGAAATGGTATACCACAGCAAGCTAGTGCAACGAATGCGAGTAGCGAACTTGCCCACTGATCGCCAAGTCTTACATACATTTGCGTGGTGAACAAAACGACAGCAGCACCACAGAAAGATCGCAAGAATGTCTTTGCTGCAAGGGCAGAGGCAGCTTGATGCTGATACGAATCAACCAAATAATTGTTGGCGGAATTATAAAGAAAGATGAACCCGAAACCGACTGGAAAGCCACCGATTGCAGGCCCAATCCAAGAAATCTCTCTGTAGGAAGTCCATGCGAATATGAAGAGGCCGATAGGAATGGACCAGCAAGATACCATCATTGGGATAAGTCGAACTTCGGCGGGTGGTGCTCCATTGTGCTTCTTGCAGAGAGTGAGGTAGTGCTTGTTAACCAATGGAGCACATGCTGCGGATGCAAGAACACCGAGGGCGATGGGAATGAACATTAATCCCGTAATCCCAGCTGAGTAACCCTTCCCCCCTTGATAAATAATGGGGTATGCCACAAAGAACATATACAGAATTGAATATAATACTGACATGTAAAGCGAGACAAGGAAGACGATAAGCTCGCCGAAGAGAAGTTGGAAGGGTCGGATCAAGAAAATACGGAGACGCTCGCCAAATGGTCGAAGATCGAGATCTTGTTCAGTAACATGATCAATATCGCCTGTTTCCTGGCGTAGTTTCTTTGCGCGTTTGGCTAAAATGGTCGGGGCGTAGGTCTCAGGGACGGTGAAGGTGATCAAGATATAAACGAAGGCGGCAGCAATCAGCTGAATCCAATACAGCCATCTCCATCCCAGAGCATCTGAGAGAAACCCTCCAACCAATGGTCCAATTGCAGGGCCGATGAATGGTGCTGCAGAGAAAGCGGCCATTGGTACGCCTCTTTCTTCTGTTCTCCACAGATCTGCAAGTGTTCCTCCTACGAGAGTCATCGGAGCCGAGAACGCGATACCGTCGATAGCACGACAGATTAACAGAGTCTGGATGTTGGTTGCAACAGCACATGGAATAATAAAAACTACGGCTAGTAGAAGCGTGGTTGAGTAGATTACTCGACGACCTAGCACCTCGGACAGTGGAGCAAAGGCCATAGGACCTAGAAGATATGAACTTAGTTTTGGGATTATTTGATGAACTGGGGTACCTACCGATACCAAATCCAACCACAAATACGGATATGCTGACCAACGCAACCTCTTCGGAAACATTGAATTCTTTTTCAACACCGGCGATATCTGCGGTAATAACTGATGACGCAAATGCGACTACAAAGCATGTTACTGCAACTACCATAGTGCACCACCACTTGTACGCCTTTGACCAATTCTTAGGATTTTCTGGATCATTGGGAGTGAATGTAACAAGCTTGTAGTGATTGATCCCGTCTGGTTCAAGCGGACCGGGCATCTCTCCCCCAACTTTCTCGGTCGTGTATTCGTCAAGATTGGCACCGGCACTCAATGTCCGATAAGGTAGGTTGACATCTAAGTTAGGGTCTCGAGATTCCTTGTGCGAGATGTTGGTATTGGTTCGATGTATCTGAGAGTCGGCCGTTCTGGAATGTTGTAATCGAGCATTGTTCGTCTGTGGATTTATGGCTGGGGTGGCAATGGGCTGAAAGCCCATTGTTTGTTCTGAATCTGACATGATTTCGTTTTCTCTTTTGAATTTAGCTTTGAAATGGAAGCGAAGAAAACCAGGAGATGGAGATTGAGATTGAGATTGATAATGATATTAAGCGCGAGAGAAAACGAGGCACTCAGTCATTCATATACATTTTCCACCACACCCCTGTCAAAGAATTTTAGCCTCAGCTTTCCAAAATTTAGGGCGGTCGTACGGCATTGTTAACAGATTCATTCATGGCCCACAGAATATCTCGAACTCACGCCATTAAAAGGTATAATGCCCATGCTGGATGGCCAGGAGATACTTCGGATTTCGCTTAGCTCAGGGAGGGATCCAATTTTTTTCAGGGGAACAAAGCCACCAGCGGCGACTCGGGAAGCCGGCATGAGGCTGAGGAGCAATACACCAATGAAAAAGCTCGATACTTTACCAAAATTCGGGACTTGGTCATGACTCGTGCTGCAACAAGAAGTAATCCGGTAGGGATGCATCATTGTACAGTACGTCTCATGATAATGTTTGGAGAACGCATGCGGATTAGAAAGGCGAACATAAATCGTCGAACAACAAACAAGTGCAGTGCGGAATGCACGGAATATGCGGAATATAACAAACACTTCGATATCTAGTCAGGATGAACCAATAAGTGTGGTGAGATGGATTGGGGGCGTCAACAATGGTTTAGCAATGGTAACTTGTCTTGCTGAGCATGTGTCCGATTCGTAGGATTTCGGGACGATAAGGAAGGCCAGATCATGATGAAATTTGAGGAGCTGTGGATCCATCCGAACTGAATCTTTCATACTTCGTAAAAATTGCGGTGAATTTTAGAAATAAAAGGAAAATAGCCGTCCAAAGGCCCGACTTGGAGTACCCGACTGAACAGACCCGAGATCGCATACACGTGATTTGCCGCGGTAATAAGTCACGTTTATCAAGAGACAAGCTCCTTCCATCGACCAATATCACTTCTTTCAGATAGTTAAAGAATAGTTAGTTCATTATAAATGGATCAGTATTCCTCTGGAGAATTTCATGTCAGTCATGTCTCACTTTAAACTAATGGCGGGTGAAGTCCAATGACACGGATCAATTCCTAGTTAAGAGTCTCACTATCAACAGACCACGATGGCAAAAAATATGATACAAACGATGTATTTGGTCACTTTTTTTCTCGCAAAATATCCAGTATCAATCTCAATTTGTCATGTAACAGCTGGGAAATATGTCTAACACTGTATTCCGCAAAAGTCTTGGTGTAACTGATGGGCTGCGAAACGCGATGTCACAAATTATGTTTTTCATGTCCCCTTGACTTCTCACTAAAGGATTAAACGACGAAAGATAATCGATTAACTCTTATAGTGAACAGACCAGGGTCAAATACGAGTGTCATTCGATCTGATTTGTCTCTTTTTACCTTTGTCTCATTTCCTCTCCAACCTAGGGAAGTGACAGGCAGGCCTGCAAATATGTACTCTTAGACTGCGAATTTAATCGCTCGAGCTGCGTGCCGGTGGGAGCCTGTTTGTTAGACGCCAAATTAGGTGCTAAATGTAGTTGATACCTTCGTCAGAGAAGGTCAGTCGTATTGAGATAGTAATCTCATGTATCTTGCCCTCAGCTATAGCTCAGTCTGGGTGAGGCAAGACATTGCTATAACATGCTGAAATTTCACCGGTGAGGGTATTCTAAAGCCGGCATCTATAAAATCGACAATATTTCTCCTGAGAAACTACATCTTCTAATTTATGATTCGCTTAATGGGTTGCTGGTGAAGAAGCACTCGGCTGTACTGAAACTTGCAGAGGTATTGCGGACATTGATCCAAATACTACTGTATAGCTCTATCCATAAATTTATCCGTGAGTGCAAACCCTTTATGAAATTGTAAGGCTTCTTCTGAAGCTCTTGTAGTGTTTCAGGAGAATTGAGACTTGACAACATTACGGTGGGGTCAGACTCTCATGACTTGGCGATCTCGGCCGCGGAACGGACCATGAAGTGTCTCCACTTTCAATGATGAAGATCAACGACCTCCGCTCCATGAATACCTCCCAGGTCGGATTTGAATGTATTGCGCTATATCTGGGTATTATTCTACATTGCAAGACCAAAAGTACACTCACCTCTATTGCACCGCCGACCACTTGTTTTGGTTCTCAAAATAGTCACGCATGACGTCAGGCTTGAGATTCAGACACCATGGCACAACAAACTACGAAAATAACTGCTCAGTGCGCTTGCACTGCTTTCAACTTTACTGTTAGCTTCCCAACTTCATCTCTGCCGATTGAACGGGCTTTATGCCTTTGCAACTCTTGCCGTAAACTTTCCGGCTCCTGCGGCCTCTCGTACATAGCTCTACCTACAGGCCAGCCCTTCGATACAACTACCTGGAATTTGAAGACTTATAAGTCGTCCGACGAACTAGCCCGACATTTTTGCGGGACCTGTGGAGCCCATGTTGCGGTTCAACGTACCAATCCTGATTTCCTAGCTCTTGCAACCGGTCTCTGGGATCGAACTGAGGAAGTCATAAAATGGACTGGCTGCAAATTCGTCCAAGATACATTGGATGGCGGGATTAGTGTGTGGCTCAAAGATATTGTGGACAAAAATGGAGAAAGTAGAGGACTGAAGAGATGGTTAAGACAAGACAGATTGAATCCCGAGGTTTCGCCTGATTCGTTTCGAAAACACACCGCCCCCAAAACTCAGGAAGGAGAGAACGACAAGCTGAGAGCATCGTGTCACTGCGGAGGTGTTAGTTTCGATATCACCCGGCCTAATGAGGCTTCAACGAAAGTTGAGTCTCCATTTCCAGACTTAATCGTCCCATATCATTCCGGTAGTTCTTCTAATCCCAAAAACGAGACTTGGTGGTTGCGAAGCAATAATACAAAGTACATGGCTGGATTATGCACATGCGAGACTTGCCGTCGTACTTCCGGATTTGAGCTTCAGCCCTGGGCTTTCGTACCGAAATGCAATATACTTCAAACGAATAACAAAGAAATGGAACATGACATGGGAACTTTGCAGAGATATGTTAGTTCGAAGAATACTTACAGAGAGTTTTGTAATGTTTGTGGAGCCACGGTTTTTTGGTACAGCGACGAACGACCACATCTGATTGATGTCAGTGTCGGCCTACTTGATCCGGGGGAGGGAGCCAGAGTAGAGAACTGGTTGGATTGGTGGACTGAACGCGTGAGTTTCCAAGAGATGGCTGTCAGTCCAGGCCTTGTAAACAGTCTTGAGAATGGTTTGAAGAGATGGAATAGTAAACTACATTCATAGAATTGATGAACTGTAAATTCAACAACTATTATACACTTTTCTCGTCAATATTCGCCCGGTTAATGTTTCTGACCCAGTTCATTACTAGGTTATTCACCCAGCAGCCAGTTGCATTAAGTTCGCTGTTAAATCGCTTACCCCGGCCAACAATAGCTTCTGGATAAAGTGGGTCGTTGAAGCAGTCTGATTTAAGATATACTAAAATTGGCTCGAATGCGAATCAGCATGGAAAACATCATCCAGTCCAAATAAAGATCTTTAATCATATATCAAAGTTTCAAATATTTTTTCTACTTATATTCTTTTCTCCGAAAGTTTTTCCCCGCCCAAAATATCTCTAGGAACAGAGGTCTTTAACAGAGATTTTTGGCTTGAAGACGAAAGGTCTACCACAACTCAGTGATCATTACCCACAGCGGATCTATCCCCTGGCCCTCGCAGAATCTCTGAGTCTTTTAACAGAAGCCTCCATTTCTTAAGACTTTTCCCGAAACAGCGAAGGATAATTCGGCAGCACCAAATATCATGAACTCCGCAACAGCCATAATGGATTTGAATTCGAACAACAAACGCAACTTTTCCCACGTATTAGAATCGACAAAAGTTTCAAATTTAGATGATATCCCGAAAAGACCAGCAGTCCAAAAGGATGACTCAAACCTCTCTATTGATGACTTTAGAATCGTTGAAAGCAATATTGACGACTATGTTCTAATTGGCGAGGCATTCGCAGATGATAAACCAGTCTATGCTAAACTTCCTACCGATGCATATAGTCTTTTCGCTCAGCACCAAACAACTAGACTTGCGTTACCTTTCGACTTTGACACCGGATTGTCAAATAAATGGTCAGCTTCACGTCTGCAAAAACTACCAAATGAAGTTCGTCATATGGTATACCAAAGTATCCTATTGGAGCCTCAAACATTTAGCATTCTCGAAGCTATGCTCAAGGGTCCTTTCGTTACGATTTGTGACGCATATGTGGAAATTGAAGAGGAAATTAGCCAAGGTACCTTGGTTGCTAATTCCAAGAACGAAGTTCATTGCCTGCCCTGGCGGAGAAGCCACGTATTCATTCCACAAACAACAGAATTCCAAATTGTAGCAAGAGCGGTTGAATCACTTGACGAATTAGGATCTTGGCAGCTAGATCAATACGAATTAGCCACTTGGGATGCTTTCATATTAAGTTCGCCTCTCGTTAGAACCATTCGCCAATTATATATCGAGGTCGAATTCCCACACTTAATCCCCAGTAGCATGGTCAAACTATTTTCTTTAACCGACAATGTTTGCAGAACACTGACCCCGTTATTTCACGGCTTAAAATCCATGCCAGAAATTGAGCGATTTACTGTCAGACTTAGCTGTCCAAATGTCTCATTTTCCGGTAATTTCAACATCGAGTTTCTCGATCTAGCCTTCACGATTTGGGACATGTTCTGGTGCCAAGTCGTTCAGAAACAATGTCATCCAGGCTATGTTAGTCTTTACCACCTACGAACCCCAGAGATCAGACTAGCGATAACAGGTTCCTCAACAAAAAATGCTGGGCTTGATGAAATTTTACCTGGAAAATTTGCTGTTGTAGATCCAGTACAGTACCCTTGGTATGACACAAATTACTTTGAAGACTTGTTTACCGCTTAGGTAGAGAGACCGGGTGAAAACGGCCACTATTCGGTAAAATGAACACAAAGTTCCATGGTTCTCTAGATATTTGGAGTATGCTCATATACTTAATAAAGACATAACTGTAAAAGAACGACCAATAAGAAGGGAGGGGAAGGCAGGACTGCTTTTGTAGAATTTCAGAATTATCAGCAGCAGAATTTACCAGTAAACTCATTGTCTCAGGTTGTCAATATCTTTGTGTAAGAGCCTCCCAAATTATAATATTTTCAAAGACACGCCCCTAGAATATAACTTCGCCATACCTTTTAATGATGTCTTTCAGTCAAACTTCCTTTTGACTAATTCAAGGCATCTCAAGTCTAGCGTTCTCCAGACCTGCATGAAATAATGGCGTGTGCCTTTCCATCGGTATTGTATCATCTGCTCTGCTCTATCCAACCATATCAAACCATAACTCGATCAGAAGAACCAGACGTTTTACTCACGAGGAATTAACCATCAAAATTGACAATCATTGGTGGTACTATTTCGGCATCATCCTCATGACCACATATTATAAGCCTAGTGCCCTGTCCACATGCAGATCATTACACCTTGCTAATATGTGACTAGCGGATATCTTCGCAGCTGCTCAAGGCCTTTATGCCTTCAACCGTTTCTTAGCCGGTGGTCTCATGACAATCGAGGCAGTCAAGCCTCGTTATATCCTCGCACTATATCTCGGTATGTCCTTCGTCTTTGTGCTCGCCGCCGCAACAACCCATGGAAATGCCTCAATCGCAATGCTAGTTCTTGTGCTCTGCTGGGAGTCGGCATGTTTCGCTACCATCTTCACACTCGGTCTCCGTGGTCTCGGTCGTCACACAAAGATTGGTGGGTCACTTATCGTTGCTGCTATCAGTGGAGGGGCT
>Ga0247734_1000947_pt1 | contig 23383 bp, 17 predicted proteins | sample UWRJL103311B2_FD_180933 | JGI IMG/M metagenome (GOLD analysis project Ga0247734, IMG submission 180933) | Plant litter microbial communities from Arlington Agricultural Research Station in Wisconsin, United States - UWRJ-L103-311B-2 | ecosystem: Environmental > Terrestrial > Plant litter >... | reverse complement strand
TGGAGCATTATACCACGCCACGATTTCTACATCCGTTTTACCTACGCCATTAAGTAAATAGTCTAATGCAGGAAATCCCTGTTTGTCATAAGAAGCAGTTACTTCAAAATTTTCTGATGGATTGTTGATATAGTTTGTAATACCATTAACGTTCGTCGGATAAATATTATAATAGCTACGGATTGCATTCCGGGCTCCCGGACCGAAATCAAAAAGTTCAACTTTTTGCCATTCAACGTATGCATCACTCCATGCCTGGCGGAACTCCGTTAATGTTGTTATATCAGGTTTGGCTGTAAATGCCAGAGATTTAACTGACATTACATCAAATTTCAACTTAAAATTAGCGTAGGATGGAATGATGATATTATCAGCCAGATTGGTAAGTACTGCTTTCCGGTCCTTGTTAAGATCCGGTTCAGTTACCTGTGTTTCATTGTCTTTGGAACAAGCCCAGATTGAAGCACCAATCAGAAGCGCAAATCCCGTTTTTAATAAATTTTTTCCGGTCATGGTGTAAATGATAATAGTGGGTTAGCTGCAATTATTTGCGACTAACCCACTTCAATTTAAATAATCAGTATGCAGTTATTACAGCTTGAATTTTGCTTTGATAGCATCAGAAGCTGTTGTGATTTTCAAAGGAGTCAAATCCCAGAAGCCGTTTGCAGAACCAACAAGTCCTGTTAACAAATCATCTGAAAATTTAGCATCTGCACCGCTAAGTTTCATGAAACGCAAAGAATAGATAAAACCTAATCCTTCACCCATTGCATGTGCTTTGATCGCATCAGTTGTTCCGGTTGTCCATTTTCCCAAATAACCTACTGCGGCAGATGCAATTGCTTTTTCAAATGCAGCCTTAATAAAATCAGCTTGTTTTGTCAACTCAGCCATATCGTTATTCACGATAGCAGCACGTCCTTTCAAAAATGCAGGATAAACCTGAGCATAAGTAGGTTGGTTATATTCCCAGACATACGAACCCAATGCGAATTCTGTGCTGGTTCTTGCAGCATTTGTAGCACCTTTTAAATAAATTAGGTTTAATGTCAGCAAGCCATAAGCTTCGTCCCAATTTTGTTCAAGCTGCGTATAATTTTTTCCTGTAACCAATTTTTTATTATCTGCCGTCAATCCTTTTGTAAGAAGCACGCTGGCAATGTAATCGTATTGCAAAGAACCAATTAATGATTTTTGTATAATTTGAATTGGTTCAATTCCTTGTGCATTAACAAGATAAGTTCCCAATTTACCAGCTTTACCTTTTTCTGCAACGGCTGTTACAGATTTGCTTACTGCTGCTGTTTCTGTAAATAATGCGTCGAATCTTGTGCGAACCACTTCTGCATCGGCAGTTGCCCATGAGGAAGCGACTACATTACGTAATTGAATTCCCGTAGTATTTAATTTGGCAGTATCAGCAAAAGGATTTGCTGTATTGCTGAACATATTTTTTAATGTTGCAGCGTCAATTTCTTTATTAGCAGTGATGGATGAACTGATCAGGACATTCATTGCCTGGAACATCTTGTAACGATTATTTCCGTTGGACAAATCCACAGTAGTCTTGCCAGCAGCATCCACAAATGGTGTAGTATAAGGTGTAACAGCTGTTAAAGTAGCATAGTCAATTTTAGCCCGAAGATCAGGAACCACTACCGGAGGAACAACGACGTCGTCACTGCATGAGGAAAATCCCAGTGCCAGTATTGATACGAAGAAAATAGAACGGATTTTTGTTTTGTAATGCAGCATTATTTCAAGGGATGTTTTGTTAGAGATGTTAAGTATAATTTAGACTAATGCTAAATCATGGAACAAACATATACATTATTTAGAATTAGAACAAATTATGAAAAATAATGCCTGATGGTTTTCACGTATATGCTTAATGTTCAAAATTATACGGGAAATATTTTAATCCTTTTTTAATTCCCGGGTTGAAACCCGGGGCTACAAGATTGGTCATGCCTACGGCATTGGGACAGTGATTTTTGGGATGGTTTTTTTGCAAAAATCCCGGAATAGCAGCTTGACGCTGTTGTTCCGGGATTTTCTTATTTCTGAAATTATCTTTGAAATCGCTTTTGTGCTTGCTTCAAATTAGCTTCCGCTGTTGGATTTCTTTTTGTTGTTGTATTTTTTCTCTGCTGTCTGGGCTTTTTCGAAATCCAGTACAACGCCATTGATACAATAACGCAAGCCGGTTGGTGGAGGACCGTCATCAAATACGTGGCCCAAATGTGATTTACATCTTCCGCACATTACTTCAACACGACGCATTCCCAACGTATTATCAGCGGCTTCTATAATGGATTTTTTGCTGATCGGTTCAAAAAAACTTGGCCAGCCACATCCGCTTTCATACTTGGCATTGCTGCGGAATAATGCATTACCGCAAACGGCACAATAGAAAGTACCCACCTCTTTTGAATGCTCGTATTCGCTGGTAAAAGGTCTTTCTGTCGCTTTCAGACGGGCTACCTGATATACTTCCGGAGAAAGAATTTTCTGCCAGTCACTATTGCCAACATTTACTTTTGAAGTGTCCGTATGCGAGTATTCAGGACTTTTTTTCTGGTTTTCCGGTTTTGAATTAGATTGTCCGTAGCAATTTTGAAGAAATAATCCCAGCATGCCACAAAACAGTATTACTATTTTATGTTTCATATTTTTGTCAATTGTTATTTACCTTATATACGATAATCAAAGGTTAAAAGTTGATCTTGATGACATTTCTTTTTTTAACAATTTATTGGACAAAAAAATTAAATAAACACAGATAAATCCTTAACGCCTAATTTTCTGTATGTAGTAAATCCTTCTCCAAAAGTCACACCAATTGAATGGCCCATTTCACGCGCTCTTGCAATAACGTATTCCAGGAAATCAGGAGTGGAAATATAACTTTGAGGTTCATTACTCAGTGCATCATATTCAGGAACATGAAACTGGCTTTTAAAAGCACGTATCGCCTGGATCTTCTGATCGTGAAAAGCTGTAATATCTACCACAAAATCCGGTTTGATGTAACGATCCTGAACAGAATGAAACACATTTTTTGGCCTCCATGCTTCCTGTAATTTCCCATTTTCATCAAATGTTTCAACCATTCTTAATCCTGAATAAAAACAGCTGTCGGCAACAAGCTGGGCACCACGACCATGATCCGGATGACGGTCTTCAATGCTATTCGTAATAACAATATCCGGCTGGTATTTCCTTATATAATGGATAATAGCTTTTTGGGATTGTTCGTCGTTCCTGAAAAAACCATCTGCCAATCCTACATTTTCACGAATATCAATATTTTGTATCCTTGCTGCTTCCAGACCTTCCAGAATCCGGCCTTCCGGTGTTCCTCTTGTACCTAGTTCGCCTCTTGTTAAATCTACAATCCCTACTTTTTTACCAAGCGCCATTTGGGCCAGAAGTGTACCGGAACAACAAAGTTCCACATCGTCCGGATGTGCGGTGATGGCGAGAATATCTAATTTCATAAGATTGTTTCAGTTATTTAATGCGAAGCTTTTGGCCAAGCCTTAATGTGGATCGTGTTGAGATCCTGTTCTTTTTTGCAACGGCAGAAATAGAAACGCCGTATTTATTTGCGATAGAAGACAAGGTATCACCTGAACGTACCTTATGTAAAATGGAACGTGTATAGGCTACCGGTGCAGCATCTCCTGATTCAAATTCACTTTTGGAGGATTTGCCTCGCAAGTGATTCCATACTGCACTTGTCAGCATAAAATGGTCCGAACGTATTTGTTTATTATCCCAGTCAAAGATATTACGCGGATCAAATGGATTTCCTTCGTAACGGTTTTCATAATGCAAATGTGAGCCTGTACTATGGCCGGTATTGCCACCCAAACCAATCACATCACCTGCTTTTACAATTTGTCCTGATTCTACCAGTTGCTTTGACATGTGCCCATAAAGCGTTTCAAGACCATTATAATGACGTATCAAAACAAATTTTCCATAACCGCTTCCATCAAATGCAACAATTCTGATCATTCCATCAAAAGTGGCCCGTACACTATCGCCTGTATCCAGATCCAGATCCGTACCGTTGTGCCAGCGTCCCCAGCGGTATGCAAAATTTGAAGTAGTTTTGGTCGGATTGAGAGGAGTGCTCCACATCCTGTTTACACTCTGATCGTACAGTTTTAAGTCAATTGGTTCGTCAAATTCCAGGGGGCTAAGTCCGTAAGGGTTAATAGAACGGGCATCCCAAATCACATAATATTCTGCTGCTTTCACCCATTCGTCGGCTACCAGCAATGAATCAACTACTTCAACTACATCTGTCTGGCCTTCATCTAGCGTAGAAGTATCTTCACTGACAACCGGATTAAGCGGTTTGACCGGCTCGAATTGATTTTGAAATTTTAAATTTGAAGTTTCTACCTGATATTCGTCTTCAGGCTGTGGCGTTCCAAGTTTTGTAGGTCCTTCGTTTGAATTATTTCCGGACTGATTTATTTTTGGATTTCTCTTGAATTTTCCTCGCTCTTGTGCTTGCGTGTTCCGGGAGATGAAACACAACATAATCAGCAAACTTACAATAAGCTTTCCTTTCATATATAATTATAATAGATCAAGCTACCTCTGTAACGTTCAGGGCAGCTTGATTTTAATTTCTAAATTTATTGGAATATTACTGTGCAGCTTCTTCCATAATGACTTCCACCTCGTGTTCCATTAAAAAACGTTCAGCGTCTAATGCTGCCATACAGCCTGTTCCCGCAGCTGTAATTGCCTGACGGTAAACATTATCCTGCGCATCGCCACAAGCAAATACGCCTTTAATATTAGTACAAGAGCTTCCTTTAACAGTTTGAATATAACCCGTTTCGTCCATATTAAGGTAGCCTTTAAATATATCCGTATTCGGTTTGTGCCCGATTGCAACAAAAAATCCGGTAGCATCCAATGTGCGTTCTTCTCCGGTTTTAACATTTTTTACCAAAACACTTTCCAGACCTTCTTCTCCATTCAATTTCACAGTTTCAGTACTCCATAATATTTCAATATTCGGAAGCATTTCCACGCGTTTCTGCATGATTTTAGAAGCGCGCATTTCATCACGACGAACAAGCAAATATACTTTACGGGCTAATTTTGCAAGATAGCTTGCTTCTTCAGCAGCAGTATCGCCAGCACCTACCACAACAACATCCTGTCCGCGGAAAAAGAAACCATCACAAACAGCACAGGCAGATACGCCCCTTCCGTTCAACCGTTCTTCGTCTTCCAATCCCAGCCATTTGGCAGAAGCACCGGTAGAAACAATTACAGAATCCGAAGTTATTTCATGCTTTCCGTCAATAATAACTTTATGAGGATAACCGGTAAAATCCACTTCTGTTGCCAGTCCGTAACGGATATCAGCGCCAAAACGTTTTGCCTGTTTTTCGAAATTCATCATCATTTCAGGACCAGTGATCCCATCAGGATAACCAGGGTAATTATCTACTTCTGTCGTAATTGTTAATTGTCCGCCAGGTTGAGCGCCCTGATAAAGAACAGGGTTCAATCCGGCTCTTGCAGCATATATTGCAGCTGTATAACCAGCCGGGCCTGAGCCAATAATAAGACAGGATACTTTTTCAGATGTCATGTTAATCGTAACTAAATGTTATTTAGTATTAAGGTAAAATAATAATTAAGCTATTGGCTTTTAGCTGTTAGCTTTTTACTTCCAGGTGTTCATTCAAACAGCCTGATACTCGTAAAGTACAACATAGACGAAGCAACAAAAGTGCAAAAAATAGCTTCCTTATGCAAATTTCGTTATTCAATCTTCCATTCTATACGCCGGTTCTTTTGGCGGTTTGGTTCTGAGTCGTTGGAAACCACAGGTTTTGTTTCGCCATAACCTTTGGACGACATTCTTTCTGCGGCTATTCCTGCTTTATTCAAATAATCCTGTACCGACTGAGCCCTTCGTTTAGACAATTCCAGATTTTCTTTATCAGAACCAACATCATCGGTATGTCCGGAAATTTCTATTTTAATTAATTTATTCTGGTTTAAAAAATCAACCATTTTATTGAGTTCAACCTTTGATTTTTCATCCAGTTCGTAAGCTCCTGTTTTAAAAAATATGTTGTTCAAAACTTCTATCCGGTCTTTCTCTATCATTTCCAAAGGTATTTCCAGATTGACAGAAGAAACAGAATCTGAAACTGTGAAAGATAAACTTTTGAATAAATAACCGGTTTTTGATACATAAAAAGCATATTCACTGCCACGGTTTAGTACGGCTAAAAATGTTCCGGTTGTTCCGTCTGAAGTAAATGATCCTACTTTTTGCTGTGTTTTTAAATCAAACAGATCAATGTCAGAAGCTAATGATTTTCCTGTTTTTTTATCAAACACTTTTCCCTTTGCATAACGTGTCGGGATAATCATTTTTTGCAGGGAATCAGGCAATTCGAATGTGTAAAGCAGAGAACGGTTGTTGCCATTTTGAGATTGGTCATCGGAATAATAAGCCCTTTTGCCGTCGGATGCAATATAAAGGCCAACCTGTTCAGAAACTGTATTAATAGGATAGCCAATGTTTTTTGGTGCAGACCAAACCGTGTCAATATGCTGTGACAGAAATATGTCGAATCCGCCCATTCCGGGTAAACCGTTAGAGGCATAAAATAATGTCCGGCCATTGGCATGAATGAAAGGAGCATTTTCTTCATCTGATGTATTAATAACCGGACCAAGATTTTTTGGATCACTCCATAATCCATTTGCATTCAGATTGGAAACCCATATATCTCTTTTTCCCTGTCCGCCCCGACGGTCAGATGCAAAGTAAAGCGTATGTCCGTCGGCGGTTAAAGAAGGCTGTGATTCCCAGTCGCGGGTATTGATGACATCGCCCATATTAATTGGTGCACCCCAGTCTTTACCTTCTTTGTGGGTAATGTAAAGATCGCAGCTTCCAAATCCATCCTGACGGTTACAGGCAGTGAAAACCAACGTTCTTCCATCGGCCGAAACACTGCATGTTCCTTCATTATTATTACTTGTATTAATGGATTTGGAGATTTCTTCCGGTACATCCCAACCTTTTTCTATACGGTGCGTAATGTAAATATTCTCATCCCGGTTTTCTGTTATACCGGAAAATATCAATGTTTCGTTATCAGCAGTCAGTACAGGGAAATATTGGGAATGCAAAAAATTGACTGTATCACCAAGGGGATATTTCTTGATCGGTAACGGACTTTTTACAGCATTGATCGCAAATTTGGAGGAAATGACAGATTTTTCTGCAAGTCTTATCAGGCTTGATTTTGCAGGAAATAAGGCAAGTGCTTTTTCATAATATACGAGCGCGGAATCATATTTTTCCTGCTGAAAAAAATACCTGCCAATCCACTGATAAGCGGAAGCCGATTGCGGAGAAGTTGGCTGAATAGCAACAAGCCGAGAATAATGCTTTTTGGTTAAATCTGCGTTTTTTTGAAGATCATAAATCTGGGCAAGCCGTAGGTGACTTTCAGCATTATTAGGATCAGATTCCAGTACCTTTTCAAACAATAAAACAGCTTCGGTTAGCTGACGGTCCTGCCAGGCTTTCTGCGCTTTATCATACACTTCACGTGCCCGTTTAGACATAGGTGTGTTTTGCGCATGAACTGACTGCAAAAAAATACAACTACAAATCAACGGGATGAGAAAGCGGCGCATTATGGAATATTCATATACTTGTGTGTCTGTAACGACATTTTCCATTTTGGATTGTCTTTGATATAATCAATTATCAAAGGCAGCATTTGCTCATGCTTACTCCATTCGGGCTGTAATAAGAGTGTACAATTTTCATTTACCAAAGCTGCATGTTCTTCTGCAAATGCAAAATCGCTTTTGTTGTAAATAATTGATTTCAACTCGTTGGCAGCTGTATAAATATCAGAATGAGGCGTTTTAAACTTTTTAGGAGAAAAACAAACCCAATCCCAATGGCCGGTCATGGGATACACCCCGGAAGTTTCAATATTAGTCTGGAAACCAGCCTGCTGCAACCGGCTTGTCAGTTCATCCAGGTTATGCATTAAAGGTTCGCCGCCGGTAATTACTGCCAGGCGGCCAGGATATTGCAATGCACCGGCGATAATGGTATCAAGAGTTGTTTTTGGATGGATATTGGCATCCCACGATTCTTTCACATCGCACCAGTGACAACCTACATCACAGCCTCCAAGGCGGATAAAATAGGCAGCTTTTCCACTGTGCTGGCCTTCACCCTGTAAAGTGTAAAAGGCCTCCATCAATGGAAGTTGTGTGGTAACGATTGGTAATATTTCAGTAAGCAAAATTGACAAAGACAAAATGTTCAAAAAAATGTAACAACCAAACTGGCTGAAAAATCCCCAAAGATACGAAAACCTATCCATGAATTTCGGAGATAGAATCGCATCTTTGTATTATGAATACAACTCAAATCCATCAACAGGAAATAATTTGTGCACTTGCAACACCCTCAGGAGTAGGGGCTATTGCCATGATACGCGTATCCGGACTAGGATGCATTACATTGGTGAACTCGGTTTTTAAAGGGAAAAATCTGGAAAAAGCAGAAAGCCATACCGTACATTTTGGTACAATAAATTCAGAAACAGAGCTGATAGATGAGGTTTTGGTGACAATTTTTAAAACACCAAAATCATTTACAAAAGAAGATTCGGTAGAAATTTCCTGCCATGGATCCGATTATATTATCCGTCAGATCCTTAAACTTTTGATCAAAAAAGGAGCAAGAATTGCCAGGCCGGGAGAATTCACACAACGAGCATTTTTAAACGGACAATTTGATCTGGTACAAGCCGAAGCAGTGGCAGACTTGATTGCGGCAGATTCAGAAGCCAGTCATAAAACAGCCATCAATCAAATGCGGGGCGGTTTTTCAAAAAAACTAACTTCCTTACGCACCGAACTGATTCATTTTGCCTCGTTAATAGAACTGGAACTGGATTTTGGCGAAGAAGATGTGGAGTTTGCAGAAAGAGATGATTTAAGAAAATTAATCCAAAAATTACGGCAAACAATTGCCCCACTTATAGAATCCTTTGATTACGGAAATGCACTGAAAGACGGCGTTCCGGTTGCGATTATTGGTTCACCAAATGTTGGGAAATCGACTTTATTGAATGCACTTTTAAACGAAGAAAAAGCAATTGTAACCAGTGTAGCCGGTACAACCCGCGATGTGATTGAAGACACAATGGTGCTGGAAGGTTTAAAATTCCGCTTTATTGATACAGCAGGAATTCGCGAAACGACAGATCTGGTAGAGTCGATTGGAATTGAGCGTTCACGTGGAGCTATGGAAAAAGCGGATATGGTCATTTTCCTTTTTGACAGCGAACAAACTTTTTTAGAAAACAAGCAACTTGCCACCGAACTTACCGAAGATAAAGATATCCTCTGGGTATTTAATAAAATTGATATTGAGCCAGAAGTTTTCGCTCAGCTACAACAAGAAAATCCTGAAATTCTAGGTATTTCAGCCCATACTCAGGAAGGTTTGGCGGAATTAACCCATACACTTGTTTCGCGCGTTTACGTCCAATCAGCAACAGATATCGTAGTCACCAATCTCCGCCATTACGAACATCTCCTCAAAACCCAGGACGCATTAAATGATGTCGTGAACGGTCTGGACACCGGAATCACGGGAGATTTCCTGGCCCAGGATATTCGTTTGTCTTTGTATCATTTGGGAGAGATTACGGGTACTATTGTGACAGACGATTTGCTGGATAATATTTTTAGTAAATTTTGTATCGGAAAATAAGCCGGCTAAATAACCGTAAATAACAGTAAGTAATTATATATAAAGGTCTGAAAACTAGTTGATTAAATTAGATTTTTAGACCTTTATTTTTTGATTTTAATTGTTGTTTTGATTATTTTTGTCCCTTATTTGTCCCTCAAGATTCACAGGTTTTGAAGAACAAAAAAGTGGGAGAGATTACTTCCCTTATTTATCCTTAAATCATCTTATTGACTCTTATTTAATCTTATATCTTCTTATGAGCTCCAATATTAGTATTATACGGATCTGCGAGCATTGCAGTAAAGAATTTATAGCAAAAACGACAGTAACCAGGTGTTGCGGGGATGACTGCGCAAAACGTAATTATAAGTTGCGAAGGAGAAATGCCAAACAGGATAAAATGAAAACGAAGATCCAGGAAAGTAATAAAGTAACGCAGTTGATCCGGGATAAGCCCAAAACTGAACTTTTAAATAAGAATTTCTAACCGTTAATGATGCTGCTTTTATTTTGCACTGCTCTACAAAAGCAGTGCATTGATGATACAATCTGACAGATTGAAAGCGATCAATTTGGGAGTTAGAAAAACCAGGGTTTTGAGAAGTGAAATTCTAAAATTATTTGAATTGCCTGAATTGATCGTGAAGCCTTTCAAAAAGGTGGTGCTGGTTGAACAACCTATATCTAAAGCCAACTGCTATACAGTAGAGGAAATCTATATTTCCAAAAAACATATTGAAAAAGCATATCGTTTAGCGAAGGGAGGTGAAAAGTGAGCAAGGTAACACTAAGACGAAAAGCAATAGGGAAGGGGAGAAACACCTTGTTTCTTGATATATACCCTCCTGTGATTCATCCGGATACCGGAAAGTTAACCAGAAAGCATTATTTAAAGATTTATATATACGACAAGCCGAAAACCGTGCTTGAAAAACTACACAATAAGGAAACTATCGAGTTAGCGGAGACAATCAGGGCTAGACGACAGCTCGAGGTTCAAAGCCGGCGCTTTGGATTCATATCGACTAGAATGCTCAACGGCAATTTTGTGAGTTTTTTTGAAGAACAAAAATCAAAACGGAAAACCTCCAATGCTGAGAACTGGAGAATGGCTGTCAATTACTTTAAAAGTTTTGCAGGTGAGAAATTTCTGTTTCCACATATCAATGAGACATTTTGTGAAGAATACGCTGATTATCTTTTATCAGCTCCTAGTATAGGAAGAACAGGTAGAAAAATTGCAAAGAATACGGCCGTGAGTTATTTCGCGAAATTTAAAACTACCCTGAAGGAAGCGTTTAAAAAAGGACTTTTGTCGAATAACCTTGGAGAAATAATTGATAGTATTTCTCCGAAAGATACGCATCGTGAATTTTTGTTCCTGAACGAATTGCAACAATTGGCCAATACTCCTTGCATTTCTGAAGTCGTTAAAAAGGCTTCACTTTTTTCTGCCTTAACTGGACTAAGGTTTTCTGATATTAACTCACTTGATTGGAGCGAGTTAAGAGGTTCGAAGGGGGATTACTATATCCAGTTTTCAACAGATAAGACAGAGAGTGCAGTGTTTTTACCTATTTCTGATCAAGCTTATGCGTTTCTGGGTGAAAAGGCAGAAGGAAAAGTTTTCAAAGGTTTAAAATACTATCTAGTAGATACTATTCTGCCTGATTGGCTACTTAAAGCTGGAATAAATAAACATATTACATTTCATTGTTTCAGGCATACATTTGCCACTCTACGGTTACTTTTGGGGACGGATATTGTTACCGTCTCAAAGTTACTTGGACATCGTGATATCAAAACAACGATGATTTATGTTAAAATTGTGGACAAATTAAAAAGAGATGCCTCACATAGAATCAAACTTGATCTTGGTAGTAACTGGTTGTTGGTTGTATAATGGGCTGATAGTCAAGTCCGGTTTCGTACTATCAGTTTCTTATTATTTTAAAAAAATTCTCGTTTAATGTTAACTATTAATAAGATAAGTCTTAATCTATTTGTAAGATTTTCGATTATGGCTTGTATTTCCCCGCAAAATTCTCCCACTTTATCTAAAATTTACTTGGAGTGATTAGTATAAAGTAAGTTTTAACTTACTATTAAAACAATTTCGCCAAGAAATGTTTCAATAGCCAAGTGTTAGTTATGAGGTATCATTCTCAGCTTAATCAATTTCAGATATATATTACCATCATTGTACAGCTTGTACATTATTAGTATCCTACCATAAATAATTAAAGAAGAAGATCAATGTAAAATATTTGCATAAAATTCTATCCTACTGATAATTTTCGTTTCGCAATAGTAAGAGCCCGCATACCATGAGACAAAATGTATTTCTCATTATTGTACCGGGGACGGGAGGTTCTTTGAAGTTCCTTAGCGAGATCTTGGACCCTCTGCAAGTAATTTGTGCAGAAAAATATGAAAGGCGCACTTTTAAATAACTTTTCTTTATAGCTGCAAAAGAATAATTTATTCGGTGGTTTAACTGTAATTTAGCGATCTCAGCAAATTGATTTATGAGCGCTACTCAACGGCTGATTTTTGATAACGGTACTCGGAGATCCAGTTGGATTGGAGAGGATCCTCAAGTGTTCCATAAATACTTTGTAATATCCGTTTCCGATCCTCAGGATGGATGTGATTTGTCCAGGACTTTAATGTTGGAGTGATCTTTTTAACCTGGTATCCAAACAGAGTACCGAAACCAGCTCCCCAATAAAGTGTATCCTCTAAAATATTCCAATCCCATATCGCATCATGGGTCGCTTCGGCGACTTTTTCAAAGCGTTCATTCGAGTGAAGCAAGCGCAAATTCGACTCTTTTCTCAGCGTAATGTCTTTAGAATATACGGATAGTCCGGCGCTTGAAGGATATACCGACACTTCGAGCCATACCTTAAATGGCGGATAAAACTCTTCAAAATGGCGGATAAAACTCTTCAAAAGTCAAATTTTCCTGAGTTTTCGCGGCTTTATGATATTGGCGATAAAAGTCAGTCTCAATTGCGTCAGGATATTCGTCCCAAAGGTTTTTACCAATGAGGGTGTCCCTTTTTCTGTGTAAAACCTTTTCGGTTTCTTTGTTTAAATAGGTTACTACCCAATCTTTGTTTACAGTGAAGAAAGCATCACCGATACTTTCCAGTATATTAATTTTTTCCTGATAGGCTTTATCTAGTTTTTCTGCGGCCTGCTTACGTTCATCTATATTCTTAAAGTACGCTGATATGCCACCATGCGATGGGTAGGCATTTATTTCGTACCATTTACCATTCCCCGGATAATAGTATTCAAAGGATTCTTTCTTTTTTGAACGGGCGACTCTTTTATAAATTTTCCGAATGGCAGTTTCTGCACTTGCCGGGAATAGTTCCCAAATATTTTTGCCCAAAACATTATCAGCCTTCTTTAAGAGTAGGTTCTCAGCCTCTTTATTAAAATAAGTAAATTTCCAGTTTTTATCCACTGCATAAAAAGCGTCAGATATACTTTCCAATATTTCACGCATCTGAAGCGTCAGCAACTTTGAACTATGAATATCCTGAAAACTGCCATATATTCGCCGGCATTTCCCATCGATCATTTCAACATTTCCAATAGCCCGAATCCATCGTTCTTTCTTTTTTTTAGTAATAATTAAAGCTTCAAAATCAAATGCAGCACCCGTCTCGATACTTTTTACTATAATCTCATTTACCATTGATTGATAATCATTTCGGTAAAAACCAAGGGCTGTTTTTAAGTTAGGGATGAAAGTTTTTGGGTTCGTTTCGTGCAGTTCGTGTACCATAGTTGACCAGTAAATTTTGTCATTCACTACATCAAACTCCCAACTTCCAATTTTAGCCAATCTTGTGGCCTGTTGGAAAAACACATTACTGAAGTCTTGTTTATTTTCTTTCATATTTCGACTGTTTTCCCCATGCTCTTCATACTTGTACATAACGGTCTCCGGCTTTAAGATGGTGAAGATTTCAAACAAAGAGTTCAGTTTTACGCTAAGCTCTGCTTAATCAATTTTAATTCTGAAGGCTTAAGTTGTAAAACTGCCCTCTGCGACTGAACTTAAATAATAACTAAAAGCTGACGTTAACGGATCAATGCCGGGTGTAGTATTTAAATTAGGGATATCATCTAAGTTGCTTGTGTTTTAGTGGGTTACAAAGGTTGGGACCGGGAATCTTACTTACCCTCACCACGAACCGCCCACTTTCTTTCTGTATTCATTTTGTTACGGCAGTGGTTTGTTTCCAATCGTGGTACCGAATCCATTCGCGATCAAAACGCGTGTCGGTGTCCTTTTTTTACGCCAAAACCACGAACGAAACGCATGCAGACAAAAAAGACAAAACGATTTTTACACATCAGCATGTCGTTAAACTAATCAGCAAACATCCTGAACCAGCGATTGACCGTCTGCTAAGATCAAAAGAAAACTTCACGATTACAAGGGACCGATCAGCTCCACAAATGTTCCGTCCGGATCCTGGTCCAACACGAAGTGTGAATCTGTCGTCAGAGGCGTAGGCGTATTGCCCAGGAAAGTCACGTTTTGCTCTTTCAGCCTGTCAATGATGGCGGCTCTGCTGGCTCCAGGGTGCAGCAGAGAATATCCAGCCACTGTCGAGCGACAAGGCTTGTCTGCCAATCCTTACAGAAAAGTTTTTAGTAATAGTGGGTTCGGCATACAGTTCAAAAAAATTAACACTTCCGACACGGGAAAAGCGTCCAGGTTCGCCCCAAACATGGATTTCCTGTCGCGAAGCGTGTAAACGTAGCCGATTTGTCTTATAAGTAATGCTAAGCCGGTTTCTTTGGGTGTTATACAGATCGGACATGACCGTATCGACAGCTGTCCATTTAAAATTATCCCGATACTCAGCCCTATGTCTTAATTCAAAATCAATTGTTAATTCCGGCGAAAGGTATCATTCGATTGCGCAAATAAATCAACGGCTCCAAAAAAATATAGGTAGAAACACTACCATATAGAGGGTTGTAAGGTTTGGGTAGGTCTGCCTGAACATGGAAAATTAGTTTGTCACGCAAAACCAGCTAATAATCTATAAAATTAATAGAGTGATATTTCTTTTTATCTTTCTCAAAAAACGTCGGATTTCCAATCAAAGTAGTGTAAATCCTTTAACCTTGTAACTGCCTGTTAATGCTCGTGCAAACGTAAACATGATCTTATTCGCATGCTGAATCTGAGTCATGCGCTCAGTTACTTCAATTTCAGGAAGCAAGCATTGTTAGGTTTATATATGAATCCTATCTGAAAAATGTACCCCTATACCTTAAAAAGAAGAGTCTCGGAAAATAGGATTTGCAACGCAAGGGAGATCTGCAGTGGAGCGTGTTTTATCCAATCCGGTTTATGCGGGTATGTTACATGTAGAACCTTATTAGGATTATGCCGGGGGATTATTCCCGGCTATCCATGAGCTGATTATTGATAAGACCAGCTGGCAAATGGTTCAGAGCAAAATGAAAAACCTGTGAAAATAAGAACGGTGATTGATGATGCAATTCCACTGAGGAATTTTAAAATGTCACTGCGGCAATCCGCTTTCAGGAGCTCCATCAAAAGGTAAATTCGGTAAATATTTTTATTATTATAAATGCAGGTTTCCTAAACATAACAACATTAGCGCAATCAACGCTCATGATCAGCTGCTGGATGCATTGAGCCTGATGAGCTTACCGCCTGAGAGGATAAAGCAGGTAAATGATAGTTGTGAAATTGCAGTCCAAAAGGAATTACAAACAAGTAAAGCAAAAATCTCAGAGAAAAAGTCCCGGTTGGAAGAAATCCAGCAAATGCTATTCTCAGTTGAAGGAAAATGGATCAGGAATGAAATAACCCGGGACATCTACGAAAGATGGTATTCCAACTATAATACAGAAATTATCAGCCATAAAGCAGCAATTGAATGTTTAGGAGGAGACCAAAACCAGGCGTCTAACATACTTCACAAAAATTTAGATCTTCTCTCTGATATGCGGTATGTATACTGTAGGGCAAATACTTTACAGAAAAGGGAATTTATTCTGTAGTGTTCGACAACAATCTTTACTACCAAGATGGTATGTATCGAACACCCACAATGATGGAGATGTTGGCATATAACTCGTTATTAATGAAGGAAAAAGGGTATTTGGAATACAAGAAAAAGAGGGATTTCTGAATGGAATCCCTCTAAGTAGAGAGGAAGAGATTCGAACCGCGCGGCGGACCGTTCTCGATACGATTACCCGCATACACACTTTCCAGGCGTGCTCCATCAAAATAAAAAAAGCCGCTCCACTTGCGTGAAACGGCATCATGTAGAGAGGAAGAGATTCGAACCGCGCGGCGGACCGTTCTCGATACGGTTACCCGCATACACACTTTCCAGGCGTGCTCCTTCAAAATAAAAAAAGCCGCTCCACTTGCGTGAAACGGCATAATGTAGAGAGGAAGAGATTTGAACCGCGCGGCGGACCGTTCTCGATACGGTTACCCGCATACACACTTTCCAGGCATGCTCCATCAAAATAAAAAAAGCCGCTCCACTTGCGTGAAACGGCATAATGTAGAGAGGAAGAGATTCCAACCGCGCGGCGGACCGTTCTCGATACGATTATCCGCATACACACTTTCCAGGCGTGCTCCATCAAAATAAAAAATGCCGTTCCACTTGCGTGAAACGGCATAATGTAGAGAGGAAGAGATTCGAACCGCGCGGCGGACCGTTCTCGATATGGTTACCCACATACACACTTTCCAGGCGCACTCCATCAAAATAAAAAAAGCCGCTCCACTTGCGTGAAACGGCATTATGTAGAGAGGAAGAGATTCGAACTCTCGATACGGTTACCCGCATACACACTTTCCAGGCGTGCTCCTTCAACCGCTCGGACACCTCTCTATGCGGTAATCAGGGTGCAAAGATAATATAACATGTTGAATATCCAAATCAAATACTCATTTCTCCTCGTAATGGTTGTCCCAGCATTTCGGCGCATTTTACCGGATCTTGCTCTTTGCCAAAAACATACATCATTTTAGTGATGGCTGCTTCTGCTGTAATATCTGAGCCGCTGACAACGCCGACCTGTTTTAAAAATTTACTTGTCTGGTATTGTCCCTGATTTACTCTTCCGCCATAACATTGTGAAACATTAAACATGATAATCCCATCACGAATTGCTTCACTTACAGCCTCCAAAAACCATGAATCTGTCATGGCATTTCCTGCTCCGTAGGTTTCCAATACAATACCTTTTAAGCCTTCAATTTTAAATATTGCCCTGACCACCTTCCGGTCAATTCCAGGGAACATTTTAAGAAAAGCTACGTTTGTATCCAGATTCTGATGAATATGAAATTTTTCCTCTGTTCCGTAAGGCTTCAAATAAGGAAGATTATACTCGATCCGAACTCCGGCATTAGCCAGATAAGGATAGTTTTCCGAAATAAATGCATTAAAATCGGAGCTTTCTTTTTTCTTGGATCGGTTACCTCTCAGCAGCACTGAATTGAAATAAATACAAACTTCGGAGATAACAGGCGTTCTGTCGGCATGAGTTGCTGATGCAAGTTCGAGCGCGGTGATAAAGTTTTCGCGGGCATCGGACCGGGCAACGCCAATAGGCAATTGTGCGCCGGTCAGTATAACAGGTTTATTAAGATTTTCTAATAAATAACTCAGTGCTGAGGCCGTATAAGCCATTGTATCAGTTCCATGCAGAATAACAAAACTGTCGTAATTGTGATAATGTTCTTCAATAATTTTTGCCAGTTCAATCCATATTTCAGGATTCATATTGGAAGAATCTATCGGTTCATGCAGAGAAAGAAAAGTAATTCCAAAATTCAGACCGCTGATTTCAGGTAGTTTTTCAAAAATCTGATCAAAGTTAAAGGGTACAAGTTGTTTACCTTTTGCTTCGTAAATCATGCCCAAAGTTCCTCCGGTATAAATCACTAAAACGGAGCCTTGCGTTGGCTGTGTAGATATTGGGTTAATGTGTATCTTATTGTAAGACATAAAAAAGTATTCTGGGCACAAAGAAATTTAAAATATTTTTCAGGAATGCAGCATGGCTAATGCCGTTTTGCTGGTTAGTTCAATTACTTCGTTTTTTGAAATTTCTTTCAAATCTGCCACTTTCTGAGCCACCATTCCAATGTAGGAAACTTCATTTCTTTTGCCTCGGAATGGAGTAGGAGCGAGGTAAGGGCTGTCTGTTTCCAATACAATATGTTCTAATCCGATATGAGGTATTACTTTTTCCAAACCTCCGTTTTTAAAGGTTACCACACCGCCGATCCCAATTTTAAATCCTAATTCTATAACCTTTTCAGCTTCCTCTAATGTTCCGGTAAAACAATGAAAAATACCTGTTAGCGTCGGATCTGCAAATTTTTCTATTAGCGCAACTGTTTCCCAAAATGCATCACGACTGTGAATATCAATCCATAAATTATGTTTTCGCGCCAATTCGCACTGAAATAAAAACGCTTCCTCCTGTTGTGGACGAAACGTTTTATCCCAAAAAAGATCCATCCCAATTTCACCAATTGCAATGAATTTATGTTTGGTCAGCCATTCTTCGACCAATTGTAATTCTTTCTCAAAACCTTCTTTTACATAAGTTGGATGGAGACCAATCATAGGAAAACAACGATCCGGATAAGCCTCTGCAAGGTGCATCATTCCTGGTATTGTTGTGTGATCACAATTGGGTATCCAAATTTGCTGAATACCTGAATCCCAGGCCCGTTGCAACATTTCTACACGATCTTCGTCATATTTTTCATCATATATATGCGCATGCGTCTCAATCATAATTATAAAACTTTAAGTATTTTTATTGTCATCCTTCCTCTCCTTAACCTTTTAATCGCGCGGCAGCCGCCTGTTAACCTCTTTTTCTTAATATTCCCTTTCCTTCCAAACCGTTTTACCCGGCATTACATAAATTACGAGCATTAGGAAACATATTGCCAGCAGATAAAACCAAAAGAAGAAAACCGTTTTCCACAGATCTTGTTGTTTCAAAATAATGATAGCCAATACCGTTATTCCGGTTATAAAAAGATAGTGGGATACAATCATATTCAAACTTCTATGCGGATCCCAAATGGCTAGTACTGCCATGACCGGGATAAAAAGTGCACAGGCAATCACACATATTTGAATTATTATGGGGGAGTCCATAATTCCTTTTATCCACCGTTTTCTTTGCACCATTAATTCCCGGATATTCGGGAGCGGCTCTGAACTCGCTACAATTTCTTTGGTGTAGGCCTGGACAAAGCCATATTTCTTTTTGACGATAGAAATAAATAAAGCATAATCTTCAACAATAGAGAATCCTATTTTTTCAAATCCGCCTATCGAATTATAGGCAGTTCTTGTTACTGCCATATTATTACCCAAGCCGGTCATCGGGATTTTAAATAAAGATAAAAATCGCATTATTGTTAAAATAAACAGCCATTCAAGTGAAAGTAAGTCGGCCAGCAAATGGTGTTTTTTCATTCGTGTAACACCTACTACAACACCGGTATTTTCTTTAAAATGATCCAATAACGATGTAATCCATGTTGGTGGAACTGCAATATCTGCATCGCAGTAGAAAAAATATTTGCCTCTTGCATGGTGCGAAAGTTGCGCCAACACATTTGCCTTCCCTTTCAATCCGGGTAAATTTTCTGAAATTTTGTAGTATAAAAATTGGGGTTTATCCTGAATAAAGTTTTGAATAATTTCAGCTGTTCCGTCATTGGAATCATCATCACCAATAAGAATTTCAATTTGGTTTACAGGGAAATCCAGAGCACAAAGTGATATAAGGCACTTTTGAATATTGTGTTCTTCATTACGCGCCGCTAACAATACGCTTACTTGAATAGGATTATCTGGAAGGGGCATGTAAATATTGGTACAGAAATATGGTTTTAAGGATAAAATAAAATGTATATCATGTTAATTTTAAAAGCTCTTCGTCATAGGTAAAGCTTCGAAGCTGTAACCTTTTTTTGAAAAATGATCCAGGAATAAAGGCAAAGCATACTTCATATTTTTGGCAGCTTTTAAACTATCGTGAAACAGTATAATAGAACCGGGCCTGGAGTATTGAATTGTTTTCTGTAAACAGATTTCAGGAGTAATATTTGGTGAAAAATCGCCGCTCAAAACGTCCCACATAATTATTTTTTTATCTGACGGAAGAAATTTTGCCTGACTTTTTTTCATTCTCCCATAAGGCGGACGGAATAAATTTGTAGATATATTGAGTTGCTGTTCACAAAGATTGATATTATCAATGTAGTTTTTATCTTCTGTTGCCCAGCCGTTTAAATGATTAAATGTATGATTTCCAATGGATTGTCCTTTGTTAATAAGCTTTTGAAAGATATCAGGATGTTTACGTACATTATCACCGATACAAAAAAAAGTTGCTTTTGCATTAAATTCTTCGAGTTTCGCCAATACATATTCAGTGATTTCCGGAATTGGTCCATCGTCGAAAGTTAAAAATAACTTTTTTTCGGTAGTTGGGATATGCCAGGTATAACGGGAATAAAACGCTTTTAACCAGAAAGGGGAATAATGCAAAAACATTAGAAATCTTATTTACGCTGTGTCATATTGAAAAAACCGATCCCGGCAAAGATACAGAGGATCGGTTAGAATAGGATATTCAACAAATACCGAATTTACAAAAGCAAAAGAAGCGGCCGATTGACCGCTTCTTTAAACTTTACACTAAATATTTGTTTTAACTATTGAAACCGTTAAGCATGAGCAAAGCTCGGATTGAAAGAAGAAACTGCTTTTGCTTCCAAAAATGATTCTCCCATCAGGAATTCATCCACTGAACGGGCGGCTTCACGTCCTTCACTAATTGCCCAAACGACAAGTGATTGGCCACGGCGACAGTCACCGGCAGCAAATACTTTTTCATTTGTTGTAGACTGATAGCCGTTTGCTTTAATGTTACCGCGTTCGTCAAATTCAACACCAAGATCATTTAACAACCCTTCCTGCTGAGGATGTAAGAAACCAGCTGCTAAAAGTGCCAGTTCGCATGGAATTGTTCTTTCACTTCCTGCTACTTCTTTCATTTGTAAACGGCCGGTTTCGGCATCTTTCTGCCAATCCAGATCAACGATTTTTAATGCTTTCAAATTACCATTTTCGTCTCCAATAAACTCTTTGGTATTGATAGACCAATGTCTGTCGCAACCTTCCTCATGAGAAGATGAAGTACGAAGCATCATCGGCCAATTGGGCCATGGTGTGCTTGAATCACGGTCTTTTGGTGGAATTGGCATTAATTCAATCTGCATAACCGATTTGGCTCCGTGGCGCGAAGAAGTTCCAACACAGTCGGAACCAGTATCACCACCACCAATTACCATTACGTTTTTGCCGGTTGCAAATAGTTGTCCATTCGAATAAGGAACACCACGCTGATCCACCTCCGGATTAATTCCTGCTACCCGTTTATTTTGCTGACTTAAAAATTCCATTGCAAAATGAACACCTTTTAAATGACGGCCTTCAATTTTTACATCTCTTGGAATGGTTGAACCCATCGTCAATATAATCGCATCGAAATCATCCAGCAATTCGTTGGCTTTTATATCAATACCAACATTTACACTGGTACGAAATTCAATTCCTTCCGCCTGCATCACTTCAAGGCGACGGTCTATTACTCCTTTATCTAATTTGAAATCGGGAATTCCGTAACGGAGTAATCCTCCGATCTGATCCGCTCTTTCCAATAATACAACCGTATGTCCGGCCTGGTTAAGCTGACTTGCAGCCGCCAGTCCTGCTGGTCCTGAACCTACAACAGCCACTTTTTTGCCAGTGCGGTGTTTCGGGATGCGCGGTTTTACCAGATTTAATTCAAATGCTTTTTCAGCGATCGCTTTCTCAATATATTCAATGGCAACCGGTGGTTTATTAATCCCTAATACACATGCTGCTTCACATGGAGCAGGACAAATTCTTCCGGTAAATTCCGGGAAATTATTGGTAGAAGCCAGAATTTCGTAAGCAAGTCCCCAGTTATTGTCATACACTGCGTCATTAAACTCAGGAATAATGTTTCCAAGCGGACAACCATTATGACAAAAAGGGATTCCACAGTCCATACAGCGGGCTGCTTGTTGTTTGGAATGAGAATCGGTCGGAGCAGTTTCAATTTCCTTGTAATCGTGAAGACGCTCTTCAACTGCTCTTTTCTTTGGCAATTCCCTTTCAAACTCTAAAAATCCGGTTGGTTTTCCCATTCTTTTTATATCCTTATTAAACGTGATTCAATCAGGCTATTTTAATTTTTTAGTAAAGAAACCGAAGCAAACAGCCAAAAGCTAAGGTTTCTAACCGGTCTGCAAAGTACCCGGATGGTTTAAGCTAACAGCTAATTGCTAAAAGCCAATTACAAATGTTCAACATCTACAACAATATCCTGATACACTACATTTTTATCTGCAATTTGTTGAGCAAGAGAAATGCCACGGCCTTCCAATGCTTTTTTGAAATCAGCAGGTAATACTCTCACAAAAAGTTTTGCAGATTCTTCCCAATTCTGAATGAGCTGAAAGGCAACATTGCTGGTAGTGTATTGAAAATGTTTATCCAGATACTCGTGTAAAATGGTTTTGTCTTCCTCATTAAGAGGTTCAAGTGAAACCATTTCCATATTTACTTTTTCACGGAAATCTCCGGCTTTATCAAGTACATAAGCTACACCTCCCGACATACCAGCTGCAAAATTGCGTCCGGTTTCTCCCAATATAATGGCTAATCCGCCTGTCATGTATTCACATCCATGATCACCTAGTCCTTCAACCACCACTTTGGCTCCTGAATTACGGACACAAAAACGTTCTCCGGCTGTTCCGCGAATGTAAGCTTCACCGGAAGTTGCGCCATAAAATGCAACGTTTCCTACGATGATATTTTCTTCCGGTTTAAATTTAGAATCACGATCCGGATAAATAATCAGTTCAGCACCACAAAGACCTTTACCGAAATAATCATTTGCATCTCCTTCCAGTTCCAAACGAAGTCCGGCAGTATTGAAAGCGCCGAAACTTTGACCTGCTGTTCCACGGAATTTGAAATGGATCATTCCTTTTGGAAGTCCCGGTCCACCATACAGCTTGGATATTTCGTTAGAAAGCATGGTTCCGACTGCACGATTCAGGTTATTCAGAGGAAATTCTTTATAAATTTCTTCCTTATTTTCCAGAGCCGGTTTCGCCGCTTTTATTAATTCCAGGTCAATTATCTGGTCGATTCCATGATCTTGTTCCTCCTGTTTAAACTGAGCAACATTCAGGCTGCCTTCTTTATACAGAATAGCGTCGAAATTAAGATTTTTATATTTCCAATGTTTGATATCATTACGCATTTCAAGATATTGCGCCTGTCCAACCATCTCATTAACAGTACGGAAGCCAAGTTGTGCCATGATTTCCCGTAACTCTTCTGCCATGAAAGTAAACATGTTTACTACATGTTCAGGTTTACCAGAAAATAATGCCCGCAGTTCTTTACGTTG
>Ga0247734_1000946_pt1 | contig 23404 bp, 18 predicted proteins | sample UWRJL103311B2_FD_180933 | JGI IMG/M metagenome (GOLD analysis project Ga0247734, IMG submission 180933) | Plant litter microbial communities from Arlington Agricultural Research Station in Wisconsin, United States - UWRJ-L103-311B-2 | ecosystem: Environmental > Terrestrial > Plant litter >... | reverse complement strand
CTGATGAGCTTCAAGAAGGCCTCGTCTTTGAGACTGCTGCCTCTTTCTCTCTTCTCCTTCGGCGGCGACTGATTCGTGTCGGCGTTGTCCTGAGAAGATTCCGAGAAGCTCTCAGAGTTATTCCTGGAGTCCTGGAAAGTGAAACCGTTTCTGGATGATTCCTAATGAAGATGAAAGTCAATGCGCGTGTGTGTCGGCAATGGGGGAAAAAGCAGACTAAGTAGGCGGTCGCCAAAAAATTGGTGGGTTGACCAGGGCGCAACTCACCTCTATTGCCTTCTCCATGATATTCGACTGCACAACGTCGAGTCTTGAGGACGAAGCCTATGGAGATAACTTCAATTGTAGGATTGGTATTTGTATGCAAGAATAAACTTCTCAAAATAATGAAGCAACAAGTAGAGATGGTGGTTATTCCCGAGGAACAAGTACAGGATCAGATGATAAGGTGAACCGAAGATGGAGGTGAACCGAAGATGGAGGTGAGGTTGAAGATGAAGTTGAAGACCTCACACTAGTCAACACACTCACAACCCATGTTCGCCTCGTCCTCTGCTCGCTACGTTGATATGAATAATCCCAAGTCAAACCTTACCTGGTGCTTGCCTACTATACTCCTCTAGTTCAAGTTTATGTCTTAGTTTCAGGTTACCAAGCATCTGAGAAACTTGCAGAATTGTTTTTGTGTTTTGTGGCCCTCATGGCTGCGCTAGATAACCACGATTCAATATACATAGGAGAGATAACAATGCACTGTATGAATTTACTTGGATACCGTAGATATCTTTTAGAATTGTATTTCAAAACATCGCCAGCATACGACTAGCAGATTGCTCTCAATGTCTTAAGTGAGACAGCATGAAAGCATGCTAACCATATATAAACGGAGCAGCAGATAAATTGTGAGGAACTTCGCAGATAGATAACCCCTCCGCCTCAACCACTAGCATTGAACAAACTAATATAATATTTGGGACAAGCATCGATGATTCCTGGTTCATTCTTATTGATAGCCATATTTGCTACACCCTATCAATTGATAGTTCTGGAGCTTTCTGAACATAGAGCACGGCTTTCTTCAAATGAAGAGGTGTGAGAAGTGCCCAATGCAGGAAACATTGGGAAGTAAAGCAAACTGGAATAGGCCTATGGAACTAACTAGTAAATGTGCTGTTGACGATATATTACTCGTAAATAAATCTGGCGGACAGGGGACGATCACTATAAAATTGTAGTTTGGTGAATAGCCTTTGCGGAGTGAACTAAGGAAGTAACTCTGGCTACATTGTTGTTTAGTGCCGGTTTGTGCAAGTTATGATTGTTGGAGGAAGTGTCATGCAGGTAGGGTAAGGGGTCGCACAGGATGATGGTATTGTACTGTACTTGTCCTAGATGAATCCTTGAATGATTAAGGTGGGTTTGTTTAGCCGTTCGTAGATTATTGTCATCATGATGGATGTGTTCTTGTGAGCACAGAGTATAGAACCTAGCAGTTCTTAACACACAGGGCTTGATTTCGTGCTGTCTTGACCCCTACGGTGTTGGTGTTGTCAAAATATATATATATATCTCGGTACAAATCAGATCTGCCGTGTGTGAACAAGGCTGCTGGCTCGGCTGGCAAGGGCAGGCCAGGATCCACTTCAGAGCTGTTATACTAGCCAATGAAAAGCCTCGGCTCCACATTGCGACGTTAGTGCAGTACTGAGTACATGACCTTTTATTATTTTGCTTTCACTTGGTCGCCATCTACTTTGACACGCAGCATCTGAGGACACAACCCAAACCTACCATTCCTCATTACCATTCTCTCCATTACCTAAATCTGACACTGAAGGAGCGCCCTAATTCTTTGCACTTGCATTCACACCATCCTTAAGACCACTGGGCCCGCACAATTGCACTATGGCAGAACAACAACCAAATATCAGCGCCATTCTGGCTGCTTTAGGTATGCTGCACCTCATGAAAGGCTTTCAATGACCATACTAACTATAAGATAGCTGCGCAACGCCCTCAGTCTACGTCTAACCAAAACCTGCCTCCGGGCTATCAACAACCCCCTCCCCAACAGCAGAACCCATATGGATCTTCCACAGGCTATTTACCACAGCCTACGGCCTCTGGCAGTGTGGATTTAAGCAGCATCAAACCCAGCAGCTCGGGCACTGTTAGTCTTGCTGATGCAATTGCAAAAGCCAAGGCGATTGCTGCAGAGAAGGGTGTAGCGTACGGCGCACAGCCTGCTCGACCATACCAGGCCAGATCCCGTTCCCGTTCCCCTCCCGTTCGTCGCGAAGCTTTCCGAGACAACTTCAATCCTTATCGAGATGAGCGCAGAGGGGATCGTGCTCCGGCTGCGCGAGACTATCGAGAGCGATCATTCTCTCCAGGGATAAGAGGTCGGGGGTCAGGTGGGACGTTCTCACCCTCTCATAACAACAATAGAGGTGGCTATACCCGCGAGCGATCACCAAATCGAGATGTGGATGAGGGTGTTGAAACCATCAACATCGAGTCGAATCTGGTAGGGTTGATTATTGGCAGACAAGGCGAAAATCTTCGACGTATTGAGTCTGAAAGTGGCTGCAGGGTACAATTCAATTCGGGGCCGGAACAAAGTGGACCTGTTAGGCAGTGCACAATTACCGGAAACCGTTCACAACGAGCTGCCTGTAAGACAGAGTTGAACCGTATTATTGAGGAAAGTGGTATGTCGGCAGCTGCTAGAGCCACTACATCAGACCGGAACTCTAGAGATGCACCACCTCCAGCTCGTGCTTCATCTCACCAACCAGCACTCAGAGATGGTGAAGATACCATGCAGATTATGGTTCCAGATCGGACTGTTGGTCTTATTATTGGACGTGGCGGAGAAACTATTAGAGATTTGCAGGAACGAAGTGGCTGCCATGTGAACATTGTTGGGGAGGCAAAGAGTGTCAATGGACTTAGGCCAGTCAATCTGATTGGTTCAAGAGAGGCGGCTGCCCGGGCAAAAGATCTGATTATGGAAATTGTCGAGAGTGATAGCAAGACCACAGGAGGGAAGGATGCGGCACCACCTCGTCGAGAACCTGCTAGAGAAAATCCATATGGAAATACCTTTGGTGGAGGAGTTAGCGGCGGGGGGGACAAGATCAGTGACTCAATTTTCGTTCCCTCCGACGCAGTCGGTATGATTATTGGGAAAGGTGGCGAGACAATCAAGGATATGCAAAGCACGACAGGCTGCAAAATCAACGTATCACCAGCAACAGGTGGCCCCGATAAGGATCGGGAAATTGGACTTGTCGGCTCTCGAGATGCAATCGCTGCAGCCAGACGTGCCATTGAGGACAAAGTTGAAGCAGTAGTAGGCCTAACCCCATCATAAATGATCAGTATTAACTAACATTCGATAGCAACAGAAGAATGCTGCATCAGGTCGTGGAGGAGGTGACGGTGGACGTAACCGTGTCGGCCAAAATGATTATGGTGATCGCTCATATTCTCAACCGACGTATACGCAGCCACAATCACAGGCTCAGAATGCTCCTCAAGCTGGACAAGCTGATCCTTATGCAGCATGTTAGTTAAGCCTTCTATTAAATACTTGGAATATACTGACATAGTTTCTAGATGGTGGGTATGAAGCATATGTAGCTTTGTGGTACGCAATGGCTGCACAACAGCAAGCTGGTGGTCAAGCACCAGGTGATGGACCCCCGGGAACCTCATAAGTGACACTCGATTGGACCATGGATATCGCCATTGCATTGTTGACTACATGATGACCCCATCCATGATTCGCATAATCCGTCGTCTATTGCTGTTGAGACTATGACTTCGAGTTTTCATTCGATATAACATATCTGCATGCACTGACGACGCTATTTTATTTGGTCCCCTTTCTTACAGGTTTTACAGCACGAATTCGGCCCACTGAAGATTCTATGTCGCTTGTATAAACTGATACATCGATCCTGATTCTATCCAGGGAACATACTGAGACAGTCGACCTTCACGTATTTCACTTATATGCTGGTTTTGACATTGCTTGACATGATCTTAATCTCTGCATCGTCGATTTGATTCCCCAGGGTTTGCATATGCATGATTCTGAAGTGCTTGACGCTCTGATTCATTCCGGTTATGATATTTCTTTTCAAAAATGCACTTTATTGTGCGAAATTTGAACAGCCACTACGATACGTCACGGATTTTAACAATTGACATTCATGATCCTTGTTGATGCTCTTCCCTTGCACTTACTGAGACAGACTATGAAGCCAGAATGACCTGGTTTGGCCTTTGGAAAAAATGGATGGGCGACGGACGATTGTACGATAGTGTTAGTTAATAACTAGGAATAGGAGTTTTATACTCTTAGGATTATGAACTATTCTATTTGAATTAATATGTGACATGTAGTATCCTTTGCAGTCTCTGGCTCATATAGAATTATACAATAAAGTATGTTTTATAAAGTGGATACTTTTTACGATGCAGAATTTTGTCAGCCTCGTCGATCTTAGCCTGAGATTTAAGGCAAACATAAATTAACGGCGTATGTGAAGGAAGTGCGACGCGGATTTTTGTTTTTTTACCTGTTTTACCTATCGAAGTCATATTTTACATGTACACATCATCTTAGATTAGATATCTAGAGCCTCAAAAACACCATCTAGAATAACTCATTCTCCAACTTCCTCCCTGCAATTAGGACGCCATGGTACAAATCAGCGAAGTCAAGGGTAATGCCCGTGACAATCGAACGTTTGCACATACCCACATCAAAGGACTTGGTTTACGACCAGATGGAACTGCTGAAAAGCAAGCTGGTGGATTCGTGGGTCAAGCTGCAGCTCGAGAGGTCAGGCCCATCAATGTCTTCGAACTTAATACTAGTTACTAACTTGTGTTTGTAGGCTTGTGGTGTTGTTGTTGATTTGATTAGGGCACAGAAAATGGCAGGAAGAGCGATATTACTTGCAGGTGGTCCTGGAACCGGGAAAACAGCTCTTGCTCTTGCGATCAGTCAGGAGCTTGGGACAAAAGTGCCTTTCTGTCCCATCGTCGGCAGTGAGCTGTACTCCACAGAAGTTAAGAAGACGGAAGCATTGATGGAAAACTTTCGAAGAGCCATTGGCCTCAAGGTTCGGGAAACGAAAGAGGTCTATGAAGGCGAAGTCACAGAATTGACTCCAGAAGAGGCAGAAAACCCATTAGGGAGCTACGGAAAGACGATTAGTACACTACTTATTGGGCTCAAAAGTGCGAAGGGACAAAAGAAATTGCGCCTTGATCCAAGCATATATGAAGCCATACAGAAGGAAAGAGTCACAGTTGGAGATGTTATCTACATTGAAGCAAACACTGGTGCTTGCAAGCGTGTCGGACGATCAGATGCCTATGCCACCGAGTTCGATTTGGAGGCTGAGGAATATGTACCAGTACCAAAGGGCGATGTACACAAGAAGAAGGAGATAGTTCAGGACGTCACGTTGCACGATCTCGACATGGCGAATGCACGGCCGCAAGGGGGACAAGACATCATGAGTATGATGGGGCAATTGATGAAACCCAAGATGACAGAGATTACAGAGAAGTTGCGGACGGAAATCAACAAAGTTGTCAACAAATATATCGATCAAGGCGTTGCGGAGCTTGTCCCTGGTGTATTGTTTATTGATGAGGTATGTCTAAGATGTCAGCATAAACTACGCCGAAAATCTAACAAAAATCAGGTTCACATGCTAGATATTGAGTGCTTCACATATCTAAACCGTGCCCTCGAATCCAGCATATCCCCCATTGTAATTCTCGCATCTAATCGCGGAATGTGCACAATTCGAGGCACTGAGGATTTGATATCTGCACATGGAATACCCCCTGACCTTTTGGCTCGGCTTCTTATCATTCCTACCAATGCCTATGAGGCAGAGGAAATTAAGAGAATTATTCGGATTCGTGTCACGGTGGAAGGACTTGCCATAACCGAAGCTGCACTAGATAAAATTGCAGACCACGGTTCACGCATTAGTCTGCGGTATGCATTACAACTGCTCACGCCATCAAGTATTCTTGCGCGAGTGAGCGGCCGTAATCAGATTGATGTTGCCGATGTTGGAGAGTGCGAGGACTTGTTCATCGATGCCCGACGGAGCGCTGCAATATTTAACGCAGACCAATCGGATAATGGCTTCATTTCGTAAACGATGAACGGGATCATGGGTAATTTGGGGTTCCGGTGCTGGGGTTTCCATAAAATTTTGGTCCGTTGCGTTTGGCGTGGTGGCGTCAAGAGACAATCCGTTTGCCGCTGTCTCTGGATTCTATCAGGAAATACGACCATAGGATGTATGAATAAGCAAATTAAGGCGGCGAGCTCAATAATTTGGAGTTAATTGTAGGAAAATGAGTGTGGTTGTTGAAATGTTGGCTTTTTTGAATATTCTCAGTCAACTCTCCCTGGAAAGCATTCTGGCTTTCCATGAATTTGTGCTGTGCTTTAGTGACTCAAAAACCAATTAACCTCGTAGAAGCTCATACATGTTGGGAACGGTGAGTTAGAAGTATGTACCAACAAAGAACTCAGATGCATGCGCGTTGTATCAGCTAGGACGGATCATCCGAGACAACAAAGACACCGATCTAGCAATAATGGCACAACCATATATTGCCTATAGATCTATTAACAGAAGATATCATTGTTTTCCTGTCCATCAAAGGTTGTTGCAGACAAAGAGTCTCAACAAGGCGAAGAAGCCCATTCATCTTATTCTTCAATTACTTGTTTTCATTTACAGTTCCCTGGACTTTATGACTCCTCTCCATTTTGTCTTGTGACAATCAAGCATCATCATGCCAGACGTGTTGGAAGCCAGCTCCTCGAACCTGGAAACGTCAAGATCTCCAGTGAGTATCTCAGCGGGTTTTAGCCGCCGTCCTTCCTTACGGCCAGCTCATCCGGAGAAGCATTCCGAGCCTCCCACTCCTATTTCTCCTCCACGGCGTACAGCAAGAAAAAGAGCTGCCTCTTTGACCACAGAAACTTTAAATCTCCCACCTAGAATTGGAGATCTTGATCTCAGCAGTGCCAGCACCAATGGTTTGCCTAGCTCGGATTTAACATCAGAAAAAGTATGTCTTTGTCAGCCAGATCCAAAGATACCTCGACCACGAAATGGTGTGTAATGTTCCTCTTTGATATTTCCAGGTTGTGATTGGTGTTTTAATAGACATACACCGTTTTACTCCTTTATCTTTCCCCAGAGTTCTTTGATTAATTTCAAGGCTAAAGTCTCTTTATAGCATTTATTCTTTACCGGCAACATTATCAAGCACAGGTTATTGCTCAACATCCTGGGCTTGCAAATCCTGAGATATCAAAAATAATTGGAGAGCAATGGAGAGACCAGACTTCTGAAGTAAAGAACGACTGGAAGCGGCTCGCTGAGGTGGGCAGTACATCCACGAAGTTACCAGACACGACTAATTTTTGAAATAGGAAGAGAAACAACGCCATCAGCGTCAGTATCCGGGTTATCGATACCAACCTCGACGAGCAGGCAGGTCTCGCGGTGTGCATATATTTTCCCCATCCTCTACAGATGATCCTTTGCGCTGTCCGAAGTGTAATGGTAGATACATATCCACCCCAAGCACGCCACTCACGCCATTCACTCCATTTACACCATCTTTTGAGGGACATCAAAAAGAACGTTCCCTTCCGTCTTTTACGCCAACTGTTAGTCAATCTACATCTCTAGACCAGCCAAGTAGTTCTTCTCGTCTGCAAGCTGAAGCCAGCAAAATGGATACTCTCCGCGCACCACCTCCTTACCAGCAGAATCATCGACGTATGCCACATCAGCGGCCACAACCGCTTCACACTCATCGTGAAGTGGATGAAGACATGGATATGCTAATTCCATCTCCCGACCAGAAACGACGGAGAAATAACAATGACCCTTATAATCGCAATTGGTCATCCTCATCTCCAGTATCATTTTCCTCTCAGCCCTTCTCTCGCGCACTACCTTTGTCCGCTCCAGGCTACAGGAATTCTCTACCAGGACCGAGACATATGCTTGTTCGACCGGGAAGTATGGGCCCTCCCCCTCCGCAATCTCCCATTGTTCCACGATACCAATATCATACACGGCAAGGATATGACGAGTCTCTTCATTTACCTCCCTTACAGACGCATATTTCACCACTAGGAAAAAGTACGGAACAGCGTGATAGTCAGGCTCTAGGAGTAGCGGCTATGATCATGACGATACCATTCATGAATAAAATTAGAGTGTTGCAAAAAATTGCGCCTCCACTTCGAGCACCTGGTATAGCTAGTCCAACGCCAGCTATACGTGGCGCTGTTGTGGCTATTGAGGGCTCCGAACAGGCTCTACTTACGGAAATCGGAGAATTCATTACAGAATATCTTAATAAGGATCCGTTTTGTGCAGTTCAAACATGGACTGGCCCCATACCATTTATGGAAACTGCATCGTCATCCGCTGATACAGCCATGACTGAAGATGAACATTCTTCCAAATCACCTTCGAAGTTTGGCTCAATGAAAGATCCCTTTGTGGAGTACCTGTCTGTAATATCAAGCTGGCATACTAAGTCGCAAGAAATTGCAAAATACATCATTACACCCGTTACCAAACAGGATAGCCCTCCTATCGATCCCACACTAGACTCCAATACCGTCGAACCGAAATATCAGAAGCCAAAAATCTTACCAGTTGCCCTCCTGCCGGCAGGGTTTTCTCTTACCACCTCTGATGATTTTGCAAAACGGGTTCCAATAAATGATGAGTATGCCCCGGTAGATCACTGGCAATGGATGGCAACTCTTTGGCGTGGTATAATTGGCCCTGATGTTACCATTTATACAACAAGAGCAGAGAAGTCGGAGATTGAGACCGTAGGTACAGTGCAAGTTAATAGGGATTATTTTAGTATAATTTTGAGAGTCCCCGAGACAGGGAGGATGGATGAAGTCACTGCACGGAGGTTGGGATTTGAGGTGCTAGAAATGGCGATTAAGGTTGAAGAAAGACAGAGAAAGCTTTTAGAAAGAAGGGGAGTTGCCGCTTAAAATTTGGCTGAATTTAGCTAGATCGAAGGTTAGCATCAGCGACATTGTTTGTGATTCGTTTTATATCTGATGACGATCTAGATGATTGAAATGTGACTTTACTGGGCCACGCATCTCGACATAATCATCTTATAGAGTTATTGACTATACTCGAACTATTATGGTCTACTGACTTTTTTCGCTTCTCTCCATATTAGTTATCTATTTAAGACCAATTGAGTGACTAAAGGCAGAGTTATCAAAGTCTCATTTAATGATGACTGATGTCAACAACCAGCATTATACGTATGAGATCCTCAGGTAGCTTATATGATTAGCCAGAGATTAAGAACTACAGTGTTTCAACTTTGTGATGCTTCTATTAGACGGATGCTATGTCAGATTTAAATCATTAATTGCTAGTGAAGCAGTCAAACCTGATTATCTGGTATTGGACGTATGCTGTTCCCAATATTCCAAGTTCTCCTTCAGAGTTCTATTGTCCTCTTCTACAGATTTCAGATGTTATAGTATCAGAAAATGGATGAACCCACCTTGCATCTGGCATGTTTGGGACCAGGAGGATGTTTTCCGAATTATAAAATAACTGATAGAAAACAATCGTGTACTCCACATTATTAAAGAGCTTCAAATGCACCACGTATTAGTAACCATCACATCTCATAGTCGCGATTCACGATTCGAAGCTCTTCCCCACTTCCCTTACTGCGCCATTCGGCCAAGTGTCAGTGATGTGCACCAAGAGCTTGGGACCATTGGCCATTGAATTGCTCCAATCATGATGACAATCACGATGTCGATTCACTACTACATCTCTTCGTACCCCGCTTTGCCAATACATTCCTGACACCCAAGACCTAATAGCTGCATGGCAACCACTATTCATGACACAACTGGAAGGTCGACGAGCTACTGTACCAACTCAGACCACGCCTTCTCGCAAGTGCACAAGTCCAAGATCGGTTCTGTCATTGTCACGAGCACACCCAGCTCTGTTCTCGTCTCTTCCTTATCAAGCTCCATTCCTGCATCTTTTTCTACTTAATATATCACTGCCATCTGACAGCTCGATAATATTTAAAGTTGACCCAATAGAAATATTTCACTGCAGTCTACGAATGGTTATTAATTCTACTCTCCAAGTCGATGGCCAGAGCCAGATTGATGGTCAAGAGACTCAAGACGGTCCTGATGAACCCCCTATACGAAGGCCCCCATACACCCAAAGCGATATCAAACAAGAAAAATTAGAAGATGTTCAAGATGGTCTCTTCACAGGCAGCAGCAGTCATGTTGACACCCAGGTGGGGGAGACTTACCCTTCGTCATCATGGGATGGAGACCAAAAGTCTGCCCATATGTTCGATGCCACGGCTATTGCTGCCTTCCTAGGAGTTAACCCGAAGTAATAAAACTCCAACCTCACTCCTCCCCCGCTTTGTACAACCCGCTAATTAATTCTAGACATGGGCTTTCGTCAGAGAGAGCTTCAACCCTTCTCCATGAAAATGGACCAAATAAACTTGAAGATGCTGGAAAGGTTTCCATTGGAGAGATCTTTCTCAGACAAGTATCAAACAGTCTAACAATCGTAAGTAGCACAAAACTTCAGTTTCCAGTACATCAAATCTTACTTTAATTTAGGTGCTCCTAATAGCAATGGCGCTTTCCTATGGAACACTGGATTTCATAGAGGGAGCGGTGATAAGTGCTGTTATATTGCTCAATATCGTGCTCGGCTTCGTGCAAGACTTGCGAGCTGAAAGGCAAATGCAATCGCTCCTTAGTCTTGCAGCCCCAGCCGCAGTTGTCCTACGAGAAAGCCGACTCGAAACTGTTAAGGCAGAAAATCTCGTGATTGGAGATATGGTTATCATTTCCAATGGTGCTATGATCCCGGCTGATTTAAGGATTTCTGAAAGTGTCAACCTTGAATTGAACGAAGCATCACTCACTGGTGAATCTTTACCTTCTACGAAACGTTCAGAAACTTTAGCAGTCGGTCCCGATGTAGCAATTGGAGATCGTTTGAATATCGCATATGCATCTACTACGGTCTCAAAAGGCCGTGGCACGGGCATAGTGATTTCCACTGGAATGAAGACTCAAATTGGTAATGTCGCAGAACTTCTTCGTAATGGTGAGCAGAAAAAATCAGATGAGAATATTGGTCCATTTCTACGAGCCTGGAGAAATTTTTTATCGGGCCTGAAAAGCATTCTTGGTCTGGTAGGAACCCCTATGCAGGTCACATTAAGCAAGTTTGCAATTATGCTCTTTGGGTTAGCAATATTGCTCGCCATTATCGTTTTTTCCGCTAATAAATGGGATCTTCAAAACGAAGTTGTCCTTTATGGTATTTGTGTTGCGGTTGCTGTTATCCCGGAGTCCCTCATTGCTGTTATGACGGTTACGATTGCTGTTGGAGTGAAGGCTATGGCTCAAGGGCACGTGGTGGTTCGAAAGATGGCGTCTCTTGAAGCTATTGGTGGAGTTACAAACATTTGTTCTGATAAAACTGGTACATTAACCCAAGGAAAAATGGTTGTCCATAAAGTATGGGCTCCTCAGCTAGGTGTAATGTCAATCGACAATGTCACAAACATCCTGGATCCCAAGGATGGCCAGTTGTCTATCAACGGCGAAGCCTTAACGACCTCGAAGCCCTCATCGTACAGACAGATGCAGGAAGCAATGCCTCTAATCGACGCTGTAGCTCTTTGTAATTCTGCTTCAGTGAGCAAGAAGAACCCAGGTAGCTCGACCGACTCATCCACGAATGGCCCTGGGGAGAAGCTCTCAACTGCTCCTGTATGGGAAGCGCATGGTGATCCAACTGAAGTGGCGCTGCGAGTTCTGGCAATGAGATTCCGGCGTGAAAAGGGAGTTATTCTTCAAGGCTACTCGAACGAAGCAATAGTGGAACATCAATTCGATTCCAGCTTGAAACGAATGTCAATGGCTTTCGAGATGGGAGGAAATAGGAACATTAATGTCCTAGCAAAAGGCGCAAGTGAGGCTATCTTGCCAATTCTCAATATTTCGGATGAGGATCGAGCCTTGTTAGAAAATCAATTAGAGAAGATGGCCAGCGACGGTCTCCGAGTGCTGTGTGTGGCAAGCAAATCTGTGCAAGATTCGGATAGACATCTTTTGTCAGATCGCTCATTCGCGGAATCAGGACTCAAGATGTTAGGGCTAGTAGCACTCTATGACCCCCCCAGAGTCGAGACATTAGGGGCAGTCCAGAAATGTCACCAAGCAGGAATCGAAGTCCATATGTTGACCGGGGATCATATCAGTACAGCTACGGCTATCGCAAAACAAGTTGGTATTTTAAGACCTGGGCACGAAACTTCAGTCATGAAAGCACAAGATTTTGATAAGCTTACGGATGATGAGATCGATAAATTGAGAACCCTCCCTGTTGTTATTGCTCGTTGCAGTCCGACTACCAAAGTTCGTATGGTTGAAGCTTTAGATCGCCGTCGTGCATTCTGTGTGATGACAGGAGATGGAGTAAACGACGCTCCAGCACTAAAACGTGCCCATGTTGGTATAGCCATGGGCCTGGCTGGTACAGATGTTGCTAAAGATGCAGCAGACATGGTTTTAACAGATGATAATTTTGCTTCCATTGTCAAGGCTGTCGAAGAAGGCAGACGACTTTTTGACAATATCCAGAAGGTGACAATCCCATGCCCCGCTCGAGTTGCAACCTGACAGCCTACAGTTTCTTCTACATCTTCTTGTTTCCAATATCTCTCAGGTCATCCTACTTCTGATTGCCCTAGCCTTTAAAGATAGTCACGGCAGAGCCGTATTCCCACTTAGCCCACTCGAAATTCTCTGGGTCAACATGATCACTTCGTCCTTTCTTGCCCTCGGGTTAGGTCTCGAAGAAGCTCAAGCAGATATTATGATTCGGCCACCGCGAGATTTGAAAGCAGGTGTTTTCACTTGGGAGTTGATCATCGACAAAATGGTCTATGGTACCGTAGCTGGTGTACTTTGCCTTATTAGCTTCATTATTGTTGTGTTTGGGGCTGGTAATGGGAATCTTGGTATGGATTGCAACGAAGAGTGGAACGCATCCTGTGATGTCGTCTTCAGAGCTCGATCTACCGTATTTGCAGTACTGTCATTCATACTTCTAGTCACTGCCTGGGAGGTGAAGCACTTCTCCAGATCATTATTTAACTTAGACCCAGCGAGATTCCCTGGGAAAGGCGCTGTTTTCAGAGCGTTGACATACAATCGCTTCCTATTGTGGGCGGTGGTGGCTGGTTTTATGATTACTTTCCCAGTAATTTATATACCAGTTGTCAACTTGACCGTTTTCAAACACAAGTCTATATCATGGGAATGGGGTATCGTATTCGGGAGCTTGTTTGTCTATGTTGCCTCGATTGAGGCTTGGAAGGCATGCAAACGCCAGTTTGGGTTGTACTCTGGCAAGCTCCAGATACATGAGTCTGTCTCAGTCGTGTAGTACCGAGTTACAAAAGTGGAACACCTTCATTCTATTATGAGGTTTGGCAATTAGGGTCGGAAGGCACAGTCGCTTACTCTTTCGTCCATTATTCGTTGGTATAGCATTCCGGAGGTTGAGTTATTTGCAACAGGATGGTTCCGGCCGATTTTGATTCTTACACTCATTTATCAGATCTATTGATGATTTTCAGATAAGCTTTTTCAGGGTACATTCAATCTTGCGTAGGAAAAATTGATACTTTAGGAAAAATTGATACATTATTGCCACTTCCTTTATTTCTAAAAAATGGAATGTGCCACACACCTAACCAACACACTGTTGCAGCTCATAAGTTTCAAACGAGGATCTTTGGTAGTTTGTATCAACCTACCAGTGCCTCTATCCGATATTCAGGTTCTTGACTTATTGTTCTGAATCATTTCAACGGTCAGGTCAATACAAAAACCTGCTTATCGCCCGAACATTTCTGGCCCTACTTACAGGACAAATTGAACGAACCTACTTTATCTAATAACTTCACAAGTTGTGACATCTAACAAAGCAAGACTATGTTCACTTCATTTCATAATTATCTTTGAGTTTCCATTTTGGCACTTTCAGGATGAACAACCCTAGCTACTCCTTCATAAGTCCACCGCTTGGTCCAACTGTACTGTACATTACTACAATAAAATCATCTAAAAGTCAACCACGAAACTAACTGGACGAACGAAAAACCCTCGCTCTTTAGAATTCTATTGCAAATCTTTCAAAATCGACTTCAATTGATGTTTGGAAAATCAACGCATCGGCTTGGCTTAAATTATGACCTCACGCTGGAAGGGAAGACATTGAAGAAGGTTTATGGGGGGTCCTGGGTATGAGAATAAGGCCTGTTCATAATAGTAATAATGAAAAATGGCTTACATAAGAACAGTTCAAACAATAATTAGAGGCTCTCGCTCAAAAGCACTGCTGCTTGACTCGGACCTGTCTTATACAGTATAATCTTCCTCCCTTTTTATGGCCCGGTTACGTTAAGCCTTCTTTCTTTTGTGTACTAGACAGGATGACAATTGAATAGTCGCCAGCTTTTGAGCTTAACCAGAATTTAGACTGGGCACGAAATTTGAGCACTAGAGAATTTAGATACCATATCGGCAACGAGTGCCGACAACATAAGTGGGGAGGGACGCTTCGCATCTCTGCATCCTTCCTGTATCGGCCATCGCATTTTCAGAAGATCAAAGGCTGAGAATGTATTCAATCAAAGTCTCAACTCCTATAACATTGTTATTGCACCGGCCAAACAAATACCCAGATGGCAGAGGACCCTGAGAATGAGATTACCGTTAGCTCAGAGGTGGAGGCGCCACCGTACAGTATCTTCTCACCTCGATACAAAGCTTTCATCGTTACCATGGTTTCTATAGCTGCTACATTCTCTGGTATATCATCAAATATCTACCATCCAGCTATTCCATCAGTCGCAGCTGATTTGGGAACAACACCCGAGATGGTCAACCTTACAGTTACCGCCTACCTCATTTTCCAGGGCTTGTCGCCTAGCATCTGGGGGGCCATTGCAGATGTTCATGGCCGCAGAGTGACTTACATATTCACTTTTATTGTCTTCTTCGGAGCGTGCATTGGACTTGCAGAAACTCGTGTTTTCGCGCAATTGGTTATTCTAAGATGCGTTCAAAGTACTGGAAGCGCGAGTACTATCGCTATCGGTGCAGGGGTTATTGGAGATATCACTACTCGAGAGGAGCGAGGTGGATATATGGGAATTTATCAAGGTGGACTGTTGACACCCGTAGCAATTGGGCCAATTTTGGGGGGAATCTTCTCACAGACACTAGGGTGGAGGGCAATTTTCTGGTTCCTGGCTATTTACAGTGGCGTATACCTTATTGCGATGATCATTGCACTACCAGAAACTCTTAGATCTCTTGTTGGCAATGGATCTATACCTACTAAAGGACTGGCAACCTCAGTACAATCCTGGATTCGGCGCCGTCACATTCGTCGTGGTGATTTAGAAACTTCTGAAGCTCACGAGATGTGCTCGATGTCTCAAGACGCAAAGAAGAAACCACCTATCAATTTCCTGGGTTCTATTCAAATTCTTATTGGCCTTGAAGTAACCTGTATTATCGTTTTTGCTGCCTTCTATTACACTGTCTGGCAGATGATCATAACGGTCATGTCAACACTCTTCAAGAAGACCTATGGACTTAGCGATCTCCATATTGGCTTGACGTATCTTGGGAATGGCTTTGGTTGCATAATTGGAACCCTTACAACTGGACAAATACTTGACTACGATTATCGCCGCTTCAAAGAAAGCCACTCAGGTCAGCCAGAGGATTTTCCTTTAGAACGAGCTCGCCTCCGCACAGTATGGATTTGGAGTGGTTTACAATGTGCAACTGTGCTGGTTTTTGGGTGGACTATTCAATACAACATTCATATTTCAGTGCCTATTATATGTACTTTTATTATGGGATGGTCGTCCACCTCGATGATTAGCGTAGTATCTACGCTTGTAGTAGATATCTTTCCTAAGGAGGCGGCATCGGCAACAGCCGCTATCAATCTGTTGCGATGTTTGATGGGAGCCGGTGGAGTTGCGGCTGTCCTTCCTCTGGTAAATGCAATTGGTGCAGGATGGACTTTTACAATACTTACAGGACTTTCTATCGCTGGTTTGGGACTTGTTGTACTACAAATGGGCTATGGGAGGAGTAGGAGGCTAAGTAGGGAGCGGGTCCAACGAGAAGCTGATCAATGAATACAATTTCAAAAGAATTAGAGATTATATATTAAATCTGGAAACAGGAATTTTATGAAACTTACCTCAGTCCTTATACGTCATGCACTTTTGTGCTTTGGATGGTTCTTCGGAAGGAATCAGGCTCCCTCCCATTGTGTCACAAAAGACAGTGTAATGGTTGACGTCACACCAAAACTGACTTACTGTATAACTTGATACGCTCCACACCACCCACGTTATTTTCGAAATGCTGCAAGCAAGAACTTTCAAGAGAATCGCGGTTATTCGACATCAATTCAAAGCCATGTCTCGCTCAAGCACCAACAGCAATTTTCTATTGAGCGAAGTCTTTAATGTTAAAGGAAAAGTGAGTTGCCATATCCAAACACTGTTATTGGCCTACTCACTAATATCCTAGGTTGCTCTGATCACTGGAGGTGGTAGTGGTATTGGTCTTATGGCAACACAAGCTCTGGCCGTTAATGGAGCCAAGGTTTACATCGTTGGACGTACAGAAGAGAAGCTCGAGAATGTCGTTAAGTCACATGGTCAAGATATTGCGGGCGAAATAATCCCACTTGTGGCTGATATTACGCAAAAGAGCGAGATTGCGAGGCTTGTCAAAGAGATTGAGGTGAGGGAGAAATGTTTATGCATACTCATCAACAATGCTGGTAGTGCAGGCAACACGCAAACAACTGAGTCCAAATCCGCCGAAGAGATGAAGAAGAACCTTTTCGACGACGACAGCTCAACATTCGACGACTGGGTCAATACTTACCGTACCAATGTCCCTCAGTTGTTCTTTATGACAACTGCATTTCTCCCACTTCTTCAGAAGGCAACCGAGTTCCATCACGGATATTCTGGTACTGTCATCAATATCTCCTCCATCTCTGGCATTGTCCAATCCGCTCAGCATCATTTTGGGTATAACGCTAGCAAAGCGGCCGCGATTCACCTCACTAAACTACTGGCTTCTGAAGTCGCAGGCAATGGACTGAAGGTTCGAATTAACAGTATCGCCCCAGGAGTGTTTCCTAGTGAAATGACTGCAGGAGAAAGTGGGGATGATCAGAAGAGCCACATTGAAAAGGAGAAGTACGAGAAGGTGCCCGCACACCGGCCAGGCAAGGATGGAGATATGGCAGGAGCTGTGCTTTTTACGGCTACGAATCAGTACTTGAATGGGGTCACAATTCCGGTGGATGGGGGTTATATTCTGCATGCGGGTGCGTAATACAAGACGTTTTTGTTCATATTTACGTACGGAGTTATGAGACAAACACGGAAAATTATTATTAATAAACGTTAAGTAAAGTAAGAGGCTTATAAAAATTGGATACGTTTTTAAAGCAATAACAGACATATATCAAAGTTGGGCTTCCGGTAGTAAATTAGACTGCAATTGCAGCTTTTTCAAACTTGGCGCACCAATTCCTCCCTGTCATATTGGTCACAGGGTGTAGATCTATGCTGCGTCTAATATGCATGTGGGCTAAATTGGCATTGAAGCGGAGGTAGGTCGGGCTGATGATGTATTGTAAGAGGTGATTGTCTTGGCGATTTCTCCACAAATTGATGACTTGAAGGGAAGATTGCCTTTAGTATCCAATCGACCTTTTGGAGGATGTATGTTCATCTTTGGGAAATCAAGACTACTTGACCATCACTATTATTTAGCGTGAACCAATATTTCCATTCCATTGGTGATATTCCTCCCATTCTTGCATCGCAACATAGGAATTATGTGACGATATAGATTTCTTCCAAACCTTGCAGCTTAGCAAAAACATGTTCCAAGATGATCAGAAATGGTTATGCTATTGTATAATAACTTTAAGTTACTCGAAGATAACCACGGCCAAGAGATCTACTCAGCACCGTCGCCCCTTTCCTTTTCTTTTCCCTCCGCTTCTTTAACATCCGTGATGCCTTTTCCGTCTGCCAGCTTCAGAACAGATTCTATACATCTAGTTTACCCAGCACGTGACGACGACCAATGACCGCTTTCACACAATGATGATACCCTTTCCATTAAAGTCTCTTGCCAGCTTCTCCCGGGATGCCCCGCAAGGTCATGGTCAAGATCTATCGTCCTTACCAGGCTCGGTACCACTGGATCACAGTAACAATAGGCATGGCTCCAGTCCACCGTCTTCAGGCCCCCGCCCATGGTATCAACACTTCTATGCCCGAATCAAGACAGAAAAGAAAGCGCCAAGCTTCTTCCAGAATCATATCCAAGTACGAGAGAAAGAAGGTATCTAGAGCTTGTAACTCTTGCAAAATGTAATGGCCTTTAACAGAAAAGCCCACTTAACCGGACTACTATATTCATACCATATAATCTCGCTTTCAGACCCATCTGTTGTGCCGAACAGTTTGACACATCAAAAAATAACGACTTCAACTCTGGCTTAGCTTTCGAAGTAGTTATTTAAAATGTTCTAATTAATGACTTCATGGTCATGCTTCGAACCGTCAATTTCATTGCATCGTACAGAAATCAAATTTATTGTATCATTCGGTTTGACTCAATGAGTGGGCTCAAAAATGAGATATTGTAGTACAATTAACGAATAATTTTGGGATCTGAATGGCCGATTGAATACATATGCAGGAGACAGCTCAAATCTAGTGGTACTCAGTCATGTTCTCGTTGCAGCATGCAAAGCCTTGCTTGCCAATTGATGTTTCTCAAGTATCTGCTCACACCGTAACTAGTTCAAGTTCACAAATTACAGTCCATATCAACTCCTTCGCGGGAACCCCCGTTTTTGTTCCCACCTGCTTCTATACCGCTCCATGGTGACCCCTCGTTAGAGCTCCAAGGAAATCATCACGTAGTCCTCAAGAGCCAGACGAAACAAGTTTTGAAGGCCACTATACTGGTCCAACATCCGGGATAGCCTTCTTACATAGGGCTCAAAGGAGGCTCAAGCAAGATCTCACTGCAGCGAGAACAAGCAACCTCTCTTAAACTTTACCCCCTATTATGTCTCGCTTAGCTTCCCTCGAAACTCTCTACAATAGTAACAATAATAGCACTTCCTCCCTGCTCTGTAAGAAAACAATACCTGTGCTATATTTTCGTTTCTTAGATTACTCTTTCGCTTTTATTCTTTCTAAAATGCTCTGTTTTCGTTCCAACCTACCAATCTCATAGACAATATATTCCCAAAAATACAAAGCCAAAATGTCTGCCAAATTTACCGTAATGGATCACCACAACAACTACCAAGGCTTGAACGATAACGTAAGTGATGACCCAGACTACCACCCAAATGACGCTAATGAGCAATATCTTATGAGCAGTGGCATACAACATGCCGACAACCAATTCGTGGGCCATGAACACCGTGTAGGAGGGGGTGAAGAAGATCCGAAAATCTCATTCTCTTGATCTGAGAGGTACAATCACATACTATGAATAGGGTACTAGAAGTGGCGAGGTGCGTAAAAGAGATGGAGAGGGCGGCTGGTGAGGAAGCCGGACAAGCTGAGGAGCTTGCCAGACCAGTGGCGGAGCAGGTCGAATAGGATCCGTATATTTAATTATCTTAAACGAAGGAGGGAAATTAACCAATCGGTGTACTTAGTGTTGCAGAGGTAGAGAAGTATATCGCTGTCGAAAGGGAGAAAGAGAAGAGGAGGAGGAAGAAGAACTGCGCGAAGGTAAGCTTTCTTTCCACTCTCATTAGTCAAAGTTTAATACGGTTCTTAGGTAATCTGCAGTAGTGGAGGTATAGGTATGGAGAAACGCCGAAAGGCATTCAGGAGGCGGGGGGGTTGAGAGATGAGCTAGGACGTTTCATGTTTCATGAATTACAAATGATTGATTTCGAGATAGAGTTCAGTGTGTAAGTAGATTGGCTTTATATTAACAAGTCTACAATGTATGATGTATGGAGGAGTATATCCCCATCAAAAACTGATTTCTTTTGTTGCAATTTTCATTGCTTCGATGTATAGCCCACTGCAAAGTACTCCTCAATAACGTCGCAGTGTCTTAAGGTATGAAATGATAACCGTCTATTTCATGTGCTCTTTGGATGACTTGATATTACTACCTCAATGCGTTTTAGGAACTGCCCCGTACAAGGGCTAGGGAGTCTGCGAAACAATTTTGTTGAAATATTCCAAAGCCTGCACAGAGCTGAGAAGGGATATATTCATCAAACTCAATATTCCTTAGAACCCATAAAATAAATTATTGGCTTTTGGAAGCAGCTCCCTTTATTGTGAGCTATAAATGTGTCTAACTTTTACTCCAGGACCAACATAAAGGCCATTAAAACACCCCCAACATTGATACCCCCAATAATCCAGACACAATCTACGCCAGTATCCTATTTCATGCAACCTCCTCAATCAAATTCCCACCCATTCCCTTACCAGCCTGTTTGACACCTCCCTGAAAAACTGCGCCGATAGGACTCTCTAACCACTCTACTGGAACACCAATACGATTACCATCCTTATTGCTAACCCATCTAACAAAAATAGGATCAGGCTTCAGCTCAGACTCAGGGGTTCCGTCAGCAGCTGACGGATTGAACCCATTTCGTCTTGCGTTCGTCTTCGGGGCTTGCTTCTTAAGCAGCTTGTTGATAGTTTCCATCTTTCATTTGTTAGTTACTGCTTTATAAGTTACGACGAGGATTTGTACCTTTTCTTCTTCGTTTCGCTTCTCACTAAGGTTCTTTCTTCGGCGAGCCATTTCTACACGTCTCATAGCTACCTCTTCGGCAGTGAGATGCTTCTTGACCTGGACCTCTGCAGAAAATTAGGACAACTAATCAATCTCGTGAAGGGTGCTTACCATCTGGAAGCGCCATGAGTCCATCATCTCCGCCTTCCTCCAATCTAGCCCGCTGTCGCTTGGTAAGTTTATTGAGATCCGGAGTTGATGCGCGACTTCCCATGCCAGGTGTCTCGTCGTCACTGTCAAGTTCTTCATCATCCTCGACATCCTCCTCAAGCTCAACTTCAATCTCCTCATCTTCACCTTCTGCATCTTCTTCATCATTCATCTGCATTGTTTCTTCCTCGTCTACGTCTTCGATATCACTTTCCAAATCACTTAGTTCCTCATCATCACTGCCAGCTTCGACTTCCTTCTGCTCAACGGTCTTGTGGTCAACATTGGTGGGAGGCTTTGCAACAATGGTTGTACCTCCTGACCGAGCTTTGGAAATCTTGATTACTGGTGGTGGAGGAGGGACATCCATATCAATATCTCCATCGGCATCTTCATCCACATCATCCATCTCATCATCGTCCTCCTCTACACTATCGCCCTCTGCGTCTTCATCTTCGACATCTTCCATTTCGTCATCCTCGTCACTCTCACTTTCTAAAACGTAACTCTTTCTAACATTCCTCGCTCGCTTGCCCTCGACGATTTCTCCACCTACAAAGGGATCCCGGTTGTTCACCGCAACGATCGTGTTTGGGGACGGGTTGACTCTAGTTGCCTCTCGCAGTTTGTTCGACGAGGTTTTGACCGTGAGACGCATTGATTCTGGGCTATTTGATTTTTCTGTTGGGGGACCACGTTCAACGGTGGCTGTGGCTATCTTTTCCGAGACCGTACGGCGTGGTCGTGTTACCCTATCGGCTATAACATCAGCAATTGCTTCTTTCGCCTTGGTCGCCGCTGAGCGATGGCTTCGACGAGTCGACATTGTTCCGAGTGAAATGATAAATATTTGATGAATAGGTTGTGGGTGAAGTAAACTTAGGTTGAGATTGCTTGCATGAAATAATGATTTGAGCGGAGGATTTGTTGGATGGGAGAGAAGGGATGACGTTGGGGTCAACCCAAGAACAGAGTTGCAAGGGCTGAGGCTGTATCGGGCCACTGCCTCGATAATAATATATATGGCCACGCTGAAGGGAGGGAAGCGAGATACGAAAAACGAAAAACGAGGCCAAAGATACACGAGGGGGAGGCGCATCGCATAGGCGCAGACGCGCTTTCCGCAACATTCATGCTGATCCTATCAGAGTGGTTTTCTCTGTTCTCAGACTTCCTTTTCCATTTCCATTTCCATTTTCTATTCAGCCAGCCCTGCATCCGAGACACTCAACTTACTCAAATTAAGTGTCTTCCAAATTCAAAATCCAACCGACAACCACCCCAGGACTCAATTGATCCGGGGAGGCAGCTCGCAGTGATTCATGAAATGGATGGAATAAGATAAGAACAGTACCAAATAGCTCGTTCGAGTGAATGAAAGAAGAACGCTTACTCGTGCTTCTTTGGCTTGGCCACCTGAGCCCTACCAGCTTGTCTTCTTCGATCAGCCCAATCGTAACCTGCTCCTCCCTCTTCGGTGCCTTCGCTGTCAGTACTGAGTTTCCGGATCTTCTTATTTGGTCTTTCAGGCCTCGTTGACATGGCGTTCACACGTTAGTGATGGGTGAACCGCTATATGTGGGTGGGAATATGTAATGGGGTTTCTGAGAGGCGAATGGGATGTTCTTCAAAACGCACACCGTCGAGAGACCAAGCAATAACGACGGGCAAAGAAGATGTAATGAGGATACAATAACTCGAGCCCCCCATAAAAATTGTTGGTGACTTCTTGACTACAGTATCCACGCTCAGCCGCGAGTGAGTGAATCAACTGTAATGGCTGAATTTAGGGGGCAAGGAAGAGGAAAAGCAGCGTCCTTTCTGATTGGTGCACAGATGCATTTGTCAGCATCGCTACGAGCCGAGGTCTTTCACTCGGTGGGCAACTGTAGTCAACAAGGTATTGAATGCGCCGGCATCATATCCAAAACTTAAACCGTACAGAATGAGCGATTCGGACCCCAGTAAGAAGGGAGGAGCATTGCCCTCATGGGCACATGATATGAAGGAGACTGCACCAACGAAGGCAGATACTGAAACCACAGAAACCCCGAATCGAGTTGCGATCCTAGAGCAAGCAAAGAAGTTCCTGGAGCAGGATGATGTGCGCAATGAATCGACGGACAAAAAGATTGCGTTCTTAGAAAGCAAAGGACTAGAAAATGATGAGATCCAACAGTTACTTGGTGTATC
>Ga0247734_1000945_pt1 | contig 23420 bp, 17 predicted proteins | sample UWRJL103311B2_FD_180933 | JGI IMG/M metagenome (GOLD analysis project Ga0247734, IMG submission 180933) | Plant litter microbial communities from Arlington Agricultural Research Station in Wisconsin, United States - UWRJ-L103-311B-2 | ecosystem: Environmental > Terrestrial > Plant litter >... | reverse complement strand
TGGGAAGGGGGGGGGGGAGAGATATTATTGGCAGTGGTGGTGTGATTCAGAGGGATTAATATTTATTAGGAGAGTTAGAGTTTCAAGGGGAGGGATTGTATGGAGGGGCGCGAAGGCGTCGAGACGTGGGATGGATGGATGGATGGATGGAATTGGGGATGGGGGGGGGAGAAGTGAAGTAAGGAGGAGGTATGTACCAAGCGGGCGAGACAACCGAAAACTGTATTCCCGTAACTGTACTGCACTGCACGGGACTGTAGCGTCGTCCTCCAATGTAGGCCAGCTGCACCACCACCACCAAGCACGAACTAGGGCGAGCGCATGGCAGGTGCATGGATTGCTAGGAAGGGATCACGACGGGGGACAAGATGAAGCAGACGTCGAGGTAGAAAAGAAGCAATTTCTGGTGTCTCAATGCCGAAAATGGAATGCTACAATAATAAATGATACCATCCGTAGCTGGCGGGATATAAATTCTCCACAAATGCGTTCGGCACCCTATCTCCCTATTGATTGTAGAGTACAATACAGTACCAGCAACGACCACCTAAGTAAGAAGGGAAGGGAAGGGAAGGGAAGGGAAGGCTGGGCCGGGCTGGGCTGGGATAGCGGGTGGAAATAATGGCAACGAACTGGTTGATGGAATATCCCCGAGGATCTGGCTGCTGGATAGTGAATAGTGGATTAGAGAGGTGGTGGATGATAGGTATGTAGGTGGTGGGTAAGTGGATAAGTAGATAAGTGGTGGACGAGAAGTGGATAGAGAATAGTGAATAGAGAATAGTGAAGAGTAAATAGTGGATCGATAGATTTGACAGGTTGAAGGTGGGTCAAGCCAAATAGGGGTGGAGTGAAGAGGAGCGAGTGAGGAGGATGAGGATGGGGGATGAGGTTGGTGATGTTTGATAGTAGTTGATGGTTGAGGGCCCTGCGTGAGGATTCGCAATGCGTTGGGAATGGAGGACGACAACGACCGGATCGATGGCCTATACAATACAATACTATACTCTACAATGCAATGCAATGCAATACAATACAGTAAGGTTTGCGAAAGTAATAATGCTTGTTGGGTGATAAGGGGGACCAAACCACCACAAATCATAAAACAAGCAAGCCTATGTATGCACTGCCCAAAACCCAAAACAATAGAATCAATATCATCACCAACCAACCAACCAACCACTATTTTAATTTAAATTCAAGGAGTCGAAAAAAGGAAGTGTTTGAAGTGTTATCGCAACCAACCCCGGTCGCCCTCACTACTGACAATTAGATGACAGTCAGACAGTCAAGCAGTAATGATACTATACTCCGTATGGTACTCTACTCCACTCCGCCGCTGCACTCCCACCCCACGGATCGTGCGAGACTGGAATAAGAAGTAATCTAACTTGCAAAGGCAATTATGCGATTGGTTGGCCCCAGCTGCACTATTGATATTCCTTACGACCAGGAACGAAGAGAGCAATCAAATCATGCCATGAGCTTGATTGCCATGATATATCGTATCGAATCCTGCCCGGCCTATGAATTTAGGTAATAGGGAACCGGATCGTGAAAGGAAAAGGAACCAATCTGGAGATAGCAACAACACGAAACCGATGAGCCAATTCCGCGGTGATGACGGGAGAAGGAGCTGAGACAAAGGAAAAGACAACTCTTATCTTATCAACGTGACGACTTGACGCTCGTATCTTTGGTTCCTCTCATTGGAAAATGCGCTACGGGATGGATAGATGAGATGCCAATTGCGATACATCTCATTCGAGAAAGTAACATTTTACCTTTCCTACTCTCACGATCTATACGTCCATCTATCCATCAATCAATCCATATCCCCCTTCGGATCTTTCAACCGCGGGGAGTACAGGGTGCCACCACTTACGTCGACATCCGCACCAGTCTGTACAGCTTCACCAGCCAAAACTACCTTTCCTAAAGAAGCCCAACCAAGTATTGCCAATCAACAGCCAAGCAGCTTATAACGTAACCGCGAAACAAGACCATCGTGGCACCAAATCTGTCGTGTTGATTTCAGCGGGACCCGGTTTGCAGCAGGAAGCCCAGTAACTATTCCCTTGCCTTTATCAAGCTTCACTCCGTTTCGTCTTGCCACGAGGGCCACACGCGGTTAGCTACAGCTCAAGGGGGATGTGGAAACTCCCGCCACTTCTGCAGTGGAGCGGCGCTGAAAGCAAGAGTGGGAAAGAAAGCCTGCGATCTATTCGGTGGATGCATCTGCCCTCTTGCACCTGGTATTGGTACGACATACCGTACGTTGTGTCTCGAATCTCGATGGAAAGGCTGTTTTCTCCGCCTGTCATTATTTCATTGTTTAAATGGATAGCCTTAGCGTCGTGGTACCTGGCGCGCCACCAGAAGCAGCATGGAGACGTCTTTTATGATTGCTTTTGAAAGCTAGGCGTGAGAGCCAAGAGGAAACGGCTTGTCCCCGCTTAGATTACAGGTCCCAAGGATTTCGGCATACAGTAATGAGCATGAACTTTGAAAGCAAACACCCCGAGCCCGAGTATCTGCCGATTCGGCCCGTGTTGTGTGGGATATTGGGGGGTGTGGGGGAACAGCATTGCGGAGATTCTATCCGAGTTTGATCCAAACTACGGTATGAGAAACAGAATCAGCAAATTGATAAAGGAGCATCTACAGTTTCAAAACTAAGCTTGACATGGAGTTGCACTAAATCCTTTACGGGGATGGCCTATCAGAAGCAGTTTCCCCGGGCATCGTCTAGATTTTCGGCCAAGGTATCTATCCGTCCCACACCTCTGAATTTATCGAACACCTGGACTAATAAGCCTTTCGCTCCAGCTGGAAGTTTAGAAAGCTGTGTTCAGATCTGGGAAGCCGGATCCGCGAGTTGATAAATTTAAACAACCATTTGTTGCACAACAGATCACACCGTCCTTTGTACATATCATACGTTGCTTTCTTGTGCAGATACATAATGTCGAGGGCAAATAACCGTATTGTCTCCATTTGGGGATTCCAAATCCTCAATAGACCGCCATTGAATTCCACCACCAAGTCCCTTGATTTAGGAAACACCAGAAAATCATGGTGGATTTCGGCCATGATCTTCTATGCCTGCTACTGTTGTAAGAAATGTCAAAGATGCTGACTTTCAACTGACTCTCTAGGCTCAAGCTTGAAGGTAAGTGCAACTACGTACAGTATATAGCGGCATAGTGCAACGCCCAGACCAATATACGAACCCGTTCCCGACCTCCATAATCCGGGGCTGATCTATGGACAACTAGCAGCCGCATGGCCATGCATACCAAAATTGCCTCAGCCAAGATAGTTGGAGCCGCCCTGGTAGATATGTTGGACCAGCCATACATTTTGTGCTGTGCGAGGCTTCCGCTAGCCGAAAGGGTATATGGACAATATGCTTGTGTAGCATTCAAGAGGAAGCCGTCTGTTCCTGTTGAAGGCATAGGATATGTATCACTCTGGAAGTACAGAGGTGATGCAGCCGGCCGTTGGAGTCTAAATAGAGGTGATCTAGGTGCCTAAGAGGAGACAAAGTGACAACGATAACCAAATGTACAACTTTCTAGCAGTTAAAGAGTTTTTATTTATAGTACTGGGGAGAAGGAAAACTGTCTATATAGTAAGAAAACTCCATTTAGGCCCTTGCTTCCCAAGTACCCCAGAAAATACTACTGTATTGGCTATACAGCTCTTTCAGCTATACTGTGTGCCAATTTATTCAGGAAACCGTTGGCTGAAGCATAAGCCAAGCCAAGAAAATGATATTTATAGAACAGCCTGCTTTTAGAATATGCTTTCTCAATTTATAAATAAAAGACATCTGCACATCCTTGGCCGGAAGCGTTTTTATTAGCACCATTTAACCCATAAAGTTTATTACAAACATATCTGGCTGAACATAAGAAGAACCTAATCTCCTCTCAGAACCCAACAAATGCGTTCAAATGCGTTGGTTACCATTGTGATTTCCAAAAAGCATACGCGAACAAGAGAGAACCCGATGAGCCGATCAAATAGCATATCTCTCTCCTGACCAGATTCGCACTAGCAAGGCCATGATGGCGTTTTCGAGATAAGCTCAGGATATTGAGACATTTGGTTATCTTGAGGCTGGAGACCAAAAACAAATGACTGTGGGAAAATGGGTCAAATGACCGTGTACAATCCTGAGACATGGTGAAATATGAAAGACACCAAGTCTACAAGAACCCAACTTCAAGCCTGGAGGAGTGGGGGTTATCTCTTTTTTTAAGTCAATAGAAGCTATCTACTCAGCCGTGAAAAATGCAATGCAAAAAGTGCGACTGCTTGTTCCTACCTTAGATATTTGATTCAGCTAGCTAGCTAGGATGAAGCTCGTCAGGTTGACTTTTCCTTGTGATATATATATATACCTATATATCACTACGCGCTCGATGGGGCAATCCCTCAATAATCAATACTCAGTGCAAAGTAGGCAAGATAGCCAACTTTTTTCTCTTTCATTTGGCTGATAATATTAAAATGCTATTAGCACATGTCAGTCATTGCCATTATTGAGGAGGTTACAGTTACAGCTACAGTTACAGTGAAGATTGCGGGAGGATCTGCACAGGCCACTCACTTGGCAGCCTTTCCACGATCCCCGCAAACAACCCTCCGTTCCCGTCACAGGCGACGAATTGCCGCATTCAGTCATCTACCAAAACGTCAACACCATATACAGCACAAGCATGAATCAAGCATGACTGAATACAGTACACCCACCACTTGTTCGGATCGAGAGCAAAAACTGGCGAAGGGGGGGTTTCTTTTTTAAAAGCAAAGACGATGGAATGCGCAGCCCATCATCTGACGATCACCGCATCGCCCAGACACTATCGTCTGACACCCAAGACATAAGAGAGATAAAGATATCAAACTTTATTTTCCCAGCTTCTGAACTTCACAGCTGGAATTCAAACAACTTCGTTACCAGACTCTGATTATAACGAAAGATAAGAGTTGCCCAAGGTCAACATCTGACGGTGCGAGGCCCCCATCATACGACGTATGAGCCGGGTCTTGCCTGATCATCGGATCTATTGGTCGTCCAAGTCCCATCGGCATCTGGCAAAGCAATGCAATGCGCGGTCATGCACCAGCCTCAGTGATGAGGAGTATGAGTATGTAGACCCAAAAGCTTCATCATCGCACCTTGTCCACACGCAAAACTCAGTGCCGCAACCGGCTACATCGGGAAAACAACACATGCTCTCGACCTCGCTCAAGTCGTATAAGTGTGATACCACACCGCAACCGCACATAAAAGAGCCTTCAAAGAACGTATCATGACTCAGGCCCCCTCCCGCTCTCACCGATCTACAGCATATTCTTCAACAGCCTAGTTAAAAGTGCATTTGTAATCACTTTTCCCACTGGGTATAATACAAGATGCTAGTTCTCCCGTCGCAGAAAAACTTGAGTTTTTCGCTACACTTCCTACCTACCTTTCCCCAGTTTCTCAGAGCCTACAAAATCACGTGGCCTATCATGACTTTGAATCCGTCGCCTGCGTCGTCCTGTAATGGTGGTAAACCCAGACAGGAGTTTAGTCGAGAGAGTAGTTACGATTCCACGATTCATCACCGACGGACTATGTCAAGGAGTCAGAGTAATTCGTCGACACCGCCTCCGCCTACCTTGAGTGGGTTTTCGGATTTCTTCTATTCGAGAGCGGCACCGGTATTGGTTAGGGAATCAAGGGAGAGTGATGAAGAATGTTGGGAGCGGATGTTGCTGTTACAGAGGGAATATCATTGTTACAAGAGTGCCAGGTTGGAGGCAGCTGTGGATGCGATGGAGAGGGGAGCTGGGATTGAAGATGTCCCTATGCGTGAGTACGCTTTCCGATGGGAAACAAACTAGACTAATGATAACATAGCATCTCGACTTTGCCTTAACCTGCTAAACGAGGAGCTGAAAGCGCAAATTGAAGCCTATCAAGAAGATAACGCTCAATGACTCTGCTAGTCAGTGCTTCAGGGGGTTGTTTGGAATACCGGTTAAGGATTTTTGTTCGGAACACTCGGATTGGGGGTTAATGGATAGTATTGGGAATGCACACCCAGAATCACGGGCTCAGATTGGAATTAGACAGCGAAGATACCATGTTTTTTTGATGTTTTCACATCCACAATTTAGCGTTGGCGTTTGGCAGGTCAAGCACTCAGCATGGAATTTGGTCCTGATTCCTATGATACTTTCTACAAATTGGCAAATCACATTACTAGAAAAAGAATTCAAAAATCGTCGTGCCCAATTTCTCTGCATTTTGCTGCTGAGTTCTTCCGAAGTGTTTTTTTTTAAACCCCCTCCCCCAATGGTGATAACATAATAACAAGCTTTTTTATTCGCTAAAACCCCCTTTCCCCCCTTCCCCCATGCGCGCCGCTGACTTTTCGTATCTGTGCACCCCTTCCCCCTTCCCCGCGCCAGATGAGTCAATCGGGCACTGCATGCTTACCAAATACGCTCTGCTGTACGACATCTCAAGTAACTGCAGTAATAGGAAACATTACCTTTTGCATTCGCATTATACGAGATATGCAGATGGGGTATGATTTCCGAGGCTTAGAAAGCAGTGTTACAACAAGGGGCCTCCGTGTGTTAGTCTTTTTCTAATCAAAAAAGCCACTAGCTCTATTCTCCGAATGTATAATAATAGTTGTTAGTCTAGTCGAGAGTTTCTCGAGTTTGGTGGCTTCGAGTACAGATGACCGAGTACTTTTCCCATCGCCCTCACCTCAGCTGCTTACTATTGTTTACGTTCCTTGAAGAAGTGTGTGGAACTTACTTCAGCACCGGCTTCCAAGTTATACCGACTGCTAAGCAGTTTTCTCAACACGGTCCTTCCGTCCTAAGTCTAGCCAGCTGACATGGCCATCAAGATAGGGCTGGTACTCATAATGCACAAGACTAAGCCCCTCAAAGGTTTAGCACGAGATTCACAAAGAACGGGAAGAGAACCAACAAATTCAAGTTGTTCGGGAAACGCAAAAGGGCCAACACTTTCGTCTAATACGCTGGACGAGGGTTCTGAAGGTCTTCTGGTCCTGCGATAGCACACTAATCTAATCACAGGAATCTTTTGGCCCCCGAGTTGCTCTCACAGCTAGGCCAGTTGGGTTTCCTAATCGCGAAGTCGTCTCTGAGCTCGCGAAGGGTCTTAGTGAGAGACCAGGTCCCAAGGGATATTCCTGAGCCCCGCGGCCGTTTCTAGAGATACAAATCTCTTGGATTTCGCCTCGGTTTCGGTTTGCGCCCGCACGATGTACATCTTTTGGAGAGAGGAAGCCGTTCTATAGTGACGGATAAATCGTCAATAAAATAGGGTTTTGCCAAATCACCGGATGGCTAGCTGGATTGTGCCCAGGACTGCAGCTACGCAAAGTATCTTAGGAAGGACGCTGGTCGGGGAACTAGTAGCAAGTACGATGCTTTCTCAGCCATGGATCCCGTACAGTACGTTCGTCCCAGTAATCCCATGGTGCTGTACAATATGTATCACCTGCGATTAGAAGATGTCTTCGTACAATATCCTTGCAACTCAATGAATTGGGGCTAGTTTCCAATGCCTTATTATCATATCTAAACCCAAATGGCGGCGTCGAGATCTGGAAATTAGAAAAAGGATATCAGAGCTTTCGTAGTGCGGGTTTGCAAGCTGGCGATTTGAACGAGAAAATGAACTTTTTTCCGCCATCATATATTTGTTGGAGGTAGTCGTGTAAGTGGAAGCAAAATAGGTTTATAATATTGGTGAGATTAATTGACTTGGTACTGAAATGCTGAGGGAGTAACCGTTTAGTCTGTCATCTTTTGAATAAAGTCAAACTAGTTTAAAAGTCGGGCCAATCTTTGGTTTTAGCATACCGGCTTTTACGCCTGAGTTCCCTTTTTCTAGTCATTGGGATTTTGATAACCTAAATAACTGCTAGATTACAAAAGCTTTCTGAATACGAAATCACATTCTATTGCAGTATGTTAGAAAGTAAAGAATTTTATCACAGACAAATTGATTAGATAGATCCGACATTCTTAGTATTTGAATATGGACCTACTACATACCAGTAACATACTAGGAGCGGCGGTCGAGAAACAAACCATCTCGTTTAGCTCAGTGGCCAGAAGTATTATTAGACGGCCAACAAAGAATGCTTCATGAGGTAGGTAACACGTTCACCGGCAACAATCCTTTTCAAAATTGCATGTAACAATATTGGGTAGCATATTAAGTAACAGAGGACGAACTGAATAGCCATGGAATTTTGAGCAGCTTATCTAAGAACACCTGAATATAGAGCAATTGCTCCATGCGTATCGTAAATGCCAGGTCGCAACCGCATAGAACGTTCGAGACAGATAGTCCAGACTTAAACTTAGTACCAAGTAGAAGCCATGTGCATAGGTACCAGCCCTGAAAATCACGAGTCCGTGGGAAAAGGAGGCAGGAGAATAATAAAAGAAAGTATCAGGAACAGCCATTAATACACTGAAGAGCGAGAAGTTCGTTATCTGATAGATTTGGGTACACATACTCATGCCAGAAAGAAATCGTCCAGCAATGTAGCTAGCCTGGTCGGTAGAGACTTGTGGCTAGTACTAAAAGGTGTTTAAAGGAAATGGAGTAAATACCAAAGCTCACTTGGATTTTTGACTCAAACACAAAGCTTTCCGAAACGTTTTGCCTTCTTAAACATCGTATTATCATTTCGTCAATAACCACTATGCTATATATGCGTCCTATGGCGATCGCCCGATTCAGGCGCCGGATGATCCTCTAGCACAATTATTATTCGTTGCACAGCCTACAACTGTCTCACCTTCCCTTAGAGTGCAGAGTTCTGGCGATAGGTGTTCGTAATAAGATTTATTAGGGGCTTCTGCATCGTCTACCTTCAAGCATCAGACTCTCCAAAATTAATGGTCGAATCCATAGCATTATTCTCTTCTGCCACGCCCAAGTCCTTTGCTTCATTGGCAAAAAGCAACTTCAGCCTTGCTTAACGTCTCCAGTTTCTTCTTTAAGCGTATCTATAGCTTCGGACTGTTCGGAGACCCCAGAGCGGATATCGACATCAGCCTTCTCCTTCGGCTCACCCAACGTATTTTTAGTGCCCGGATAATCCTCTGTTTCTGGAGTGCTCTGTTTTATAGGCTTTTGGACATCATGCTCTTCCTTACTCTTCAACAATGCCGTCTTCACTTTCTCTTTCTCGCTGTCAAAATCACGAAGAAACTTAGGTCCAACATCATCCTGACCCCCAGCATCCTCATCATCAACGTCTGGAGCAACGTTCAACGGTCTGCTCATAGCTCGGCCCCAATACATCCTGGACATTGGGCTGACTCTAGTTTCGCAAGAAACGGTATCGTAGAATGCCTGGGCTTCCCCTTCTAGGCCTAAAATACGGAGACAACGTATAATTCTAGTGATACGGAGATGGTTGTGGTCGAATCTTGTCTTCCAGTGTTTGGAATTCTCCTTAAAGTTGGATCCTGGACGAACGGATAGCTTCTCCTCCTCTTCGATCAGCTCGAAACCATAAAACCATAGCATCTTGATGAATGCATCTCGTAATCGCCTTCGCAGTTCGGGGCGTTGGTGGAATGCCTCAAATACCTAGAGGTTGTCCGATTAGTATTGCGACTCCACATAGCGCAAGTGAATAGCAATGTACCTGTTTGTCGATGAGTGGAGCACTGAAATTCACCCCAGAAGCTTCCGGAAGCGGGAACAGGGTTTGGATGTAATCGTGGGACTGTTCCAGCCGGGTTGCTCTCCATTCTAGAATCTGCTCTAGAGTGCGTCCTCTCCCATCGGTACCCGTTCCATCATAAAATGCAACCAAGCTTGTGGATGGTTGAGGCGAATCTTGACGTCTAAAGAAGGCGAAATGATCATCCGAGTCGTCCATTGTGCGAGGAGTTGGACGAGAGGACGACGAGTGCGAGTGTTTGCGCTTGGGCATAGAGGAAGAAGGCGTCTTGGGAGGTGTTTGGGTGAGCGTGGTGGGTGAGCGACGAAAGAGACTGACGAGGCTGGCCTTCTTGAATGCCATCACTCCGTAAGGCTACTTACTCTGGCGGGGTTCGTTTGGTATTCACTCATTCAGAAGCGTGGCATATTAACATCACCAATTGATAAACGAGTAGTGGGTAAGCCGCAAGTTTTAGATTTGGAGTTAAATCAGAAGAATACAAGCAGTAATTTAATTGGCCTTTCAAGTGCGGCTGGAGGGTTGGAGATTTAGAGGATTGGAGGATTGGAGGATTGGGCAAGAGGTGGAGATCATCCGAGTCGACTCGCTACGGGAGCGGAGAGGGGGTTAGTTAGCCGAACCGTATGTAAGTCGTCACAGTAAGTACCTCCGTACTACTGTACAATTCCCACACCCATTTCCACTCCCGTCCGTAGCAGATAAGTTTGTTTTATCTCAATCAATACGGAAATAATGCACGGGGAATAAGCTACAGTTGTACGGTTTACATGTCTTTCTGGGCCTTGCACGTGAGCATAGATAAGATGTCGGTTGCTAGCAAGATAGTCTGCTTCTGCTTCTGCTTCTGGTTATGTTTCAATATGTATACCAACGATACAATTAAATTACAGATATACTGCTGGTACAACCAACCACCACCACTACTGGGCTGGAAAAGGAAAGCCGGCCACGGAAGCCCTCCTTTCGAAGACACCTTAGCAGCTATGCCAATGGCAATGTTCCTCGGCTGGGGCTTGCAGCCACCGGCAGTATCGAGATGGTTAGTGTCACATTAATATCGTCATCGCGGATTACTTCTTCGGGATTACCACTATATTTTGCACGCCGCCATGATTATTATTACCGATGGAGATCGTTTTCCTTCGTTCCCTTTTGGAATATCCTGCGGCCAAACTGCTCTCACTACCAGACCAGGCCTTTGCGGGGAATAGAAATATCCCATTTTTGTGTGGGGACTGGGGAAGTGGATTGATTATATGTATGGTTCCCCGGAGCAATGGAGGAGGTCACTTTCAAAGCGTAGCCGGAGAGCTGCCCAAAGTCTAATTGTCAAACAAGAAATAGTCTTAGCATGAGAGCCTATGGATTCATCATGAAGAGTCAAAGAAATCAAAAGAGGGCAAACCTAGCAAACAGCCAACCGGACAGCTTTCGATTTTCAACCTTCAACCTTCAACCTTCAACCTTTTGAGTCTGAAAGCAAATTTGATAACTTTGACATGGCAAGCTTCCCCTAGAAAGCTGAGAACTTGAAACAATTCCAATTACCGGAGGGACATTACGTCCTATCGAAAGCCCCAAGCTCGGGAAACCTTCCTCATCTCTTAAATACGGGTACTTAGTCCAACGACTCGAACACCCACTATTGCGGGGAACCTACTATCGCAGCACCACCGCTAAAGAAAGGACCGGGTAGCTCCTTTTCTCCAGGTTTCCCACATTTTCCCCAGATCATGGTTATTGGATTTTATTCCTGGGACATATATAAAGCGATCAGGACTCTATTTTCTTTTGGTTCCATAGACTCGATTCCATAGCCCTCTTCTTCCTACTCCATTTCGCCTAGAAGAGTAAAGCATTGTCACAGAGAGAAAGTTTTGAATGAGGCCTCGCCTTTCATAATCACCCATCATGGCTCGCAAATACATGGGCGGTTCCGGTGAGCGATTGACCATATGGATCTCTATTGCTGCATCTACGGTCTTGGTTTTCTACGGTTATGATCAAGTGAGTCTACGTTTATGCTCTGACGACAACATCGAATAATAAGCTTACACCTCAAGGGCGTTTTTGGAAATATTCTCGTTGGAGAAGACTTTTTACGTACTATGGGCTACCCAGCCACTGCGCTTCAAGGAACGATGACTAGTGTTTACAATCTCGGCTGCTTCTTTGGTAAGGAATAGCATTCGTAATTGTTCTGAGAGAAACGCACCACCATCAACTAGGCCTTATTTGAAAAGCTAAGAGGTTTCCTCTTTGCCGAATAAAGTTGAGACCGAATCCTAGTCATGTTCGCATCTACTTCGCACTCGAGCCATTACTAACGCCTTGGTTTCTAGGTGCTCTTTCCACCATCTGGTCTGGTGACAAATTAGGTCGCCCTAGAACAATTCTACTCGGCAGTACGATCATTGCACTTGGCGCTATTATTCAAACAGCCTCATATGGTGTCCCCCAAATGATTGTTGGACGTATTGTTGCTGGAATCGGAACTGGGATGAATACCGCAACGGCTGGTGTCTGGCAAGCTGAAACCAGCAAAATGAGAAGTCGTGGAAAGCTTGTTATCATCCAAATGGCGAATTGCATCACTGGCTTCTCGATATCCAACTGGCTTACACTTGGCTTTTCGTTCACTAAAGGATCAGTTGCGTGGAGATTCCCACTCGCTTTCCAGATCTGTATGGCCTCTAGCTTTGAAAATTCTTTGAAATACTCACTAACATCTCTCATCAGTCTTCACTGCCGTCATTTGGTGCCTATGTCCGTTTCTACCAGATTCTCCCCGTCTACTCATCCGCAAAGGAAGATATGACGAAGCGTATGAAGTTCTAGCTGCACTTGAGGGTCACGGTGCCACTGAAAGCTCTCCAGAAGTCAAAGCACAATTCAATATCATCAAAGACGTCTTAGATAGAGAACATCTAAACACTTACACCTGGGCTCAGCTGCTCACGGGAAAAGGACGATCCGGAGTTTTAAGACGGATGATTCTCGGTGCTTGGATGCAAGCTATGAACCAGGTAAGCGGAATTATCGTTTGTAGGAAGTTCTGACTTAGATTACTCCTAAGAGAGAGTGTACAACCTCTCTTCGATCTACATTATTACAAAGAACTGTTTGTTATTGCCTACTAATTCTGGATAACAACAGATAAGCGGAATAAACGTTACTAGCTACTACATGACCTATGTATTCATCAACGCTCTCGGTATCTCTGAACTTCGGTACATCTCCATCTCCGTATCGTTTCAATCAAACACTAATAAGAGGATAGCGCACGAATATTAGCGGCAGCTGGATCAGTAGACTACCTCATTTTCGCTTGTCTTGCATATTTCGTAATCGAACGCTACGGTCGTCGTCGAGTTATGATGGTTTCTTCCGCCGCCTGCTGCACCTGTTGGCTGGTGATAACCATTGTCCTCGCACTCACAGAACGGGATCCGGCGCACTCTTACGAGTATGGCGCTGTCGCAGTTTCCTTCTTCTTCCTATTCTTCGCCTCTTTCGGTGCTGGTGTTTTAGGAGTGCCATGGCTTTACCCGACAGAAATCAACGCCCTCGAAATGCGGACCAAAGGCGCTAGTCTTGCCATGGCCACAAACTGGATTTGTAATTACATGGTTGCAGAAATCACACCGAGCGGAATCGCGAACCTGCAATGGAGATTCTGGATTATCTGGGCTGTCATCTGCGCAAGCTTCATTCCCATTACCTTCTTCTTCTACCCGGAAACCGCCAACAGAAGTCTGGAAGATATCGACCGCTTCTTCGATACGCAACCTGGAATTTTTATCCATCGGAACAAATTGGCAACGCAATTACAACGGCCGGCGATATATGAAGAAGAAGATGCGAGGATAGGAAACTTGAATGCTAAAGCGGAATCGGATATGGTGACCCAGGAAGTGGAGGTGATGGAGAAATCTCGCTAAATTAAGGGGTTATTTCTTGGCTGAGCCTGATGTGATGGTCTCTAGATTATGATAAACGTCATATTCAAAAGACAGATGCCTAGATATAGATCAACTCCAGATAGACTATATACACATATATCAATGTAACAAAGTCCAGAATAATAGAGGCGATAGTTATAGGCTTTTGGTCTAATGTTATGGAGGAAAGAAGGAGAGGCGTAACTACCCAAGCGATAAGTTCAGATATCTTTGACGCATGTCAGTATCTTGCAAAAAACATAGTAAATTTCATGGTAAATAAAGATGTTCAAAAGCTTTTAAAGCCATCTCCAGAGTCTCTATCATGCCGTGGTAAATACCCCCTGCTTTTCTCAGACCCTCAAGGTATACCTTCCATCTATTTCCTACCTTTTATGACTTCCGCCATCCTGCCATTCTCACCGATGATAGATGCAGGATGCAGTAAGTAGGCAATATATCAAAATTCGATCTCTCTAATACCACACCCAGTGCCACGTATTGTGGAAATTTCAAAAGGAGAGCAGTAGAGCTATGAAATAATTTAAAGTTCTTGGCTTTTTATACTAGAGAAGGGGAGGGAGGGAGGGGATTACTTTAGTCATGTGAGGCTTTGTCGGCCGCACCCCGTTAGTTGACTGACTGGCTAGATAGCTAGCTGCCTTTCGATTTCTAGTAACGGGCACAGCAAACTCTAAAAATAAATCTGCCTGGGGGCTTGTGATGTGTATGAGGAAAACATAGATCACGTATGGCTGAAAGAGATCTGCTTTACGTTTGACAAGTACTGTATCCAACTCTACTAGTATGTGTATATATATATATATACATATAGTAAAAGTGATGAGTCTGGTTGAAGAGGAAACTTTGTTACGTGCGTTAAGAATGATTATAGTGGTAGATAGTTACCTCCGGTAAGATGGTGGCATTTTCTTCTCTCACTAGTAATATCTGCTGCTCTACAGTCTTTTCATAGTCTTTAAAGGATTATATTTTTATAATTTATCTCACTATAGTCTCGGAGGTCTCGTGCAAAATTGCTTTTGGGATAGCAATCGTGAATTTATACAATTTATCCAACTTATCCATGCCAGGACATTAACGCCCAACACCTGATCCCATCTTTGCTACAGTTATTACAATACAAAAAGCCATTCATAATTGACTTAGTGCGCCATCTGTTTGCCAATCTCGCTCTGCCAATTCTTCGCCCGCTCAAATCCATTCGAGTGGGTTTGGAAATCCATCAGGGCTTGATAAACCTCCTCCTGGGTGTTGAGGACAAATGGTCCGTATTGGACCACCTTCTGATCAAGTGGGAGACCCGCTACCAGGACTATGAGAATTGTTAGCATTCAATCTTTTTGAAGAAAAAAAATTGAAAAAAAGGAAGTAAGAGCTTACTGAAATGGCCATTCTCCTTGGCGTCCTCCGAAACCTTTGCCGAAACCGTATCGCCCTTCTGCTCAAAAACAACGTTGTGGAACTTCCCAACCGTCACCTCGTCGGCGCCAACACCAAAGGCAGTGCTTCCGCCAAGGGTGTAGGCAAACGCATTCCATCCAGCCGGCAACTCCTGGACAATGCTTCCGCCGGGCTTGATCTCAATGTCCAGCAACCACACGGGTGTGTACGCCAGCTCCTGCACGCTATCCACACCATGACTCCTCCCGCTGATGACCTTGATGTGTACCTTCCCTTCGTCGATGTCAACCTTCGGTATTTCGGCCGCGCGGAGATCGCGGTAGCGCGGCTCGCACTTCTTGAGCTTCTCGGGCAGATCGACCCAGAGTTGCATACCAATGGTAGTGGACCCGTCCTGGCGTGGCATCTCGGCGTGCATTATTCCTTTGCCGGCCGTCATGAATTGCAGGTCGCCTGCCTCGATTGTGCCGGCGTTTCCTGCGAAATCCTCATGGTCTACGGCGCCTTGGAGAAGGTAGGTTATGGTTTCTTGACCTCTGTGCATCTTAGTTAGCTTATGCCATCTTACTTTTTTACGAGGGGGAAAAGTCGAACATACCGATGAGGATGGTCGGGGAATCCAGATCCAGGGCTGCTAGTGAAATGATCGAGCATGAGAAATGGAGAGAAGTTCTTGAGTTGCGCCGTTCCTATCGACCGTCTAACTCTTGCGCCTGCGCCTTCGGATTGCTCGATGGCGAGAAACGCCTTGCGGATTGCGCGTGGGATTGTCATGTTTGCCGTTTTCGGTGCACCGTATATCGCTTTAGGAGGAAAGAGCGGCAGGCCTTTAAAATTCAATTGTGGAATCGTAGTGTTTGTTAGGAGGCCGGTTATAGATTCGATGTGGGGTAAAAGTGTATCTCTGAACGCGATTGAGAGGAATGCGATGAGGATTGAAAACAGGATGAGGAGAATCTTCATTGAGAGATGATGTTTGGTTTTATAAGGAAGAGGTCACGAAGCAGAGGAGAAGGTTCATGATATAAGGAAAAGGGATTGCGAAGATTTTACGATGGTATTTGCAAGCATTAGTCGTGAAGCTGCCGCTGAGGTGATGGTTGGAAATCGCTGATTCAGACCCATGTAAGCACATTTGGCGGGGTCCGGTCTTGGCACCCGAGCCTGACCTGGACTCAGGGGATCTCGCTTATGCCTCGCCTCCAAAGAAGAAACTCAACGAGCTCGATTAGTAAAGATGTGACAGTAGGTAGAACAACTATTTGTTTCCATTCACTTGTATTGTGTAATAATCCAAGTATGGTCAGTAAGTCACTACTAACCCTAAGTCATGCAGTCCATAGCAATATCACAATGCAGTTTCCTCCTGATTTGTCAGACAATACAAGCCAAACTCAGGACCCATCGAACATTCAGTTTGTCACTCTATTAGCAAAGATCAAAAAGTCTTTACCGTATGCGAGCTTACAATATCTGGAAGAAAATACACATAGCATTAAATATATATCCCACTACCGAGAGAAAAGAAAACACCCACTACTTTGAACGAACAAAACAAAGAAAACACCCACGGATCTGGTTCTAATCACACTTTACTCTTCCCTCGCAGCAATCGCAGCACATCACATCGGGTCTTTTTAAAAGTATTCACCAACCTCCCCCCTCCCCTCATAAAACAATACTTGGAAAATAGCCTCCCTCCCTCCCAAGGCAAAATCAAACATTACCACAATCCACCTCCTTAAACTTGAACTTGACCAATAACAAACGAAAATCAAACACCTCCTCTATACGTTTTCCTCCTCCTCTCCTTCTTTGCACCTTCTACCCTTCTACCCTTCTACCCTCTTCACTTTATCTTAATACCCCATGAAAGATACGAAAAAAATCCCCAAAATAAACCCTCGACACAAAACACAGGGAGCATCTTCTTTTTTTTCCTTTTTTCTTTCTTTTTATATATATTTATTTATAACACTATGTGTAGGTTGCGAGGACTCAACGTCTAATCGCCACACCTGCATTCCATACATATGCAGTAGCGTAGCATAGCATAGCATTATTTTAAGAGACAGGACTTCTTAGATGGGAGAACGAATCTAGACACTTTCTTTCTACCATCCCAAGTTTGCAGGCATGTGAGGGCCTGATATAGGTTCGATATAAGTGCTTTCTCTTGGTGGATTTGTAGCTCTGTGCTATTTTGATATTGCCCGGGATTTTGATGTGGTTGTTCTAGGGTTTGTGTGGACGAAATGGGTTAGTTGTTTCTTGCAGGGCATTGGTTTAGAGGTTTAGAGGTTCATAGGTTCGGTTTGTTGTGTATAGTTTTAACGTGGGTGTGGGCTGCTTCTAAGGGACAAAGGTACAATTCTAATATGAGTACTCCGTAATTTTTAGAGATTTGCTGGTCGTATGAATGTGATTTAATAGGAGTTTGGTTTAGATGGGGTTTGTTTTAACCTGCGGTTACATTTGGCAGGAGATTGAAATTTAGCGGAACTTTGCGCTAGATTATAACCTGGATTTGACATGGTAGGTACTCTCCTTCACCTCAATCTTCTTGCTTCCTACCAGCTCGGCCTCCTTGTTCAACGCCTCGATCTCCGCCTCGACATACGGAATCCCACTCTGCAACCGCTCCCTCCGCATCTCCTGCTCGATCTCGCCCGGGAAATAGATCCGCTGCACCCCGGCCATCTTCTCGCTCCCCACCACCCTTCCGTACAGATACTCCATCCTCGCCCGAAATGCCTTCAGGTCCATGAACAGATCCGGCCGGATGGCCACGAGGAAATGGCCCACATCCGCCGGTTTCGACGGGTCGTACGGGTTGGTGACATGCCCCGCAAACGCACTACCGGACAGCACGCCGGAGAAGACATCCATCATCACGCTCAGCGCCGAGCCCTTGGGCCCGCCCATGGGCAGCATGACCCCCTCGAGCGCCTTTGCGGGATCCGTGGTTCGGTTGCCGTCGCTGTCCAGCGCCCAGTCCGCGGGGATGGCCTCGCCTCGGCGCTTCGCTTTGTAGATTTTGCCGCGCGCGGCGACGCTGGGAGCCATGTCGAGGATGAAGTCCTTGTCGTTGGACCCGCCCGGCGCGCCGCAGGCGATGGGGGACACGCCCATGAGCTTCTCCTTGCCGCCCCAGACGGGCAGGGCGGGCGAGGAGTTGGTGAAGACCAGGCTCATCATGTTGCTTGCAAGCGCTTGCTGCACCACCCAGGCGGACATGCCGAAGTGGTTGGAGTGCTTGACGGAGACCATGCCGATGCCGGATTCTTGGGCCATCTTGATGGCGCTCTGCATGCCTAGATGGGCGGCGAGGAAGCCGAAGCCGTTGTGGCCGTTGACCTGTGGTTGCGTTTTAGTGTGCATTGGGAGTTAGTTAGATGTGGATGGGGAGAGATGTTTACTTGGGCCACGACAGGAGTGATCTGTTGAAGGGTGGGTGTGGCTCGGGGATCGAGGACTCCTTGACGGATTCGTGCTACATAGGATGGAATACGGTTTATACCGTGGGTGTCGACACCTCGCAGGTCGGCTTGCACGAGGCAGTCTGCTATTATTTTGGCGTGATGCGGAGGGACCCCATTGCCTTCAAGAACACCTGGGTTCGGTCTTGTCAGCTTGATGTTATGATTTATCTGGGGGTGATCGATCGGTGGTACCTTGCACAAATTCACGCGCTTTGTCATCTTTCACATATAATTTTAGGGATTCTGAAGATTGGTCTTGCGACGGTGCCATGGCATCTAATGTTTGTGATGGGTAATAGAAATTTGATTATGGTTTTGATAAATAAAAGGTTCAAAATCGCTATTAAATATGAAAAAGTTTAGGGCTAATATCTTGGTTAGCTGGGCAGGTTATTAATCGCGGTGAAGCGTGCTGATGTTCTTCTGAAGGTTTGTGTTTTTATGAGATGTCGTTACTTGCGTTGTCGGAGTCACTGGAGTGAGGGTCAAGTCTTGGCATTCGTTCAACATTTCTGGTGATGGGGAGAAGCAGATCACGACAGAAAGGGGTCTCTTTTAATTGTTAACTCATGATGAGGACAGTTGGATTAAGAGTTGGATTAAGAGTTGAAGGGGAAGCGGCCGGCAAAAGGAAGCGCGCATGGATCTCTGAACTGTGTAACGTATGCATTGTTTAGACTACTACTGTATTAGCTGCCTCCCGGTGCTTCTCGGATTGGTTAATAGATAGGAACAGGACAAGCAACCATAGGAGGGAGTACAGGAGACACGATGGAGATTCTGAGATTTCTTCGAGACACTGTGATAATAAAATGGCATTACTTTTAGCGTAAGAGGGAGGCTCAGAGTGGGAGAGAGGGGAGAGAGTGAGGGTGAATGTTAATAGTAGCAGTTATAAAAAGCGAGCGAGTGAGTACAAGTGAGTGAGTAAAAGTGAGCGAGTGATTTGATTGAGCCATACAGATAGATAGATATCAAGGGATTTGTGAAATGCAAGTACTGTACTGTACAGTACTTGCCCCTCAATCGCATAGCCATCCTTCTTCTTTACATACACACACTGTCCAGTAGTAGTCCCGTCAGTCGTATACAGTCCGTACCATCACCGTACCTTTGGCATACACTCCCTCACTCCTCCCAGTCCAAGAGGTGTATTACTGTACTTTGGACACACATTACTACTGTACATACTTCTCCATACATACGAGTGACTCGGTCGGTACCCTACGCGGCCTTTCTCTGGGTTTGAAACTTCACACGCCACTAACCACGTATCATTCATCATTCATCATTCATCCCCTTAACACCACACCTGCGCCACAACTCACCATACGCCACACACACACACATTTGCCCAGGGTAGCTTGTACTCTGGACTCCATCAGGGCAGCATCCTCCAATCATCGGCGGCAGATTAGTCTTTGCTAGCGTTCCCAACTTTTTTTTCTTTCTGTTTGTGTGTGTTTTTTTCAGTGCCTTTTGTGGCAGTTGCGCAGTTGTGCAGGATGTGCAGGATGTGCATGATTTTAGTGCAGTTTGTGCAGTTTGTGCAGCAGCTAGTCGGAGCTAGGTGCCGCTAGATTAAGCCAGATCGAGCTAGCCGAACGAAAACTCAACGTCATCGTGCGATGGAGCTATGTACCGCAAGGGGACGCCACGCCCGATAAGAAATCATTGGGGGCGGCGAGCAGGCGATAAGGAGGGGAGAAACATTGCCCTGACTGCTAGTGTAGTACAGGATAGTTACAGCACGTAACAATACCCGACCAGTCAATTACTTACGGAAGTATTAGCTTTATATATGTATATATGTATATATATATATATGCCTTCAGTCATCATCCAGATCGGAGGAACCAACATGCACAAAGACCCGACTCCCGAGACCCGATCTTCCGAGTCGGCCCTTATCGTCTGCTTCAGAAGTGCAAGTGCAGGGGGGTCGGCAGGCGTCGTCGGCAGGCATGGAATAGTGGGGGCGGACTTGGCATGTGGCGTCACAAAGTCACAATAGACTTTCTGGTGCTGGGATTGACACCTTTTTGACACCTTTTTGACACTTGACAGTGCTGGACCCCCAAGCCAACGCCAACGCCCAGGCACCACCCAGGCACCAAGCACCAAGCACCAAGCTAAATGTTTGATCTTTGATCTTTTTTTCCTCCATCCTGTTTTCTTCTGCTTCGGTCGCGTTTCTCTTTTGGCCATTATGCGCAAGTGGAGCCGATGGGGGGAATAATACCCTGGGACGAATTGACGATATGGATGATTCTTGAATACGGACTCTGGACAATGGGGAAATGAGAGGAAATGCGACAAAATATGATGCGATATGTATGTATGTATGTATGTATTACTACAGTACTGTATAGTTTGGTGGTGGTCCGGCTTCTGCAGGTGTTTGTCCGTCTGCCTGTCTGCCTGTCTGCCTGTCGAGCCTGTCTGTCTATGCTGGCAACCAACCACTTTACTTTCATCTTTCCTTTCTGCACACCACCATCCATCCATCCATCCATCCACATCCCATACGCTTGCAGTAAAGTACAAGTCGTACAGCATATATATATACAGTAATAATTAATATATGAGGAATAAGTGCTTCATAAAATCCAAAGTAACAAGTACTGTCGTACCGAACGGCCCCTGCCGCCGTCGGCCGGGCTAATGTCCCTGTTTTGGCGGCCCGGCCGACCAACTAAACTACTTTGTAGTAACACTACTGTGACCGGCTTTTTTCTCTTCTTTTCTTTCTTTCCAAACAAATTAACCCGGGGACGGGAGAGAAAGCACCGGAATCGAATCCCCGCCAATACTGACTGACCGTACTGTATGTAATCTGTAATGTAATGATGATCCAATAATCAATCAATCAATTAATTAATTAATTATTCATGGATGCGCCAATAATCCCGAATTCGACGAGGACGGACAACTACCAGCCAGTAGGTACAAACTGTAATAATGCTGGCTAGCTGGGAGCTGGGAATCTGGGCTCAACACCACACCACCACTACCACTACCACCACCACCACCACCACCAATGCCAATCCTCCCAACTCCACTTCTTTCTCCCCTGTTTTTCCCCCATCTCACCCTCCACGTTCTTTCTTTCTTTCTTTCTTTCTCTTCTTAACCTTCACTTTCACCGTCACCTTCACTTTCGCTAGTCGTAGGAATCGTGGGAAAGGGAATCAATCATCCTCACATTCGTTGCATGAGTTTTGCATCCACTCGTTCGTTATACGCCCGCGCCAGCTCCAGCTCCAGCACCGACCCCGTATCCTCTCTCGTTAATTGAAGCTCCCCCCCGTCGACAAGACCATAGCTCCCATCCCTCGTGTCCCTTGGCCAACATCAAGCTTTCAAAGTCAAACGCGTCGTTTTGCCTTCCTTCCGTCCCTCCCCACATACCATACCATATCATATCATATCATATCATACCGTTCCTCTTGGCCCGAGTTGTGTGTCTTGTGTCTGTCTTGTCTTGTGTGCGAAGTTCGAAAGGAACTACTACCTCACCTTCGTTTGTAAATATACAACCACCCACCCAACCTCAAATCATGTTCTCCAGCACCCTCGCCATCGCTGGCCTGCTGGCGGTCGGAGCTGTCAACACCGTCAATGCCGCCGTCCCAACCATCTCCGCTCTAGGAAACAAATTCTTTTATAGCAACGGAACCCAGTATTTCATGAAGGGTGAGCACAGCTGCCAGGTCTGGCACGGGTCTTGCAAGAAATGCTTGCTAATACGAACCCAGGAATTGCATATCAGCTCACGCCAGAAGACCCATTGATCGACACCGATCAATGTCTACGTGATGCTTCCCTCATGGCTACCTTAGGTGCAAACGCAATTCGCATCTACCACGTTGACCCAGATGCAGACCATACCGGCTGCATGTCGGCTTTCGCAGATGTCGGAATATACACCCTGATCGACTTGGATACCTTTACCACCTACATCAACCCCGTAAGCAATCTCTCTCTCCAGCTCGGCATTGGGAGCTCGCACTAACATCTCTATTTTGAAAGACCGTAGCCTCGTGGAACCAAACACAATTCGATGCCTATGCTGCAGTCATGGATGCTTTCGCGTCGTTTAACAACACCCTTGGCTTCTTCGTGGGCAACGAAGTGATTGCTCAGAGCGACCAGTCTTTAGCAGCACCATATATCAAGGCCGCGGCAAGAGATATGAAGGCATACAGATCTAAGAAGGGCTACAGAAATATTCCGGTTGGTTATTCAGCAGCAGATATTGCGGAACTCCGACCCATGTTGCAAAACTATCTGGCTTGCGGTACCAATGCCTCGGAAGCCATTGATATGTTTGGGCTCAACGCCTACGAATGGTGTGGTCCAAACGATATGACAACTTCGGGATACAAGAATCTCAATAGCTTTACGGAAGGTTACAACATCCCCATCTTCTTCAGCGAGACCGGTTGCAACACCGTCAGACCTCGAGACTTCGCCGATCAATCCGCAATTTTGGGTCCTGAGATGAATGAATTGTGGGCTGGCGCACTCATCTACGAGTGGATCGAGGAGGCCAACAACTACGGGCTCATCAGCTACGGTCCCAGCGTCCCGGTCACCGTGGTGGCATCTGGTGTGGAAGGCGGCTTTTCACGAATGGGCAAGCCAACCCCCGTATCACCAGATTTCTCAAATTTGCAAACTCAATGGGCAACCTTGAACCCTACAGGAATCGCCCTTTCCGCTTACACTCCGAAATTGACCCCACCAGCTTGCCCTAGCTCTACCGCAGGAGGCTGGTTGGTAGATGGAGATGTCAAGCTGCCTTCTGTTGG
>Ga0247734_1000944_pt1 | contig 23420 bp, 29 predicted proteins | sample UWRJL103311B2_FD_180933 | JGI IMG/M metagenome (GOLD analysis project Ga0247734, IMG submission 180933) | Plant litter microbial communities from Arlington Agricultural Research Station in Wisconsin, United States - UWRJ-L103-311B-2 | ecosystem: Environmental > Terrestrial > Plant litter >... | reverse complement strand
AAGTTGCGATTGTGATAGAGAAGTGGTTTTTAATGATCCAAAAACACATAAGCACAACGGGCTTATGATGACGGGGGGTGTGTGGGCAGGACTGGGGGGGAAGGTAAGGGAAGGGAAGGATCCAGATAGGGGATAGGGGGGTGGTGATTGATGGTGGTGATGGTGATGGTGATGGTGATGATAGTAGTGGTGGTGGTGGCAGTGGTAGTGGCAGTGGTGACAAAGCAGTCTTCTGTATAGTAGCAGCAGCAGTAGTAGTAGTAGTAGTAGTAGTAGAGTAGGGAGGAGTAGTAGGAGGAGTAAAGTAGTGGAGTAAGTAGTAGTGAGGGAAAAGTAAAAGTGTGTGAAAGTAAAAGAGAGAGAGAGAGTATGTGTGCGTACTATACTACTGTACTGTGCTGGTAATACTGGCAATACTGGCAATACTGGCAATACTGATAGATACCATAGCTACTACGAGCAGTGACGAAGCTCATGAATGAAACCCAGCCAGGCGAGGCATACACATACACATACACATACACATACACATACACATACAAACACACAAACAAGCAAGCAGACAGAGACCGGACCACATAACAACCACCAGGGCGTCCGTTCGGAGCCACAGCCAAAGCCAGAGCCAAAGCCAGATGCCCAAAGGCGGCGCCGAGCACGGCCATTGGCTCTGGCTGCGGCGCGTTTGGTACTGGACTTGCGTCGTCGGCGGGGCGGGCGGGTGCTGCCCAACCACGGAGGTTCTTTCTGCCGGATGACCAACGGGATTGAGCGATGGGTGGGTGGATGCGGGCGGTGAGCTGAGGAGTTTTGGGTGTTGAGTGGAAGTGGAGGTGGTGGGTGCTGGTGGGTGCTGGTGGTGCATGAGAGGAACAGTGAAAAGTTGAAAGTACAGCAGCGGGGAGAGATGGAGGAGAGGCAAAGGCAAGAGGAGAGACAGAGTAACATGCGAATGCGAAAGCGAAAGCGAATAGCTCAAATAAAAGAAGGGAAGATTCATTTCCCACCATCATTTCCCACCATCATCACAAGCAAGCAAGCAAGCAAGCAAGCAAGCAAACAGATAGCATCTGTATACAGTAGTACTGTACATTAACAAGCAACGGCAGAGGGGGAGCTGTATGCGTATGCTGTATGGGAAGGATAGCTAGCTAGTAGCCACCCTACCCTACCAATAATTACTGTGATTGCGTAGTCCCCTCCGTAGAGTAGGATAGTATATAGTATATAGTATATAGTAATATGTTGTAATAATAATAATATTAATAATAGTAGTAGTAGTAGTAGTAGTAGTAGTAGTAGTAGTAGTAGTAGGGGCTCGCCCAGATACGTATTGGGTTATTGGGTGGGTGGCAGGCAGTTGGTGGTGTTGGTGTTGGTGCTGGTGATGGTGGCACCGTCCTTGCAGTGTGCATCCTCCTCCCCCACCCAGCGAATAGGACGCCCGTCGCAGATGAGATGAGGGCGTTCTTGATCAGGACAGGAAGAAGCGGGGAAAAAAAAAGTCCCCATGAACCTTATTACGGCGGTATTATGATCATTACTCAGCAAGGGGGAAAAGAAGGAAAGGGGACGAGGGAAAGGGAAAGGGAGGGCAAAGGGCAAAAGGGGGGGCGGGCTAACGCTAAGTAGTATCACAGGCTAGCCACCACGCTAGCACGTAGCCCCGGGCTAATCGAATTCTAAATCCCCCTCCCCTCTCCCTCCCCCCACCACCCAAATCTCCCAAATCTACCGCCCGGTCGACGAAAAGAAAACAATGGGCATCCATGATGAAATCCTCCAACGACGTATCATACAGTATCATGAAACGGTACCGGCTCCGTCCCCTTTTAAAAGGCGGTTTCTAAAAATACCGGAGAACACGTGCAACCTCCCCCCTAAGAACGCGGCCGACTCCCCCTTACCTTACCTACCACACACAACACACATGGTGACACGGTACATACAGTAGGGTTTGTACGCTGGGCCGGTGCGGTACGGTACATATATTTTATTTTATTTTATTCTTTATGATTTAACAACAACATCATCAATATCAACATCAACGTCAACGTCAAAACATCAAACACCAAACATCAAAACACGAAAAAGGAAAAAGGAAAAGGGAAAAGGGAAAAGGGAAAAGGGAAAAGGGAAAAGGGAAAAGGAACCAGGGAAAAGAAGATCCTCAGCATGGCCACAGCAGGAGCGCATCCCTACTATCCCCTCGGTGCACAGCTCTCCGGCGGCGTGTTCACGCCCAATACCTGGGATGTGTTGAGTCTCATCCTGTCCTTCCTGGCGGCGTTGGCCGTCCTCTTAGTGGTGACGTTAGCCGTCGTCACCAAGGTCAATCCGAATCTGAAGCTATCCGATCAGCTGCTAGCATTATGGTTTGTCATGAGTAAGTGAATGGATTTATTGACGCATTCCAACTCCGAATCCAGGCCCGCGTATCCTTTTCTCTTCTTCTCGAGCGGGAAGGGGGGTTTGTTTTATTTTATTATTTTATTTTATTTTATTTTATTTTGGGGGTTATTTTTATATTGCTATGATCGCGAGCCAATCCCCATTTTGGGAAATGTCTCGGAAGTTTGAGACACTCAGGTACCGCGGTGTTGAGGCTCCAGATACTCCGGATACCTGGGAATCAAACAGGTGGTGCAACCAATTGAAATGAGCACTCTATTCTTGTCCCTACGCTACCATCAATTGGAAGAATGGTAGCAGCCAGGATTAGATGGTGCTCATGGCCCAGTTACATCTCACGGGTTTTGATATATAACATGTTTGTTTACTTGAGATCCTCGTGAACTTAAAAGGCTTGAGACAATCAAATCCGACACTGACAATTCTATAGCCGGGTCCATCCACGTCTTCTTCGAAGGCTACTTCTTCCTAAATCACGGCAACATAGCCAGCAAGAATGATTTCTTTGGTACGGGCTACTTCCTGTCGCATCTCTGCACGAGATAAAATAGCCCGAGAGTCTAGCAGTGGTCGCAGGACCAAACATACCTAGCCTACAAGCTCTTAGCTCTATTTACATTCCTCAAAGGCTCAAGATCTAACTATGCTTCAGGCCAGCTCTGGAAAGAATACGCTTTATCTGATTCCCGCTACCTGACATCCGATCCCTTTCTGTTGGTCGTTGAATTCTTGTTAGTCCATTCTCAATTTGCATTCTCATTCTCATCCTCATCCTCATTCTCCAGCCAAAACCAGTACTTTTCAACGAGACCTCCAAGCGCAATAAAAGCCTCCTTTAGGAACTATCCCATCCCATCCCATCTCACCTTCTTCCCAAACACTCCACACAATTTCCACGCCCCTCATTTCCATCTTTCGCTAACCACCAACCTTCCCCCCATATAGAACAATCACAATCCTCGGCCCTCTCTGCCTCGCCCTGCCCACGCTCATCGCCACCTCATCGCCCTGGCGCCATCCCATCCAAGCCCTCGTCTCCACCGGCCACATCCATAGCAACTTGATCTATCTCAGCACCAGCATCCTACTTGAGCTCACAGAGCAAGTCGCCTATAGCCGTCCCGAGCCTCTGTATTTCTGGGGCTATTTTATCGGATGTAATGGCGTTTGGCTGGTTGTGCCTGGCTGTGAGTAGAATCTCCTGTTCCCAATTTGCTATCTTTTCCCCCCTGCCCATTCTTTTCCTTTGTTTACTTTCTTAAATATTATATCCTATATCGAAAGAAAGAAAAGAGAGAGAAGAGAAGATAAGAAAAAAGCTTTCTTTTTGATGCAACCACGAAATCAAAAATACCAGCTAATCTTTTCACTGTAGATTGTCTATGGAGCAGTATTCGAGAAACAGCAAACACTTTCAAAACCGCACGTAGCCCTGCTGCTACTGCTGCTTCTGCTAATAGGGCGGCGGCGAAGAAGAACAAGAACAAGAATGTGTAGTAATAATAGTAATAGTAATAGTAACAGTCGCAGTAACAGCCGTAGTACTTTTAGTTTTCAGCACCAATACGAATAGAAAGAAGAAAGAAAAAACTCTCATCAAATATCAAAGCCGTGACATTTTAGAAAATAAAGTCATAGCTCATAGATTTTTGCGCGTCCATGGGAAGGACTTCACCTTTTCACCTTTTTTCCATTTTTCCCTTTTTTAAATAATAATCTACAAAAGAGAGAAAGAAAGAGAAAGAAAGAGAAAGAAAGAGAAAGAAAGAGAAAGAAAGAGAGAAAGAGAGAAAGAGAGATATTTGACAAAAACACACACACACACACATATACATGCAAGGAGATAGAAAGCAGGCAATATAAACTACTTGCAAGCTACACTAATAAGAATTATAAGTTGGAGTTGGAGTTGGAGCTGAGTTGAGTTGAGTTGATTTATATAGCCACGACAGGGATTGGAAAGAGGAAGAAAAAGAGAGAAAGAGGAAATAGAATAGAGAGGAAATAGAGAAGGATGAGGAGGGAGAGGGAGAGGGAGAGAGGGCAGGAACGCGTAAATGCTCGGCTAATAACTAAATACCGAAAAAGGGGCGTTATCTAAACGCTTTTACGCTCTTTATTCATATATATAAATATATACCATAATGTGACTGGATTACTTTCTGATCAATACCTGGATTCATTCGTTCACTTAATCATTCACTTAATCACTCACTCAATCAATCATTCAATCACAACTGCACACTTTATGTTATTTGAGAGAAGAGGAAGAAGACTCCAACTAAGCTTTTGACCTTTTTGTTTTGGTGTGGCAATCTTTGTGGTTTTATATATAAAAAGGGATATATAAAAAGGTTATTGGGGGGTTTTTTTTTCAATCGTTTGTCAGAACTCCCAAAACTCCTGTTTCTCGCTCCGATCAAAAATGCCCGAAATCTCCCAATCAAAAAATGCTGGTGATACATAAATCAATCAATTAATCAATCACATCCTATCCTATCCTCGCTCGCTGCTGACTAATCCTCGTCGAATACTTCCTCGACTCTGGGCGCAGGGGCTCGTTGTCTGGGCTGGCCTACGATTTCAGGAGCGCTTGTTGTAGTCGCTGAAGCTGGGGCTGGCTGGCCGGGCATTTGTTGAGCGACTGTTATGTGGCGGTTAGTAGATGGAACAGAAACGAAAATCATGATCTGGGGAAGGCGGCTTACTAGAGGCAAGACCCGAGGAACCGGACTTTGACTTCTTTTTCCCCTTCTTCTTCTCCTCCTGCCATCCCCAAACAGGCCTGAAACTATCAAAGAATCCCACGTCCTCGAACAGATTAGGATACAGCCATAATCCGGGCGGGACCGCAAACACCGTAATGCAGAATAGGATCAGTCGGAAGATGGCCATGACAAAGAACAGGCCGATCAGCCCGAGCATTCCCATGCTCAAATACCAGACGCCCAAGCGCAACTTCATGGGCCAGAGCGGGAACATGACAATACCAAATACCAAAGCAAGAGCTCCCACTGCGTAGAGTTTTTGCTTGATCTGCGGGCCTTCGTAGAGCCAGACAAAGTGGAGCTCTTCTCGGCATTCTTGCTGCTGCTCAATCTTGACGGTCCAGAGTCCCTTGACGCGCTTGATCTTGTGCGCTCCAGGGGCGTGGTTGTGGCCTTCATGGGGATCGACTTTGGTGACACGGAGGGCGAGCATGGAGAGGGGCAACAGCTTGAAGCAGTTCTCGAGAGATGCGCGGTCGGTGATTTCTGGGAGGAGAGGGTTCTTCTTGCGGGCTTTCTCGTAGGCCGGGGACTGGATAGCTCGGAGCGCACGTTTAACTGTCCATAGTAAATAAGCAACTGATATTCAACCAAATTCTTTTTTTGAAAAAAGAAAAAGAGCTGCATACCTTTAAACATCTCCTTGCGCTGGCCATTGAGAATACATTGCCGCACTTTCAAATCTTGACTCTGGAGGAATTTGGCAAGTGCAAGAGCCTCTTTGGTAGGTTCGCCAGGGTTAATGGGCTGCATCTGCTGTTGAGCTTGTTGCGCCTGCTGCTGCTGTTGTTGCTGTTGCTGCTGAGCCATCTGTTGCTCCTTTAATTTCTCCAGGAACTGGGGAACAGTCAAGCCATGCTTTGCGGCATCGGCAGAAATCTGCTTTCGCATCTGCTCGATTTGTTCTGGAGTGGGCTGTTGTCCATTTGGCAGTTGGATTCTGATTTGGGGACCTTCTTGGTCGTTGGGCGAGGTTGGCGATTCTGCGGACATTCTGGCGGATGTCAAGTATTCTGTGAAGTTGGAATGGGAGTGAACAACTGTTCAAGATATTAGTTGTTGGTGTGGGCAAGCAAGGCTGACTTTTTATTGACTTGGGCAAGGTGTTCATTTCAAACTTAAAATAGCCCCGGCACCACAGAACTTAGCCACAAACCTTACTTAGCCACCCAGGATCATTGCCGGCAACTCTTGCATAAGCTGCGTGTTTTTACTAGAGTCTTAGGGGTAATTGATCAAAATTGAATATGGTAGCAAATAAAAATAGAAAGTTAACTTACCAGAAGAGACTCATATAAGAATAATTAAAAGCATGTAAATATTAATGGTGGGCCTCAATTGAGGGAAACAATGTAGACAAGAGTAGTACTTCGGCTATCCTTTAAACCTCCTTGCCAAGCCGACTCGTCATTAACCGCAGCTCTTTCTTTTTCAAAGTTGAAGGTAGAGATACTAACAAGCATGGAGAATCTCTGGGCAAGGTTCTTCCGCCGAATCCAAAAGTAGCAATGGCAATGGGCTCCTGGTTCAATTCAAACTTCTCTTGTCTACCTAGGTAATACATATCTACGTCTCAATCAATTCCGGTGGTTCCGGCTGTAGTATTGATGTTTTCTCCAGCCGGTTATAGAGATTGAAGATGAGTGAGAATTTTTCGCCCGCTGATGGGGCTGTTTCAATCTATCCCTATACAGCCAGAATCTTGGTATGTTACAATACAATGCCCTAACTGTAAACCTCTCGCTGATCGATCAACACAGAGTCAACGAGATCTTGGCCTGACAGTCCCTATTAATTATGTCACGGCTCCAGGAGTATCTCTTTCCGCAGCTTGCTTCGCTAAGATGAGATACGATAACGATGATGCTGCATTGTGTCTCTCCAATCTGCTTGCCGTTGGATTTCAAAGATTCGAAATTGACTTGTATTGGGATGAAGGAAGACAAGTTTGGAGCTTTTGTCCGGCGGCTGTTCCTGATGCCTCTTCTAGGAAGAAGACAAGTCCTTTACCGACTTCTACACTCGCTCATAGCTCTGATGCTTCTGTGACTTCAAAATCCATTTTTCAAGGCTCTACATCAATAATTTCTAATCTCATTGCCCGACAAATTCCATCAAGCGGCAACGCCAGCTCTGGGGTTCCTTCCCCCTCCTTCTCTTCTTCTAGTGTACCAGCTGGAGCCTCACTGGGTCAAGCTCTTCCTAGTTACTCTTCTCTTCCGGATAATCCTAGTAATCCACTAATTTCCATTGGACAGTAAGTAGTATTGACAGGGTTTTGTTACTATATCGCTAATACATGTTGTGTTCAAGATTCAGTTGTTCTGAGACGATAGGCCCATCTACTCTTACCAGTCAGCTATTGAATTACATCCAGAAAACCGAAAACACAATCACTGCCAATCTTCTTTATTTGATTGTCAACATCCATGCGGCCGCTTCAAGTTCATCTCCGTCATCACCCGCGTCAAATCCACGTATATTCCCGCAAAATCTCAATTCACTAGCATCTCAGCTTTCCGCCAACTTAACCGAGTTTCTTTACACTCCATCGATGCTTTTAGAAGACAGGCAAAACCTCAACAACACCTGGTTTCGTGTGAGTGAGGCCTATCGACCACTCACCGAATACTATACCACTAAAACGAATGGATGTAAGTAAATTTTCATTGGTTTAATACTGAGTCTATAGTCTAACTTTTCAGATGGCATTATTTCAACTGAAGATGGATGGCCCTCCGAAGGCTACATAGAGTTCTCCCGTAGTAGAAGGTTACTCATAGGGTTTGGATCAACAGACCCACAGATGGGAAGCTATAATTCTACTGCAGACGGAGGCACCATTTTCCCAAGCGGTTATATTCATAGCAATAAAGCAGATGTAGCCGCAAATGGGTCTGGTCAAATCACTAAAGGGTGTTTTGCTAACCAACCCGATGACTTGTCGCAGGTAAATTCTTCCTGGGCAGAAGTTTCGAGCATACCCAGTTTTGTGTATCCCAGTGAAGAATCTTCAGATGTGGCACCTCTGCTCAACATATTAAGGAGTGCTGCTCTCTGTGGTATCTCCTCCTTTCTCAACTTTACATTGCTAGGCAAATCTGCTGCATCCGATTACGCTCCGTACCGAAGCTACACCAACTCAACAATTTGGTCTTGGGGCCCAAATGAACCTCGCAACTACACTGATGACGTTTCATCCAATTCCGCCGACCTCTTCCGCTGCGCTGTTGCCGATTTGTCTCTAGACGGTGCATGGGCGGTAAGCGACTGCTCAGCTAAAAACTTTGCAGCATGTCGAGCACATTCCCAACCATACAAATGGACTATCGCCACATACTCAGTGTCTTATACATATGCCGCAGATACCTGTCCCGATGGCTATAGCTTCGGCGCCCCACGAACCGCCTTGGAGAATAGCTATCTAACCCAAGCCATGAAGCGAAGTGATCAGGAATTCGGCCCCAACTCTGGTGCATGGGTCGATTTTAACTCCTTGGACTTCGAAGGCTGTTGGGTTTCTGGTGGTCCAAATGTTACCTGTCCCTACAGACTCACTGGGGATTATGCAGATAATCTGGAGAGGACAAAGATTCTGGTTTGTGTCTTCCTATCTTCTTGCGGTTGTGTTGAAGTGATATGATATGCTGACTTTGGAATAGGTGCCTACAGTTGCGGCTATTATTGTGCTGATAATTACAGCACTAACTATGTTCGCAAAAGCAGCAGGGACAAGAAGTAGGAAAAGGGTGAAGAAGAAAAGAGCGGATAATGGCTTTATATACGAAGGGGTTCCATCCTAGACTTGTGATGGTGGATGACTACCAACCCCCAAAAGACTATTTGTCAGGAGTTGATAGCTTTAATTGTAATTCTAGATGCCCTTAAAACAGAGTTCGAGATTCTCAGGTTTCATTCTCTAAACTCCTAAACGTACAGTACTTAGCACAGGTCTATTGAAGCGCAATCAGTGTGAGATGAACTGTTGACAGGAAAAGCTTACATTGTGCCTTTCTTATGGTACCCCTGAATTAAGCGAGAAAGCGTCGTGATTGTGAAATCTGCTACGTGTCTTTCTCTCCACTTCCAGTTTGAGATGCGCTTCCTTATCTCAAGTCACTACTAGCTTTCCAGTTCGATAGTGTAAAAACCCCCAGGGTTGTTGGTTGCTATGAGGAATATTCCTTACCTTGGTTAATGAACTAAACTAGCCGCAGATAGTGTTAAACCTCCCGGCATTTAATAGCAAAATCACACGATGAGACAGAGCCAAACGTATTGGCCCCTTTCTGAAGACAAGAGGCGATCTACACACTACTATAAGAATTTCTGCTCCATCTTATATTAAAGCTCCAGATGTTTCCTCTCTGGGACACGGGACGTGGCCTCCGTGGCAGCGTGGCCCTTGAGCTGCCTATAGAGACTGCAAAAAGTTTCAAGTATACGGGACATGGTACCTTCTTAATACTGTACTAAGTGTTTCGTAATAGAAGATGGAATTCTCCACCTGTAAGCACTGTGGCATTACTGGGATGCTGCACATTATTGTATGGTTACTAAAGTGGGGGTATAAATACATACTTACAGTTGCCATGATCAGAAAGTCATGAACCGGATCGACCTAATGGTATATCCCGGAGATTTCCCGCAGGACGGAAATCAATTGAATCTTTGTGTACTTTTGAACCTGATTGGAGATAATCTCTCTTTTGTTACGAACGGCCCATACGAAGCAAAAGGATATCAACCCCATTCTTGAACTCCAAGCTCGTAACCCTTACTGTACAACACAGTTTCGATTCCGAATGCGGTGCTGGTACCAACGGGCGCCAGCACCCCGCAATTAGAAATACTTCGTTCTAGTCAAAGCTTCTTATAAGGAGTAAGGCGCTTTCTTCCGCTAGGCAAGAGAAGTACATAACCTGCTTCCCCATCACTGGCTGTTGGATTTTTTAAAGCTACCTCATTTCGAGTCAATTCCGCCCGAGATCTCTCCATATGGTTCCGCAGGCATCTTTCACCCATTCAATTCATAAATAAAAAACAATGAGGACGGATTACGCTTTTTCTAATTCCCAAACTCAGTCAAGTTCTCAAGCTTCTAGCAATATGTCGAGACACACGATCACACCGATAGACCAAAATTGGACTTTCAAACAGGCAGACAACAAAGATTCAAAGTTTCTACCTGTAGCCCAGTTCCCTACAAATATCCACCTGGATCTAATTGCCCATGGTATTATTGCCGATCCTTTTATAGGCAAGAACGAAAATGATGTTCAATGGGTTGGGGAGGTTCCCTGGGTTTACAGGACAACCTTCTCTTCTCCAGATGTCTCAGGGAAAGGCAAGGGTGCAGTAAAGGCAGTGTTAGCGTTAGATGGCCTTGATACATTTGCTACCGTTGTGCTTAACGGCAAGGAGATCTTGAAGACTGAAAATATGTTCATTCCTGAGCGAGTGGATGTCACAGGTCTCCTGACAAGTGAAGGAGTAGGTAACGAGCTTGAGATCACTTTTGAGAGTGCGTATCTTAAGGGATGTGCTTTGGTTGAGAAGTACCCCGATCATCATTGGGGTTGCTGGAATGGAGATACTTCCAGGTTAGCGGTTCGAAAGGCGCAATATCACTGGGTATGTAGACTATTGCTGACAGTCATTTCTGTGAATTATGCTAACAAACTGTATTAGGGCTGGGACTGGGGACCAACTCTCATGACCTGTGGGCCGTGGCGACCAATAAACCTTGAAATCTATTCATCAAAAATATCGGATCTCTACTTCACAAGCAGCGTTGACAAATCTCTCAAATCTGCAGAATTTATTGCCAAAGTAGAAGTTGAAGGAGAAGCAGATGATATTAAGTTTGAAATACTTCTTGATGGGCAGCACGTGGCATCGAAGATGGTGAAAACATCCAAAGGCCATGCATCACATAAGTTTGAAATTGCGGATCCTGCATTATGGTACCCTAAGCCTTATGGAGAACAGCCGATGTATACCCTCAAAGCTACTCTATTGCAAAGAGACGATCAGATTCATGCTCAAAGTAAAAAGTTTGGTCTGAGAAGAGGAGTGCTTATCCAGAGGGCAATGACTGACCAGCCCGGAACGACCTTCTTCTTCGAAGTTAACAACATACCTATTTTCTGTGGTGGAAGCGACTGGATCCCAGCTGACAACTTTATTCCTCGTATCAGTAAAGAAAAGTACTATGACTGGATTAATTTAGTCGCGGATGGGAACCAATTCATGATTCGAGTATGGGGTGGTGGAATTTATGAAGAACAGGCATTCTACGATGCTTGCGATGAGCTGGGTGTTCTAGTATGGCAAGACTTCATGTTTGGTTGCGGAAATTACCCAGCATTCCCGGAAATATTGGAGTCTATCAAGAAAGAAGCTGAAGCGAACGTAAAACTTCTTAGACATCATCCCTCGATCATTATATGGGCCGGTAACAATGAGGATTACCAGTATCAAGAGTCGAACCAACTTACATATGACTTTGAAAACAAAGATGCTGAAAGCTGGCTCAAGACAGATTTTCCAGCTAGATACATCTATGAAAAGATTCTCGCTGATGCTTGTAAAGAGCTCATTCCAGATACCTACTACCATTTTGGTAGTCCTTGGGGAGGGAAGAACACCACGGACCCAACAATTGGCGATTTGCATCAATGGAACGTCTGGCATGGCTCACAAGAAAAATACCAAGACTTCGACAAACTGATTGGGAGATTTGTATCCGAATTCGGTATGGAGGCCTTTCCTAACATAAAAACAATTGACTACTTTCTTCCCCTGGGTAAAGATGACCCCGATCGCTTCCCACAGTCTTCCACTGTCGACTTCCACAATAAAGCTGCTGGCCATGAGCGACGAATTGCACTATATCTCGTCGAGAACTTTCGTTACGCGCCTGATCCTATCGAACAATTTATCTACGCTACCCAATTGATGCAAGCTGAATGCCTTGCCAGTGCTTACCGATTATGGAAACGCCAATGGAAAGGGCCTGGGAGAGAGTACTGCGGCGGCGCGCTTGTCTGGCAGATTAATGATTGCTGGCCTGTAACTTCTTGGTCAATCGTCGATTACTTTTTGCGTCCTAAACATGCTTATTTCACTGTCAAGCGTGAAATGGCCCCTATTTCACTTGGAGTGACGAGAAAACAGCATCTGGTACCGAGGGATAGACATACACGTGCTCATATTAAAAAGACCACCCAGATTGAGATTTGGGGAAGTAATCTTACGCTTAAAGATATCACGGGTGAGATCGTTGTCAAAGCTTTCAATGTGATCTCGGGCAAAACAACTTTTTCAAAAACTGTTAAATCAAAGTTCCTCCTCCCAGAGAACCGTAGCACGGAAGTTATTGCTATGGATGTCCCAGTCACGGAACAGGATGTCGGCGAAGAAAGCCGTATTGTCGTGGCAGCATACCTCATTGAGGATGGAAAACAAGTTGCTCGATATGTTAACTGGCCCGAACCATTGAAATACGTGCATCTGCAGAAGCCAAAACAGCTGAAAGCTGAGATCTCTGGAGATGGGAAGTTTATCGAGATTAGTAGTGAAGTGCCGGTGAAGGGTGTTGCAGTTGAGTGTGAGGACGAGGATGTGAAGTTCGGAGACAATTTGGTAGATATTGTGCCTGGGGAAGTCGTGTTTATTGCGGTCACTGGTGCTAAAAAGACCACAAAAGTCACGGTGAGATATTTAGGGATGGTTTAGATCGCACTAAGTTTGGATCCCAAGACAACTTAGTTGCTGGATGGTAAAATAATTGTTCCGAAGCTGAATATCGTTCACTGAACTGGGACTTGTATGTAGATAAGGCAGACATCGCGAATGCAAAGTCGTTCAGTCGCACACGTATTTACGGAACAACGTCTTTGTAGGTTATCAGAGACTCAGAACATTCCCATGCAGGATGACATAAATTGCCTAGCTTCTTTAACGATACAATCGGAGTTTAACAAATACATAAGCTTTAAATCAGCTAGAAGAATCACATCTTGCTTGGCATTCTGGTACCACCGTCAAGTCGCAGTACAACACCATTAAGCATTACATTCTCGATGCTCTGTCTCACTAACGACGCAAATTCCTCCGGTTTACCGGGTCTCACTGTCACTCAATCAGTACTGCAAAGACACCTCATGGAACTCATTATTGACATACCAGGAAACTCCATAACCCTCAACAAACTCGCCTTCGCTTTCTCACTTAGCCCCTCTGTCATCCGTGTATCAAACATACTCGGCGCCAGCGTCACAACCCTAATCCCATGCGGCGCCAAATCTCTCGTCATTGGCAAAGTTAACGAAGCAATAGCACCTTTGGAAGCGCTGTAAGATACTTGGCCTGGTTGGCCATCAAAGGCCGCAGAGGAGGCTACCATTATTACAATGCCGCGCTCGTTGTCGGGACCGACGGGAGTGGTTTTAGCGATGTAGGGAAGAACTTGCCGTATTAGGTCAATAGTGCCGCGGACGTTGATATTCATAACGAAATCAAACTGCTCGATGGAGAAGGAGTTGCCTTTGCGATCGAGGATCTGGAATTTGGTGTTAGCTACGCATAGCTGAGGTCTTTTGACAGAAGAAAATACACAGTAGGGATGTAAAGCCATGTACTGCTAGTTGAAGATACGAGAGTAGTCAAGGCTTTCTTATAACTGTAAAATGACCTCTAAATGATTTCAGCCGGCCATTAATAACGGCTGGTTATCATTAGAGTTGCAGTTCCCCAGTCACAGGCGAAGCCAAATCATCCTTCAATAAAGCCTGTGAAACAAACATGGAAAATTTCGAGAACGTAGAAACTCACCTTTGCAGGATTGCCAACTCCAGCAGCAGCAACAACACCACCTATCTCTGCTCCAGTCTCCTTCGACCATGCCACAGTCCCATTGACGGCTGCAGAAATACTTTCAGTCTCAGTAACATCGGTTTCAAAGAACTTGGTCTTGCCACCGCCGATTTTCTTGACAAGTTCTTGAGCAAGCTCTTCATTCACTGTGTAGATCCAGGAATCAGTTTAAAGATTTCGAATAGTAATACTAAGATAGGAATAGATAATAATGAAATTTGCGGGAATAAGCATGTGAATCATAGAAGATGACTACTATTATCTCAAGTCGAGTTCACTTTGTATAGTGTTGTGCAGCTTTCTATCTTCGAGTCATTAACAACTTACTATCTAGAATCGCCACATAGCCTCCAGCTTTGCAAAGATCCTCGACAACAGCTCTTCCGAGACCTGATGCTCTGTATGATCGAGTTAGTATTATCTATCTCAGCCAATAGAGTTTCTTACCCTCCAGAGATCACAAAAGTCCTTCCTTCGATCTTCATATTGACTGGATGTAATTTTCGGAAAAGAAGACTTTTAGCGGTGTTACAGTATGGGGGGTTTGCGAGGTGTTTAAACTAGATATTGAGAAGGTTGAAGTTGATATTCTACCTTCGATCACAAGCCGAGGCACCACCGCCCGAATGCCCAACCCCTGGATCTGGGGAATTTCTTGGCATCGATAAGACAACGCTCCTGACATGACGAGGCGGTGCATCACAAGAAAGTGAAACTTGAACACAACAACAAACCAGGTTGTGACGACAATAGTCTTGTGTACCCTTCGACAGCGACATCCGGCAAGATGGTGCGACCACGGAGATCTTCCGCTGCCAGCGAGGAATCGCAGAATGGTGCTGGGAGAGAACAAGTGAGTTTTGTGTTCTGCTTGGATAAGCCTCATGGCTTATGAGACACAGGAATTGGGAAGCATGTACGACTATCTCGCGAAAATAATATTACTAGGTCCAAGTGGAAGTGGGAAGTAAGTCTGCTAGGTATTTCGTGCCACAGTACACCGCTAAATGATGTCAGATCGTGTTTACTGCACCGTTTTGTCAAGAATGAATGGAGAGTCCTTACATCACAAACGATAGGCGTGGAATTTGCAAGTAAGATAATAAAAGTTGGGACTGGTGCCCGGCGGAAACGTATAAAGCTGCAGGTACGATTTGTATAATCCATTTCTGGCACATTGCTGATAGATTCAGTTATGGGATACAGCGGGTACAGAACGATTCCGCTCAGTCTCTCGTTCCTACTATCGCGGCGCAGCTGGGGCAGTATTAGTATACGACATCACATCACATAGCACATTCACTGGCCTCCCTACCTTCATTAACGATGCGCGCGCTCTCGCCTCTCCTAATCTTACGGTTCTGCTAGTGGGAAACAAAGCGGATCTTGCGAATAGCTCGGGGTCTCTGATAGATAGTGCTCTACCGACAGGCACGCCTTCCAGCTTTGGCAACTCAATGCCATCTACCAGTAATATGGGGCTTGGTTCACAGCTCAAAGCTACAGTTGCACCTGATGGTCGAGAAGTTTCGAGTGAAGAGGCATCAAAATGGGCTTCTACTGCCAATATACCAGTGTCGGTGGAGGTATCGGCTTTGTCGGGCGAAAATGTTGAGGAAGTGTTTAATCGACTGGCAAGGATGATCTTGACAAAAATCGAATTGGGGGAAATCGATCCAGATGACCCAATGAGTGGCATACAATATGGTGATAGTGGGAATTGGGGGAATGCCGAAGATGGCGCAAGTGTCAAGAGTGGTATGACTGGAGATGAGGGCGTGAGGAGGAGGAAACGGCCGAAGAGCAGGCAGAACTGGGGATTAGGAGGTATGAGGGAATGGGAAGAAGTGTTTACACTGAGTGGAAATAGAAGAAGAAGGGGTGGGTGTTGTTGATTACGAGCATTGAAGCGAATGAACATTTTGTTTATGTAGGGTCATCCTCTGCAGACTCTTTTCTAGTTAGCGGGTCCTATGATGCGATGATTATTTGGATAGAACCAATTTTAATATCTTGATAACAAATAGAATACAATTTCTTGTAGCCTTGCACATGTTTCATGGTTTCCGTCACTTACAGTTTAATGGATATCAAGCTAAGACAATTCCTCAAAATTGTAAGCATTGTGGATTGCTTAGGTATAGCGAGCCTCATAATAAAATACTCGTGCAGAACCGCAGCAAATTTTATAGCAGTCGTTGAGGACAACTTCCATCACCGTTTCCTTACAACAACGCTGCAACCAAACAGATTCTCGCGTGAGCTACATATGATTAATTTTCCGCGCGATGAGGGTGAGGTGCTGTGGCGCCTTGAGGGGGAACAATGGACTCTGGTTAGTGTTTTTGAAATGATGGATTGGAAAGAGATTACGTGGGACAGGATGGCTAAGGTTATAGCAAGTATTTCAGAAAATACCAAAGGTTTCTACACCCTAAGTATAAGTGATCGGTACTTAATCTGAGATAAAGGTTAGCGGACGGAGAACATTAGATTTTAAAAAGAAGCAGTATCAGAAAGAAGAATAGTGTTGCTTTTATAGCCATACAGGAGATCTAGGGAAGGAAATGTATCTAGAGCTTATCACTGAAGAATTATGTAGAGTGGTATATTGGAGCACTTGAGAACAAAGAATGCAACGAAGCTCAGAGTTCCATAATCAAACTCAAATGCTTTTTGGGCAGCATTAGAGCTCTGATTATGACACAGGCTTCTAGACGAAGATAGAAAATCCTGCTAATAAAGCAAAAAATAGTCCATAGACTACTTGTATATTATAGGTTGATCTTGCCCACTTTATTCATTACCCATTTTGTAGGTTAAGCGGAGTTTTCGCGCTTACCAGCTCTGTTCTCAAACATTATAGTATCATCTGAATTGTAGATTGAAGTCAACTAAGAACGAGACTGAGTAGCAAAGTAAGTTTACAACAAACTTTAGCTATTAAATTAATTTTAAGATATTACTGCAACTAATCTTTTGCATTTAATACTTGCAGCTTTATCAAATGGATCCTAACATACTCAGTTAACCATCTGCCAATAATTTCCAGCATAATTGAATGTATCACCAGAGTAGGTTATGTCAATAAGTTCTCAGCTTAGGTAGAAATATTACCAGAACTCATTGATATTGGGAACAGTTTTTACTCCAGGGCAAGTTTGATAGCAGACATAACAAGCACTTTTGCTTCAATATGGCCTTCCTTTTGTTACGAGTTTCTATATAAACTTGATTTTTATTAATGTGATTGGACACACTAAAAGATTGTGAAAAATCTGGCTTTTTACTTGCGTTTGCAGAGTAATGTAAAGCCATTCCAAGAGTAGCCCCGCTGTTTTGGAGCTGATATATAGAGCATCAATTGGATACAAAGAAGGTATTATCATGAAGCTAGTCTGTCCAAGCGAATAAGCTACTAGTCACAAAATATTCCTGAACTTATTATATACATTGAGTGCAGCAAACTTTAAATACCCAGCAGCTCCCTGATGTGGTATATCTGGATTGCAACGACATACAACGTGATTAATATCATGGGGTAGAGGAAGAAGGATATTCGGGACTTTAGGCAAGATCAAGGTGTCGGGAACAATATTTTTTTATTCAAGACGAATATTTATTTTCTTCTCCCAACAAGTTGAGCTTGTGCACTCAGCCCAGTTCATAATCAAAATAACCTAGCAACCAGTAATTTGCAACTTGACACAACACACATTTTCTCTTTCTTTGTACAGCCTACAAATATGGCATCTCTGCGAGTTAAAACACAAGAAGCCACACAAAGACTAACACAAAAAGTAATCCGGAAAGTCATAATGGAGGCTCAGAATCTGGAAGAGAGAATAGAGCGAGTGAGTATTTCAGCTGGTGATGCCTGAGGGCACGATACTCATAAAAGTCCTCAGATGCAGTGGAATGTGCCTATCACCCTTACTAAGGAGCAAGAAGAAAAACTTCAGGGAATCGTATCATCTATCAAGGACGCCGTTGATGAACTAAAAGAGGTGTTTACCTAACCTTATTCTTAGACAGCAGAACTAATCTTTATCAGGCTCGTGAGCAACAACATATTCTTGGACTCTTGAAGGGAAAGTTACCAGTCAACCAAGGAATTGCAGTGTTGTCTTCCTACCTCTCGACGCTACAGAAGTACATTTCGGACAGCCTCGTCAACTCCAACGAAACCATTGACGAGTGGGTGGAAGTCGAAGACATGGATGGGACTTGGGACACGATACCTGAAGCTGAACGCATGCTGGCTAAGCAGAAGCGTATAGAGGCTCAAAAGACAAAGAACCAAATGATGAGAGAATTGCTGGAGAAGGAGCGGAAGGGGCGGCTGGATGGAACATTTACCAGTTACTCCGATGCTCAGCAGTCTGTTTTCCTAGGTCATAGCAAGGCGATCGATGACCTCAGGCCCCTTTTCCAAAACACAGCTGCGTTAGAGGATGACGATATCATTTCATTGTAAGGGTAAACTATGGGTAGTAAAATTGTTTCGTCGGTGAATACATCAACTCCTGTAAACTCAAAGGTTTGCGATATACGGAGGCCGTGGGGGTGGGTAGCAAACAACGACACTTTGACAGAAAAGTCTTTCTGAAAATTTCTTTCTTTTCAATATTGTCTTTATAGAATAGGAAGGTGCATGTCAACTGGCACTAAGCATATGTTTTCTGACCTTGGAGCTGATGTGTATTGAATACATGTCTAAAGAATGTGGTCCGTGAAGCACAGATTCAATGAAATCTTCAAATTGGCGAGCATGGTTTCTTGTAAACTTAGATGTGATTTGTCCCCCACACTGGCTGTTTGAATACTTACGATCTGTGTGGAATATTTAATCACGTTTATAATAGGAGTGTATATTGTTTATCCATGCTTTCGCAGCCTTGCAGAACTGGCGTGGTTCGAGTCAACGCCATATTATTGGCCGTCAGCCTTGTACGCTTGATTGCACAGCCACCACTCCTCTACATCACGTTTTGTACCTCGTTGGGCACACTTCGTCGTTTCAACACTTCGAACAGTAGAATTGTTAAGTTTCAGTACCTAGCTAATACATAATATAAATCAAAAATCGAATAATATGGCCGTCGAAGAAAAGCCACCAACAGCAGAGGAAACACTCACGTACACTACCGGTGATACCTCGTCACCGCCCGATATTCGTTTACTTCACTTTAATGATGGTAAGTTAGAATCTGGCTTTTGAATCAACACGGCTAATTTCAATTGATAGTCTATCATATTGATGCCTCATCCGCCGAGCCTGTTGGAGGAATTGCTCGTTTCAAGACAGTAGTTAACGAATATCGAGACGATGCTCGGTTTGCAAAACAGCCAGAACTTCTAACGTTCTTCTCTGGAGATGCTTTCAATCCCAGCTTGGAGAGCAGCGTTACCAAAGGTAAGCCTGTCTCGACCATTTATGGACCTTGATTTATCTAGGATACCCTCTGAGAGTCACAGGAAGTCACATGGTCCCAGTCCTGAATACCATCGGTACAGATGTGGCTTGTGTTGGGGTAAGTCACAATACTATTACCGTGAATATACTGTTACTGACGGATCTGAAATATAGAACCACGATTTAGATTTTGGTGTCAAACAATTCAGACATCTTACAGGCCAATGCTCCTTCCCTTGGCTGCTTGCCAATGTCTTGGGTAATTATTCTTAATTATGGCTGAAGCTCTATGTTGATGCTCATCTCTAGATCCGGCCCTTGGTGAAGATGTTCCCCTAGGAAATGCGAAAAAGACAATCATGCTCACATCTTCCAATGGTATCAAAGTTGGTGTCATTGGCCTTGTAGAACGTGAATGGCTGGACACCATCAATTCGTTACCACCTGATCTGATTTAGTATGCTCACTGTTTTTCCTAACCACCGTGTTCGTTACGTCCCCTATAGGTTTTTGATACTAATTAGGTTACAGCAAATCGGCTTCAGCTACAGCTATAGAACTTGTGCCAGGACTTAGAGCACAAGGAGCAGCGATCATAATTGCTGTCACTCATCAAAGAGAGCCCAATGACAACAAGCTAGCAGAGAAAACACCGGATGGGTTGATTGACATCATTTTAGGAGGTCATGATCACTTTTACCAACATAGTCTTATCAACGGAACGCATGTACTACGATCTGGAAGTGATTTCAAACAATTGAGTTATCTAGAAGCCCGCCGTCAAGCTGGTGATAGCAAGAAATGGGACTTTCAAATTGTCAGACGGGACATCGTTTCTAGTATCGCCCAAGATCCTGAGACGCTAAAGCTCACCGAGAAGCTTACAACATCGCTGAAAGCAAAACTAGGAAAGCCGCTAGGCTACACAGCAGCTCCTCTCGATGCCCGATTCACAACTGTCAGGCTCAAGGAGTCAAATATGGGAAACTTTATTTGTGACCTCATGAGAAGCCACTACGGCGGCGATTGCTGTATCATGGCTGCAGGCACTATCCGTGGCGACCAGATCTATCCACCAGGGCTTCTTAAGGTTAGGGACATCATGAATTGTTTCCCATTTGAAGATCCTTGTGTTGTGATTAAGGTGAAAGGGAAGGCTATCCTAGAAGCTTTAGAAAACTCCGTCTCGCTATATCCTGCGCTCGAGGGCCGGTTTCCTCAGGTCTCCAATATTGAGTTTGAGTTTGACCCTGCTAAGCCACCTGAGTCTCGTGTCAAATATGTCAAGATTGGTAATGCACCGCTCGATCTAGGGAAAGTGTATGTATTAGTAACGAGGGGATATATGGCGCGGGGGAAAGATGGATTTGACTCTCTCCTGGTCAAATCTGAAGGTGGAGAAGCGGAAGAAGTGGTATCTGAAGAAAATGGAATTCTAATCAGCATGATGTTGAGACAGTATTTCATGAGTCTGAAGATCGTGGGCCAGTGGAAGCAATGGGGAAAGAGCATGGACAGACATTGGAGAGGTGTTCAAAACTCTATGAATCCTACCAGTCCAGTTGTTGAGCCAAAAACCCCCGTGAAGTCATCAACAGAAAATTCAGGGAGCGCATTTCCATCAAAACAGGACACAACACTCCATAGTAGTTCGGCGAAGGATCCAAATGCAGGCGCAGATACTGAGGAGCCACTTGACGAGTCAGATGAGAATGTCAGTGCAGACGAATCGGAAGATACGAAAGCATCATCCGCAGAGCGAGAACGCCAGATAAAACTCATCCGAAAGGTCACCAGAAAGTGGTGGAGAATAGCAGGTCTTGCAGGTCATCCCAAGTGTTGTGATGAAATGGGAGAAGGAGAATTCACCGCGGACTGGACTAGAGTGAGTATACTCTCTGGCACCGAAGAAGGTCGAACTCTACTAATTAAAATAGGCAATTGCACCGAGACTAGAAGGACGTATTGTAATCACAACAAAGCCTTCAGATTAGAATTAAAGACTTCATATTAGCATTAAACATAGATTTTCCCCTCACCACCTTACTTATTTTCTGATTTCTACCTGATAGCAAGTCGCAGGCTGCCCATTACATCATTATTACTATAGAAACATTTCATCAATATTACTTGACCCACCAACCAATAATCCCCCGGCTCCTACAACCTTAAAGCTCTGGTCCATGGTAGGTATATGTGCTACACTTGAAGAGTGACACGGAGCCGCCCCTGAGCTCCACTTTACCATTAGCGAGCTTGGCACCACGGAAGTGATTAAGTTATGCTGATGATAAGATGCAATAGATCAGTCCCAGGGTACTCGAGAACAGCTGTCTTTTCGATGTTTATGACAGGAATCACCAAAAAAGTGTGAGGATTGTAGAGATATTTGCACCTTTCAGACCTATTAGACTATAAACTTAAACTAATCTACAAGAAAGACAGAAAGTCTTGAAAGCCTCCTCCACAACGCCAAAATTTAATACAACTCCGGAGCCATGTCCAAGAAAGTACTCCTTTGAATTAATACATTGTTGACACCATGCCCCGAACTCCCCAAGACAATCGCTAATTGGCCATTCTACATTCCATTTTGTACTCCAGAGCTTGTCTTATGCAGCAGTTGCCTCTTTCGTCTCGTTCTGATGCTTTGCGATATAATAGGTAATCAGGTTCCTTGGCGTATCCTTTAGTCCATCAAGTGCTTCCCAGAAGTCCGCCTCTCCTATTCGTGCATGTAGACTGACACACAGCTGCACAGCATCCATGCGTACCCCCGAGTCTGAGCTGTCTAAACATTTAGCAGCCAACTTTCCCATACCTCCAGCTTCTACTTCGGACGGTTGGAAATCCTTCTTCGCCTCAATTAGCTCTTTCAGCACATGTAGTCCCATGCTTAAAGTTCTGCATCCCTCAACTGTGAATTTCGTGCTTTGTAAATTGTTGATTATGCTATTGGATGTTTGTTTTGGTTCGGCAAGTGTGACAAGTTGATCTGCTAGCAGTTCCATTCCACTGACGATATGAGTACGTGAATCATAAGAGCTGCGAGCTGCAATTAGAGACTCCAATCCATTTGGCGCATAATCCCGGAAAACGTCTCTGTCTTTTTTATACATTAAATTAATCGTAGCAAGAACTTGTGCCTTCACATCTCTTGCTTTCTCTGGGCCAAGCGACTCAAGTGGTGCTTCGAGGTAAGCAAACAGGCCAGTTAACAGCATATCGAACTTCTCGTCGTTCCAACCCGCCTTGTTCTCCTTAATCATGCCTTGAAGTTTGCGAAAACCGTGAACATCAAGTGACTTGGCCTTGATCTTATTAATTCCGCTATCCAGTAGTCGAGAATTCTGCTTAAATTGTTCTGGGGTCATTACAGGTGTTTTATCGGACCTTGTCATATTTATGCTGTGTTGACCCAACTTCGCAGCATCCTCATTCACAGGTACTTCTTCGAGTACTGGAACCGTAAACATGGGTCGAGGAGTTGTTTGATCACCTGAGCTCGAGAATGGATCTTCATAAACCTTTAGTGACTTAGCCGGAGTAACAATCTCATCCTCAGACGAGCTGGTCGACTGTGAGGCACTAGGGGCAAATGACTCCTTCAATTTGGATATGGTTGGAACCACCATTGTAAAGTCTTCATCAGCTTTTGAGGGGCTTGATGATACATTGAGATTGGCCATAGACTTGGCTTTTGCAGGACTTGATCGTGGTGATGCTCGTGGTGATGCTGCAACTCTGCTGATGGTACTTTTCGAGGGACTGTTATGGCTGGATTGGCTAGCATGGCTAGAGTGACTCGTGTTAGGTCTGGGTGGTATGTTTCTCTTTGGGGGGCTAGTATTGCTAGCACTTGGAGTTCTAGCTTTCAGATTTCGAGTGGATGATGGACTAATGGTGTCGCTATTGCTTGGTGTATGGCCTGGTCGTCTTACAGA
>Ga0247734_1000943_pt1 | contig 23421 bp, 17 predicted proteins | sample UWRJL103311B2_FD_180933 | JGI IMG/M metagenome (GOLD analysis project Ga0247734, IMG submission 180933) | Plant litter microbial communities from Arlington Agricultural Research Station in Wisconsin, United States - UWRJ-L103-311B-2 | ecosystem: Environmental > Terrestrial > Plant litter >... | reverse complement strand
CAATTTTATAATTGAAGACATTTTTTCGACTGGGTTTATTGAGCGTCTATTTTTAGACGTTGCAAAACTAAGTAGTTTCCCGAATTATCTTGCAATTATCTACTGTAAATTGTCAAAAAAAAGAATTATAGTAGGCAAAAAGTCATTTTAGTGGTTAATTATTAGGTTTAAGTGATTTATAATTTATTATGCAACATAATTAGTTTAAACGGCATACGTCTCTATTTTTTGTAGAAAATCCTGATAAGTAACACGAATTCCGTCTTCTAATTCAATACTATGTTTCCATCCTAAATTATGTAACTTACTTACATCCATTAATTTACGTGGTGTTCCATCTGGTTTGTCGGTGTTCCAGTGAACCTCCCCTTCATATCCGACAATCTTCTGAATTATTTCGGCAAGGTGTTTAATGGTTACATCACTTCCCACTCCAATGTTTAAAAATCCTGGTTCACTATAATTTTGCATTAAAAAATAACATGCATCGGCCAAATCGTTTGCATGAAGAAACTCGCGCAATGGAGATCCGGTACCCCAAAGTTCAACAAATGGTTTATTCTCTTCCTTCGCTTCATGAAATTTTCTGATCATGGCAGGAAGCACGTGTGACTTGTTAAGGTCGTAATTGTCATTTGGACCGTATAAATTAGTTGGCATAACAGAAATAAAATCACAGCCATATTGGCTTCTGTACGCTTCACACATTTTAATTCCGGCAATTTTTGCAATGGCATAAGGCTCATTTGTAGATTCTAAAATGCCTGTGAGCAGCGAATCTTCATGAAGAGGCTGAGGAGCTAATTTTGGATAAATGCATGAAGAGCCAAGAAACATCAGTTTTTTTACCCCATTCCGATATGCGGAATCAATGACATTATTTTGAATCTGAAGATTTTCAAACAGAAATTCGGCCCGGTAAATATTATTAGCCATAATCCCTCCAACCTTAGCTGCAGCCAGAAAAACATATTCAGGTTGCTCTGTTTCAAAGAAACTTCTGACTGGTTCCTGCTCGCGCAAATCGAGCTCAGATGAGGTGCGAAAGACGAAATTGTTGAAACCTTCACTAATTAACTTGCGATGAATGGCAGAGCCAACCATTCCTCTGTGCCCTGCGATATAAATTTTAGCGTTTTTTTCCAATGTGTTTGTCTAAATTTGTGTGTTCAAATCAATAACAACGAGATCAATTCGTTACAAAAGTAACAAACTTGTAATTAAGATAAATCCTGTATTCATGCAAAGTATTACTCTGATCTGGTGCTTTTTAACTGTTTTTTCCCTTGGAACGGTTTCTGCGCAGTCTGAGCAGAAAGAATCTACACCTTCATGGCTTCCAAAGGAGAACGTTAAAAAGGATACTACTGGTGCCCGGAAAGGTAAGGGCAATGATTTAAAATCTTTTATTTCCGGCCTGGATCCGGTTGTAGGAGCTTCTTTGCCAGGCGGGAATAACAAATCCAGCTCTATATCTTCTCTTTTTGGTGAAACAATTCCTGATCTCGGACTTCGTGTAAAAGAATATAAAAGCCAAAAATCAGATAGAAAGAGAAAAAAAGAGAAGACAAAATTAGCAAAGGTGCAATACGAAGGCATACCCATGCAAAGTATGTCAGTAAAATTTGGAAGCGGAGACCGTGCAACGGTAGAGTTATTTCATGTTTTGAAAGAGTATAAGCCATTAAATCCTTATGTGCGCGCAACCGAAACGCGCTGGTATGATAAAAAAAGTAAACGACTGAGTTCGGCATTGATCAAAGAAAAGGAACAAGCGCTGCCATTGCACGGATCATATAAAAAATATGCAGGCGAAAATCTCGTCGAAGAAGGATTTTATTATATGGGCGTGAAAGATGGTCGTTGGGCAAAATATGATTCTAAATTCAATTTGATTGATAAATCTGTATGGAATATGGGATTCCCAGCCGAATCGAATATAACTTACTATGATTCAGCTCATTCACAGATTAAGAAAGTAATGCCCATTACATTTGGAGAGGTAGAAGGAGAGTTTCTTGAATTTTATAAAGAAGGTCAGCTCATGGCCAGCGGAAAATACGATAATGGTAAAAAGGTTGGCCGCTGGGTGGAATATTATCAGTTTAGAAGACAAAGAAAAAAAGAAATTCAATATCCTAAAAGTAGCTGGGATGAAGATTTTGAGCCCTTTGTATTAAGAGAGTGGGACGAGAAAGGTAAACTTCTTTATGATTATACCAAAGATCCGCGTGCATCGGTAGAAGAGGAAACCGAAAACTAATTCGGGATAGGAATTCAATACATGCTTAAATCGTATACTGCTTCATTGATCAAATGTCGGAAATATAAATTTTCATATAGAGTCGATAAGACATACCTTAGCATATATTTTACGCACTTTATATTGATTATTTAGCATGTTGGACTTCGAGCCCAAATCAACTTCTTTATACGCCAGACTTTATCTTCCCATTTTAAAGAATAAAACCAGGCTTGCATTACTTTTTTGTATTATTCCTGTCATTGCTTATATCTGGTTCTTTCAATCTATTGCATTAAATGTCAATTATATAGCTTTTGATGATATACTGATACTTGGTATTATTCCGGGTTTTGAAGAGTCATCATGGCTTGTAAAATGGCAACGTCTTACAGAATTATTCCCGGAGCACCGGCTTGTTTTTTCCAGATCTGTCATCCTGTTTTTATATAGTATTTTTGGTAAAATCAACCTGATCTGGCTAATGATCATTGCAAATGTTTGTTGGGCCGCATGTGCATTTGTATTCTATAAAGCATTCAGGAAATTAAATATCTCATTATGGTATTTTGTACCTGTCATGTGGATGTGGTTCAATATTCAAGCTTTTGAAAATATTTTCTGGGGAGTAAGTTCACTTTGTAATTTTGGCGTGCTTCTGTTTGTTATCACGGCACTTTACCGGACTATTTATCACCCCAAGTACATTGCCTTTTCATTATTATTGGCTGTTATGGCCACCTTTACTTATGGAAACGGGCTGATGGTTTTCCCGGTTGTAGGCTTGTTATGTTTGCTTACTAAACGCAGAAGGGACTTTTTTATAACAACCGGAGTGGCAATTATTACAGCAGCTATTTATTTTATCAATTTTACCCCTATTACCCAAAACCTGGATTTTTCAGATCCAAAAGAAGTGAAAGAAGGATTTTTTGGGTTCTTTGGTTTTATCGGATCTATAACAACGCTTTCGGCATATAACGGCTCACCTCTAATGCTTTCAGGGGCAGTTCTAGCAGGAATGATAATGATTGTGACGCTGTTGATTTTATTTAGAAATCAATGGAAAAATCTTTGGACTGCTATTTGGTCCAATAGCAAATACTTAAATAATGGAGCACTTTTTGCTCTTTCAATTGCCATATTTACCGGCATTACTGCGCTGGCACTCACTTATAAACGAATTCCTACTGATACTTTTGAAGGAATGTTTAAAGGGCGATATCGAATGTATTCCACATTATTCTGTATTTCACTTTACTTTTTATTTTTGACGCTTTGTACCAAAGCTTTCCGGATAAGATATTTTTCATTATTTCTGGTTATTGCCGTTTCTCTCAACCTGATCATTTTACACAGCAATTTTGCAGATGCTGTAAATAACCGCCGTTTGGCTATTGTGCAGGAGTTCAATGCCCGGTACAATGCAGATTGGCTTGGTATAAAAATGTTTTCAATGGATCAGCCGCATTTTGAAAAGATCAGAGCTTATTACAGATCAGAAGATCCTTTGTCTGATGGATGGAACCCTGCAATGATTTCAGATCAAATATCTTGTGACAGCCTCTACCAGCCTGATACAGTTGCCGCGAAAGGTAATTATGTAATTGTTAATTTTAATGATGCATTCTTCCCCGCTGAAAAAAATTATTCTGACGGAGCTTATGTTATTTTAAAATCTGCCGGTCACGTTTATGCATCATCTTCAAACCAGTCTGCTGTTCCGTTAAAGACAACATTACGCAGACAAATGTATTTTTCAAAAGGAGTTTTTGCCAGTTTTCACAAAGCGACAGTGGAGCCGGGATTATACAATATTTATCTTTTTGTAAGGAAAAACGGATTGAATAAGATTTACTGTACTGGTGAAACCTGGAAAGAGGATTAATTATTAGAATTTCTGATGAATGCCGGTTAAAATACGTTCTACTTCTTTCCTGATATCGCTGGTTGGTCTGGTGAAATTATTATTCATGAAGCTAAAAACGAGCGTTTTACCTTTTTTTGTTATCAAAAATCCACTGAGATTATAGTTATTGCTAAGACTTCCGGTTTTGGCAAAAATGAATGGTTTTTCTGCTTTATAGGTATTTTTCAAATTACCTGTTTTGCCACCAACAGACAATATTTTAAACAATCTTTCCTCAGGTACTTTATCATAAATTTTTTGTAATAGCGCGACAATTGTTCGGGGAGTAAAAAGATTATACCGACTAAGTCCGGAACCATCTTTCCATATAAGCGGATCCGGCAAATCACTCATATAGTGAGAAATAGCATGCTCAATCGCTTTTTTTGTATTAAGTGGTAAACCATTTGCCGAAGCATAAAGCAACATCAATTGCTCGGCCAGCATATTATCACTGACCTGCATCATGCGGGCATACAGGGAATCGGAAGGAATACTGTAAATTTTTTGTAATTCCAGACTAAGCGGAATATGAATAAGTTTTATTTCTTTTTTAAGCGTATCACTCAAAAGCTGGACTGTAAGTAAATTTGACATGCGCACCGGAACATCCTGGCTAAGTCCTTGTGGAACAGCCAATTTAGAGTGATGGAACAAATTTTGAAATTCTTCCCGTTCAATTCCGGAAGCAGCAGTATCAAATACCATTGACTTACTCCAGAAACTTGGTTGGACATTAAATTTCTGTGCTGCTTCTCCGTTAAAACGTACAATATTTCCATAAACCGGCATGACAGAAACTTCCGGTTGATAGTAGTCGTTGTAGTCATCCCAGGTCCATCCAGGTCCAAAGCGTTTATTTTCAAAATTTGCCGGCGTAAAAAAGATCGGCTCTTTTCTGCTTTTTAAAAAATCATAAACTTTGCTGTGGGGTAAGTCGGGATGAAGCAGAGATGGATCTCCAGTGCCGCGGATAATTAGTAAATCACCCCATTCCAAATATTCAAGACCAGGAATAGAATCGCCAAGTGCACATAACCCTGCATAAAAGCTGAAAAGCTTGGTATTGGAGGCCGGCGTAAAATATTTTTTATCCTGATAAGATGCTATTGCTTTTTTATCATGAAGATTATTGATAGAAATTCCGGTATGCTGTTGACTCAAAACAGTCGAATTCTTTATCTCACGTTTTAAATAATGGGAAACGGAACAGCCTGATAATGCAAAAATACCAGTGATAAATAAGAGTGTGCGCATAAATAAACAGGCAATAAATAGTTCGCAGAAAACAATATGTATCTGCATGATTACTAATTAATTAAGTAGAATGATATATAGCACAACAAAAATTTGCTGCTTGTTTCCGGATTATAAATCGTTTGTAAAGTTAGTAGTTTCGTTTCAAAACCAAGAAATTGGATGATTGTTTTCCATAATTACTTATGAGATCAAAATATCATCCCTACGAATTTGTTATTTTACATTATTTTAATTGATTTAATACAAAAATGAGTAACCTGCATGCCATTCTAAAACAATATTGGGGTTACGATATATTTCGTCCTTTTCAGGAAGAAGCCATCAAAACCGTACTGAATGGCATGGATACGCTGGTACTTTTACCGACAGGTGGAGGAAAATCTGTTTGTTTTCAGGTGCCTGTCATGATCATGGATGGCGTTTGTATTGTAGTCACACCATTGATAGCGCTCATGAAAGACCAGGTTGAGCAGCTGAAAAAAAGGGGAATTTCTGCTGCTGCAATTCATTCAGGTATGAACCGGCATGAAATTGATATTACACTCGATAACTGCATTCACGGTACTACGAAATTCTTATATGTTTCACCAGAGCGTTTAAGAACGGAAATAATGATTGAACGGACCAAGCAAATGAAGATTTGTTTGCTGGCTGTGGATGAAGCACATTGTATTTCTGCCTGGGGTTACGACTTCCGTCCCTCCTATTTATTAATTTCTGATTTTCGTGATTTATTGCCTGGTGTGCCTGTAATGGCATTAACGGCTACGGCTACGGAAGAAGTGAGAGCGGATATTCTGGATAAGCTCAAAATGAAATCGGCCAGGGTTTTCAAACAATCTTTTGCACGCGCCAATTTATCCTACTCTGCTTTTATGGAGGAAAATAAAGAGCGAAAACTCATTCAGATTTTAAAAAATGTCCCCGGAACTGCGATTGTTTATGTCAGGACCAGGAAAAGAACCAAAGAATTAGCAGATTCACTCAACCGCCAGGGAATCTCTTCCCAAAGTTATCATGCCGGTTTACCTTTTAAAGACCGGACTGAAAGACAAATGGCCTGGATAAAAAGTAAAGTCAGGGTAATTGTTGCTACCAACGCATTTGGAATGGGAATTGATAAACCGGATGTGCGGGTAGTAATCCATTTTGATTTGCCCGAAAGTTTGGAAGCGTATTATCAGGAAGCAGGAAGGGCCGGGCGGGATGAAAAAAAGGCTTATGCCGTTGCTTTGTTCAATAAAATTGATCTGGAAGAACTAGCTGAAAGCGTTGAAAGAAAATATCCTTCGGTCGAAATTATTAAAAGAGTATATCAGGCGCTGGCAAATTATTATAAAATTCCGGTAGGTGGAGCTGAATTTGAAGGATTTAGTTTTGATATTCAGGACTTTACCGGCATTTTTGGCTTACCTGTCAGTGAAACGCATTACGCGTTAAAATTGCTGGAAGAAGAAGGATTTATGCAGTTAAGTGAAAATTTTAATGATCCTTCCAAGATACATTTTCTGGTAGATAATCGCCAATTGTATGACTTCCAGATACGCTACGGCGATTTTGATTCGTTTATCAAATTGTTGCTGCGGTTGTACGGCGGGGAGCTTTTTACAGAATATGTAAGAATTTCAGAAAGTGAGATTGCACAAATTTATTTTGCGCCAGAGCCGGAGATCATTAAAAAATTACAGTTTCTGAAAGAACGTAATGTACTTGATTATGAGCCAAGAAAAGACAAGCCACAGCTTACATTTCTGACACCCAGATACGATGCAGCTTTACTTCCGCTCAATGTATATGAGATTGAGAAGAAGAAGGAAATGGACCGGCAAAAGGCAAGAGCTGTTATACAGTATGTTTCTCATACACATATATGCAGAACTTTATTATTGCTGGAATATTTTAATGAATTTGATGCAAAAGAATGTGGCGTTTGTGATATATGCCTGCTTAATAAAAAAAATGAAAATTCCGGCAATAACGAACTAAGTAATGCTATTGAATCCTATATCAAACAACAAATAGCCATAACTCCACGGGATTTAAGCTTAGCTTTTGAAAATGTTTCAGAGAAAAAACTTTTGCAAACATTAAAACAGCTGATTGAAGAAGAAATTATTTATTACGATACCGTTGGGAAACTGACTTTAAACACCAGATAGCAGTCTTGAAACACACACAATACGTCATCGCACTATTAGTTATTTTATTAGGAGTTCAGGTTGGTAATGCCCAGCAAATTCCAGGACTTCAAAGCAGTAATTACGGAGGACTTTACCGGGCAACATACAATCCGTCGGTCATTGGAGGCTCTAAACAAAAGTGGCAGATCAATATTGGGACTATTGGTGGTAGTATTAACTACCGATATTTCGTTTTTCTTGGAAAAAATTCTTTGTTATATCCTTTGCTTGCTGCACATTCAACCAAAGAATTATATGGCCGATCAAGAACAATGGGATCTTTAACTTACAAAGATCCGCTTTATCTGGTTAGTGAAATCCGCTGGCCATCAGCGATGTTTTCAATTGATAAATACCAGGGTTTGGCATTGCAATTCAGAAAAAGAGGTTTTGTTACTGGAAATAATATTCCTGATCCGGTTCAAAATTTATATTTCCGCCGTCTTGATACCGGCAACACGCCAGCAGTTACTGCTCAATCGTGGGGTGATTTTAATCTTGTGCAGCAAAGCTTTTCTGAAATGAGCGTAACTTATGGTGTTCAGGTAATGGATTTTGAATCACACAAATTACGTTTAGGAGTAACAGGAAAGCGTGTTTTTGGAGCTAGAATTGGCTATTTAAATGCATCAGTCAATAATTTCACTATTCGTCCGGAGGCAGGAAATGAAGAATCCAGTGAATTAGCATTGTCGGGTTTAACTTATGAAAGCGGATACAGCCAGGCAGTGCAAAAAGGAAAATTGGGCAATTTACTTGATTCTGAAAAATATGGTAATGGTTGGGGATATGATCTCGGTGTTACTTATGAACTGGGATCTTACTGGAAAAAGGGAAAAGATAGCTATGATGACAGCCCGGAATACTTACTCCGGATTGCAGCTTCTTTGACAGACATCGGATCTATAAAATATAAAACTGCAAATAGTCGCGTAATAAGCGGGCAGCAAAGCCAGTATGTAATGGGACAAAAGGAGTTGGAAACAATTAGTGACCAGGGGCCAGAAGGTTTTATGAGCTTACTTCCTGCGCAAACGGATACATCATTCAGCAAAAATGTCCGTCTTCCACAAGCTTTTCATTTGGAAGCCGACATTCAGCTGGTAAAAGGATTTTTTGTGAATCTTGCAAAAACAACCCGGTATAATGCCCGGAAGGATGAGCCATTAGACATGTATCAGCTAAATTCATTCACAATTACGCCCAGATTTGAAGACGAAGATTCAGATTTTGCATTTCCTGTTACTTTTATTCAGGGAAATAACCGCCCTTCTATTGGAGCTGTTGGGCATTTTGGACCTATATTCTTAGGATTCAGCAATGTAAATGGATTAATAAAAAATGGTGGTGCGCGGGGTAGTATGGTTTATGTTGGTGTTTCTGCCTGGAAATTAAGGAGAGACAAGGCAAAAAAATAGACAAGATTACATGAAAAAAATATACGTTCTGCTTCTGTTCTCTCAATTATTAAATCCTGTTTTTAGCCAGGAACATTATCATTCTTCTTCTGTAATTCCAAAAATTGATGTAGAGGCGCAGCCATTACTTGCTCAGGCCATGCGGTTACAGGAAGCACTTTCATTTTCCGGAAGTTCTTTTTCTCCAAAAGATATTCAAAAGCTTAAAAATTTACAGGACAAGCCTTCTAATCAGGAAACTGTAAAACGGATTCAGGAAATTCTTGATCCATATTGTCTTCATATTATCCATATTAATCCTGAAAGCAGAGTTAAAATCGACAAAGGATTAGCACTACCAAAACTTGTACAAGGTGGCTGGACAAGTTTTTTGGTAAAAGTGAATAATGAGGCAGGAGTTACAGCCAAACTGGAAGTAGAAAGTCCAAACGCACAAAAACCTGTTCATGGCTGGTCTTTTGACCCTCGTGTAAAAAAGGAAAATATTATTTCGGAAGGGCAGTCAGCCAATCGCTTTCTAGAAATTCAGATGTATAACAACCGGCCATTACAGCCTAATCTAAGCGGTTTGAAGCTGGAATATGCGGTAGTTCAGTTATATAGTAAAGATGCTGGTAAACGGGAAATGGAAATTGGTTATCATGTCGGACAGGGTTCTCAGGACATTGGTTTTCGCAATACAACAGCCACTTTATTTGATATTTCGCCATCTGTAAAGGTTAATTTGCATGTCAAAGATGAGGATGGTTCGTCAGCAATGGCTTCATTTTTGATTACAAGTGCTACGGATCATCCCTCTGGTAAACTTACCGGAATTTATCCGCTACCTTCCAGGCGTGTTGCAGCACTCGATACATATCCTGATTTCTTCTTTCAGCCACAGATTTATCGCCAGGATGGAGAGCATGTTTTATTACCGGCCGGAAAATATAATGTTTCATTTACCAGAGGTCCTGAGTATATCAGACAAACTCAGGAGCTGATTGTTCCTTCCGGAGTTTCATCTTTTGATGCATCCTTTAAACTTAGAAGATGGATACAATTATCAAAACTAGGATGGTATAGTGCTGATCATCATGTACATGCAGCTGGGTGCAGTCATTACGACAGCCCTACAGAAGGTGTAGACCCGAAGGATATGTGGCGACAGGCACTGGGCGAAGATCTGAATATTGCTGCTGTTCTGGCTTGGGGCCCAAGTTGGTATCATCAAAAAAGTTTTTTTACAGGAAGAGATAATCCGCTGTCTGATAAAAAAAATATTATGCGGAACGATGTGGAAGTTTCGGGGTTTCCCTCTTCCCATGCAGGACATATCGTTTTATTACGAATAAAAGAAGATGATTATCCGGGAACCACAGAAATTGAACAATGGCCAAGCTGGACATTACCCGTTTTATCATGGGCAAAATCTCAGGGAGGAGTTGTAGGTTATGCGCATTCGGGTTGGGGATTACAGCCAATTCAGCCAACTGATCAATTGCCTAATTATACTGTGCCCAAAATGGATGGGATTGGAGCAAACGAATACGTTGTAACAGTTACCCAAAACCTGATTGATTTTTACAGTGCCGGAGATACGCCTGCTCCCTGGGAACTGAATATGTGGTATCACACGCTTAACTGTGGTTTTAAAACCAGACTTAGCGGAGAAACCGATTTTCCCTGTATAACTGACGCACGTGTGGGGTTAGCACGCAGTTATTTTAAGGCAGACGGTCCGTTAAATTATGATTCTTATGTAGAATCTCTGCAAAAAGGCAGAAGTTATGTGTCTAATGGTAAGTCACATATCATGGATTTTAAAGTAAATGGACAAGAATCGGGTGTCGGTAGCAGTGAATTACTATTAAACGAAAAACAAAAACTTAGTATTTCAGCAAAAGTAGCTTCTTATCTTCCTGAACAGCAGGATGAAGCAGGAGAATTAATATCAAAAAAGCCCATTACGGAAATGCCTTACTGGGATATTGAACGAGCCCGAATTGAAAAAACGAGAAAAGTCAGGGTTGAATTAATTGTTAATGGAATGCCCGTTGATACTGTGGAAGTTAATGCGGATGGAGAAGTAAAAGATGTTCAGTTTTCATATTTAATGGCCAGATCGGGATGGATGGCATTAAGAATTTATCCAAGCTCACATTCAAATCCGGTTTTTGTACAAGTCAATAATAAGCCAGTTCAGGAAAAGCAAAGTGCTGAATGGTGTTTGGAAGCATTAAATCAGTGCTGGAAAATGAAAGAGCCAAATATCAGGGCGACAGAAAAAGCAGCAGCTGAAATAGCTTATGAAGATGCCAGACGGATTTATAAAAAAATAATTGAGAATTCTGAAAAGAAATGATTTTTTGAAAGAAGGGGCGGTTATGAAGCTAATTCTTTGCGAATATCAGATACGAAATCAACTGTAACTCCTACTAACTGAGCAATTTTAATATCGTCAAACAGTGTTTCCATAATAAGAGATTTAGTAAAGGAAAAGTTTTTTTCATATTCCTTTTTTGTCATACCAATTTCAATTCCCTTCTCAATACCAATTTCAACTCCTATTTTCTATCGAGTGTGTTCATAACTGTTTCTTTTAAAGTAAGTGGTAATGACTCGTTATCATTTCACTATTAATCAGCTCTTTCTAATTTCTTTTTTCTTAAACATTCCGCCAATCCGCCCAAACATCCTCTTTTCAAACTCCCAGAAAAAAGCGAATTTACCCCAGATCCAGCCCCAGGCTAAAAGAACGACCTGGTATAAAGGTAAAATAATGAGGATATTAAGTGTCCAGCGTAACCATGCAGGAGATTGTTCGGTCAGGCCAATTAAATTAAAAAATGCACGTTTCAGGTACAATATTGAAAAACCGGTACAGGCAAAAACGATCAAAATAATGAGGACATCCCATCCGTTTTTGACGTTCCAGCGCTGTTTTAGTTTTTCAATCATAAAAGTTATTCGTAGAGGAAGCCAAGATGTTCCGGTTTGATTTCTTCTGTATCAAGCGTTAGGAATTCTTCCCAGAATGGGTCATTAGGTAATCCGGCTTTGCAGATAATTGGCTCTTTTTTTACAGGATGTTCAAAATAAAGACGTCTTGCGTGTAAGTTGATGCTTCCATCAATATTACCTTTTGGATATCCATATTTTACATCACCACGAATCGGACAATCCATTGATGCCAATTGAACGCGGATTTGATGTGGACGGCCGGTTATTGGTGTTACTTCAAGCAAATGAAATTTGTTTATTTCTCCCATCCACCGGTAAGATAATTCAGCACGTTGTGTTCCGGGTGCTTCGTAGGTGTAAGCGGTGGTTATATTACGCTTTTCATCTTTGGCAAGCCAGTGGATTAATTTACCTTTTTTCTCAGCAGGCCTGTGTTTTACTACTGCCCAATATGTTTTTTGTACGTCTCTGTTACGGAATATTTCATTCATCCGTTCCAATGCTTTGGAAGTTCTTGCAAAAACAACAAGTCCGCTAACCGGACGGTCAAGACGGTGAACGGTACCAAGAAATACAGCGCCGGGTTTTTGATATTCTTCTTTGATATAGTCTTTTACCATATCCAGCAAACATTTGTCGCCGGTAGAATCACCCTGCACCAGAATGCCTGGTTCTTTATTGACGATGATCAGGTGATTGTCTTCGTATATAATTTGAAATGGTCTTTTAGCCATGATCTTTCTTATTAATTGCCTCTGTTAAAAGAGGGATTTTGTTTAGTAGGATTCCTGATCGTTCGGGAACGATTTACCCTTTACGTCCTTAATATAATTTGAAATAGCCTCGGTCATAATTGCATTCAAGTCCGCATAACGACGCAGGAATCTTGGTTTAAATTCTTTATTGATTCCAAGCAAATCATGCAATACAAGTATCTGACCGTCTGCATGAGGGCCCGCGCCAATTCCTACTGTTGGAATACTAATACTTTCTGAAACCAGCTTGGTAAGTGTCGAAGGAATTTTTTCTAATACAATAGAAAAACATCCTATTTCTTCCAGAATTTTAGCATCTTCCAGCAATTTGGCTGCTTCTGCTTCCTCTTTGGCACGAACTGTATAGGTCCCGAATTTATAAATAGATTGTGGCGTAAGCCCCAAATGTCCCATTACCGGAACGCCTGCACTAAGAATCCGCATCACAGAATCCTTAATTTCCAAACCGCCTTCCAGCTTCACTGCATGCGCACCCGACTCTTTCATAATACGGATTGCAGAACTTAATGCTTCCCGGGAATTTCCCTGATAAGATCCAAACGGAAGATCCACGACTACCAATGCACGTTTTACTGCTCTCACAACCGAAGTTGCATGGTATATCATTTGATCAATTGTGATCGGCAAAGTAGTTTCGTGCCCGGCCATCACATTAGATGCCGAATCTCCAACCAATATTAGCTCTACACCAGCTGCATCCACAATGCCGGCCATGGAGAAATCGTACGCTGTAAGGCAGGATATTTTCTCTCCACGCGTTTTCATTTCCTGAATAACATGGGTAGTAACGCGCTTAATATCAGATTTATGTACAGACATAATTTTATTGTAAAGTAATTTTAAATAAGTAAAAAGTAAAGAGTTTAGGGTTCAAAGTGCATATACACTGTAAACTTTGAACTCTAAACTCATAAACTCTGTACTCCCTACCGCCTTATCAGCCAGTTTTCAGGATTCAGGCGGGATGTATTTTTCCAGATCTGGAATTGTAGTTCAGATGTTCCGTCACCGTCCGTTGCTACCCGGCCTATATTTTCACGTGCCTTTACTTTTTGTCCCGGACGAACCGTAACGCCACTCATTTTTGCATAAATCGTCATATAATTTCCATGCTGAATAGCAACTACACTTCCCATTCCGGGCATTTGTGTTACGTCTAATACTACTCCGTCATATACTGAACGAACAGGATCACCAGCAGAAGTTTGTATATCAACACCAAGATTATCAACCATAACACCTTTAAGAACAGCATGTGGCCTTTGCCCAAAATGTCCTGAAACAAACCCTTTAACCGGCCAGGGCAACCGTGCCTGTGAAGCTGTGAATGACGAAGCCAGTGTAGCTTCTTCTTCGTTCATACCGCCTGAAGAAACAACAGGTTCCTTATCTTCCTCCTTCGGTTTTTCCACTACGGCCGCTTCTCCTTTTTTCTCCCTTTCTGCATTTTCGCGTGCTATCCGTTCTCGCTCCGCTTTTCTTCTGGCTTCTCTTTCTTCCCGCTCTTTCCGTTCCCGTTCCAGCCTTTCGCGCCTTTCTCTTTCTGCAATCCTGCGAATATTAGCTTCTAATAAATCAGAGGCCCTTTTGTTCTCTGCTATTTGTTTTCTCAGCTCAACTTCTTTTTGAGATAGCTCCTGAATAACTTCATTTTGCTTAACCTTAAGACCTTCCAGTTTGTTGTTTTCAGTAAGACGTGTATCAAGAACTGTTTTTTGCTGATTCTTTTTGGAAGTGATTCGCTGACGTTCAGCCAATAATTGTGCTTCCAGAGCTTCCATTTCTTTTACCTGGTCCTGTCTTGCTTCTGTATACTGTTTTAAATATTTATATCTCAGTACAAGCTGGTTAAATGTGCCTGCTGAAAACAGGAAAACCAATTGATTCATATAAGCATTCCTTTTGGACGCTTCGTAAATCATATTTCCATATTCATGTTTTACCTTAGCCAGGCTGCCAGCCAGAACCTGCTGCTTATTTTGAAGAACTTTTAATTCTTTATCCAGTATAGCCAAATCATCAGATAAAAGATCGATTTGCTTTTTATATGTATTTATTTGTTGATTCAGGGCTTTCAATTGTCCTAAATTAACATTTTTCTGAGATGAAGTTTGTTTCAGAATATTCTGAATCTCATTGATCTTACTCTGATTTTCTGCTTTTTCCCGCTGAAGTTCCTCACGGGTTTTTTGTGCAAATACGTTTAAAATTGTACAGAACGTGAAAGTCAGTACTAAAATTAAACAACGGTAATACGGTTTATAAAGGGGCATATTTGTTTTTCTTGCGACCTAAAATACCAGAATGGTGTGCAAAGTTAAACAGACTTAACGTTTTGCCCTATTATTAACAACACATTCTGAATTACCTTTTACGTTTGTAGCTGGAAGGTATGCTAAAAGGAAACCCGGGACTTTGATTTACCAGATCTACTTTGCTATGTTTTAGCTTGATTGTTGTTTGTGAAATCTGCTGGTCTTTGGGAGACTTTACATTTAATTTAACCAGGCTTGAAAATGGAAATAAAAATGCATCTACTAGCTTAAAGTCTTCATAGTCAAGAGAAAATGTATTATTTGTACCACTTTCCATCGCATTCAGACGGGCTAATTTTAAATTATCTTCTGCTATAAAATTATCAATATTAATCCGGCCTTCATTTTGTTTTAAAAGGAAAAAATTATTGTCCTTTAAAAACTTCGAATCAGGTTGCTGTTTAAAGGGTAAATTTCCAATAATTATAGACTGAATAAGCGGGAAATTAAGATCAAAATTATATTGACGGCTCAGTTGAGCATAGCTAAGTACAAAATATTCTTTATGAAATTTATCCATAAAAACGATAGAATCCGGTGTAATTAGCCCGCGTGCTACTTCAAAACCAATTCCTGTTACTGAGATCCAGATCAGGCTGTCTTTTTTCATACGAATATTTACATTCGTATTATCAAAGTTCTGGTTTTTGCTTTCAAATGAAAACTTGGACTTGGCAGTCAAATAATCAAAAGCAATTTCCTTGATTTTAACAGGAGCAACTGCCACTGCATTGGTAGGTGGCAGTGAGCTTACAATGGAAGAAGAGTCATTTAAAACTACAGCAGAATCACCAATAGATTTATTTTTCGACGGGTGGTTTTTATTACAGGCAGTAAACCAGATCATGTTTAACACCATGAACCATATTGAAATCTTATTGTTCATGCAGTGCTCCGGTTGCTATTTTTTTATCAAGAAGTTCAGTAGTCTCTCCCATTTTTTTTGCTTTTTTCCATTGCGCTACGGCATTGTCACGTTCGCCCAACTTGAACAGAACATCACCATAGTGCTCAACAATCGTGCCACTTACACCAGCACTATCGGACATTGCCTTTTCAAGAAAGGTTTTTGCCTTTTTGTAATCTTTCATGATATACAAAACCCAGGCATGTGTATCCAGATATGTAGGATTGTCCATGTGCTGCTGAACAAGTCTTTCTGACATTTTTAATGCCAGATCCAATTTCTCTTTACGAAGAGAAAGAAAATAACTGTAATTATTTAATACGTGGTCATTATCAGGATTGTCTTTAAGAGCTAACTCATAAAAAGCATCAGATTTTGCATTATCTCCCATTCCATTATAAGCATCGCCTAGCTGGGCATTGATGAATGGAATCATCTTAGGATTGTCAGTAATAAGTTTCAGGCTTTCATCAAAAGCAGAAATAGCCTGCTTATAATTTTTTTTCATCAATTGTGCTGTACCATTCGAGTACCAAAGCATTCCCTGGTTTGGAAAAACTTCAAGTGCTTTTTCGGAATGCACCAGCATACTGTCTACCTGATTCAATTCTCCATCCAATTCTAATGTAGCTCCCCATACTTCATACACTGATCCGTCAAGTCTGGCAGCTTTTGCATACAAATCACGAGCCTCTGCTGTCTTTCCGCTTCGCCTGAGCAAATCAGCATATATAACATTTGTTTTGGATTCATTTGGATGAGTATCAGCCAATTGCTTAGCCAATAAAACAGCATCGGTTATCTCAGCTTCGGTTTTGAGCATGGTAAGATAACCTGATAAAACCCTGACCTTTGGTTCGGCATCCAGATTAGGATTAGCAAAAACGAGTTTTAATTCCTGATTACATTTTTGAACGTCACCATTTCTACGGTAAATATCAGCCAGAAGAACATGCGCCTGTGCTTCATCAGGGTTTATTTTTAAAGCTTCTTCCAGAGGAATTATTGCTTCTTTAATACGATCGTTTGCAATCAGCATTTCGGCCATTTCTACCCGATAACTCACTTCGCTGGGCTCGGAAGCAATTAGTTTTTTTGATTCACCAAGCGCTTTTTCAAGATTATTCTGGCGCAAATAAAGCTGTTGTTTTTGATGCGTAATTTCTTCTGTTATCCCAATAGATTTTTCCAGCAGGTCATAAGTTGCAATGGCTTTATCAAACTGGTCGTTAAATACATACACGGCTGCCAGCTCAATACCATACTGGATATTATTAGGATTTTTAGCCAGAAGTGGTTCGTATACCAAAGCAGCTTCCGAATATTTTCTTTTTTTTGCATACAATTCAGCAAGTTGTATAGCATAAAACTCATTGCTCTTATCCAGTTCGTATGCTTTTTTGGAAGAAGTAATTGCCTCATCCGGTCTATCAAGTTTGATGAGAGCTGACGCTAACATGAAATGGCCCGCAGGATCCTGATTACTCAATAACACCAGTTTTTCAAAGATTGGAAGTGCTTTGGCGGCTTCATCTTTCATCATAAACTTCATTCCCTCAGCCGCAAGTGACTCTTCTTCAAGGCGGAAGCCCGTTTTTTCAACTTTTTCAGATTGTTTATCCTTCGTTTTACTGCGTCTTTGCGCATGAGCAATCTGCGTGACGCCAATGGTCACGAGCAGGCTTGTAAGAAGGGTCAATTTTAAGAATTCTGTCCTCATATTTATCTTGTTGCCAATCAGATAGTGAGACAGATCGGCCATTTCATAGTAAACAGCAAAGGTATTAATTTTCGTTCTGTTTGATCGGGTTTAAAGATCTAAAAACAGATTAGTAACGACAAAAGTGTTGTATTCTTATTTGAAAATCAGTTATTGAACAGAATATACTGTTTTAGCAAAGCCGGGTAAACCTTGAGAACTTAAAACTTCAGCGCAAATATCAACTGTTGTGATATTATCAGCATTATAATATTGGAAACGAACCTTACCATCTTTACCGGTTTTGAGCATGGGTGACCAAAAAATAGTGGATCTGTAATCCGGTCTGGCATCTTCCTGACGCACTACTTCGTATTTTGGAGCATAAAATTCGCGGGGAATATTTATCCCTGCAATCTTGGAAACCAGTACGCCCGGAACAGCTTCTTTTGAATAATCGTAATTTACGTTACCTCTTTTGGTATAAACCGCGATAACGCCGTTTCCACCCCTGCTTCCATAAATAGCAGCAGATGCCCCTTTCAATACGTCAATGGATTCTACATCATTTACATTGACAGAAGTAATCATATTTTTGTCTCCGACCATTCCATCCAGTACAAACAATGGTTCACCTCTGTTACCGCGAATAAATACAGAAGCATTCATTCCGGAGCCAACGACCTGAACACCAGCAACTCTTCCTGCAAGCATATCCAAGATACTATATGCTCCGGCTGCAAGCTGAGGAGTAACTTTAATGGTCGCATCAGCATTAGAATATAATTTTCGTGAATCACGTTCTACTTCTTTTTTGCCTTTAATTGTCACTTCTTTCAATAATCGCTCTCTGCTTTCACGAATTTTCCGGACAATTTCCTGGTATTCTTCTGCTCTTTTAAGATAATCGTTCAATTGCATTGCATCCACAGTAACGGGGTAATATGGGATTCTTACAAGTGTAGCTTTAGGAGATTCAAAAAGATTCATTACAAATGACAAATTTTGATTCCCTTTTTTATTCATGCCCTGAAGACGCATATTGAGAGAATCAGAAAAAACCAGGTTATGAACAGCAAAATAACCTGTCCCATTTGTTTCAGGAGTCAGGATTGTGCTTATACTGTCATTTTCCAGAAACATGGAAAGAACTACTTTCTCATTAACTGGTTTATTATTTCTCTTTACTTCTCCTGAGAGTGTAATGCCTTGTTCTACATAATGTTGTGGTGGAACAAGTGAATCTTTTAATACATCGTCCCAACGAAACCGGCTCCATCCCTGCGTCATCATCAGGTAATCCATATGAATTTTCCGTTCTGATTTTTTTGTATCAAAATAATAAGCAGGTTGTTCTATAAATCCTTTTAAATCAGACGTTAATAATAAATTAGAAACCAGATTTGCATCATAAGGCTGCTGTGCAATTTGTGCAGCGTCAGTTATAGAAACAGAAAGATTTGTCTCCATCGGGTTTCCGGCAGTATCAGTTACCATGATTTCTACCTCCGATTTCTCCCGTGGTTTGTAATTGGTTTTGGAAGGAGTAATTTTTACCCTGAGATGATTTCCATGATCAATAAAAACGAGACGCTCACATACCGGTCGGTTTTGGTCATCAAAAAGTGTCAGATGTGTAATGCCGTCAGGAAGTTCTGTTTTAGGAAGATTGATCATCAAACCTTTTGCTGATACTTTTCCCTTAGCAGCAAAAGCTATAATCCCTCTTGAATGACCTACAATATGAACGTTTTTTTCGGGAGTATCAGTAAAATTGTGGTAGACAAGAATGCGCATTTTAGAAAGATTGGACAGATTATCCACCATCAATGCAAATCCATTTTCGGATGTAGCAGGAAATGGATATTGCTTTAACTCTCCTCCTTTTTTGCGAATATATGCTCTATATTGTTGTCCTTTTTCAGGTTGAAACTGAAACCTGCCGAGTCCTAAATGCTCACTTTTAAATGAAATAATGGTGTCATTGGTTTTATTGAGTAGAAATCCATCCACTTCTTGTCCCATTCCATTTCCATTTATTGCTTTAAATCCCAAACGTGTACTCACTCCTGCTAACAGCTGACCACCACCCTCAGGAAAAAACTGAACATCCAGTAAGTCAGAGGAAACGGGGCCTTTTTGCTGCTCTTCATCAAAAAGGTAAATATTTTTTTGAAAAAAGAAATCTTCGGAAAAATTGCGCATCCAATTAGTATATGCACGTATGGTATAAGCGCCATTGGGAATATTGTCAGTAAGCACAATGTCTCCATGACCTACACCGCCCTCCAGCCGGACGCGCCTGATCGCTATATTTTTTCCTGTTTGTTGTTCGATAAGATCCACATATAATACCTGGCTCGCACTATCGGCCATGTGCAGGGAACCTTCCACCAGATATCCTTTGAACCATAATGTATCACCAACAGTATAATATGGCTTGTCCAAATGCAGATAAGCCTTTTCCTGAGGATAGGTAGAACGATATTTTAATAACTGGCCTGCAATTTTCTGAGCAAATTCGTCATCAACTAATTTAAAAGCGACCAGTAACAATACGGCAACGGGAATTATGAGGAGTTTTAGAAATGTTTTTGGGTAAGGCATAATTACAATTTAATGTACGTTACGTGCAATTTAATATTTTTGATTGAAATAAATAAACGGTTACTTATTTAATCGCTTCACCAATAAATACACCGGATAACTAACAATTAAAAACAGCAAAGCATACTGGCTGCTAGGCAAATCCTGAATTACAGCACTTACAAGAAATGCAATGGAAATAATCAGCATGATAATGGGAAGCACCGGGTAAGCAGGAACTTTCCAGGGACGGGGCAAAAGAGGTTCTTTTTTTCTTAAAGCCAGCAACGATGCAAAGCCGGAGGTGTAACCCAGTACAAAGAAAAAAGTAGCAATGTCGGAAAGTTTTTCGCAGGCTTCTTTACCAACTAATATTAAAATAATAGCTACGGCTGCTGTAATCGGCATAGCCAATGATGGCGTTCCGCCTTTATTTACCCTGGTTCCTTCTTTCAAAAATAGTCCATCCCGGCTCATGGAATATAATACTCTTGGATTAAATAATAATTGTGCGTTTACAATTCCAAGTATAGAAATCATGAGGAACATAGTTACTATTTTTCCTGATCCTTCTCCAAAAATAAGACGAATAGCATCCGCAGCAGCCAGTTTGGATTGGGATAGTTCGTTCATTGGCAGCACATATAATATCGCCAGATTACAAAGCAAATAAATCGCAATGATTAACAAAACACCCCCAATCATTGATTTAGGTAGATTTTTAGTTGGATCGCGATCTTCTTCCGTAAAATAAGCCGCGGTATGCCAGCCATCATAAGTATAAAAAATGGCTTGTAAAGAAAAAACGACCGGAGCAATCCAGCTTCCTCCCGAAATAATACGACTGGTGGTAAGCTGCATTTCTTCTGGCGAAATTTCTTTTCCATATACATAACAAATGATCACAAAAGCAGACAAGCCGACTCCTTTTAATACACTCATTATATTTTGAAAAGTACTGGCAAGTGCCAGACCAACCCAATGAATTCCTGTTAATGCCAATAGAATGGAAGCAGCAACATAAGGTTCATAACCTACAAGCGCAGGGATAAGCAAAGCCATGTACTCGCTCATGGTATATACGCCAAATCCCAAAGCTGAACAGGTTCCCAGCCAGCTGTTAATGCCGACAACAAATCCTGCATAATTTCCAAATGCTCTTTGCGCATATACGTACCATGCGCCTGCTCTGGGCACGGAAGTTCCCAGTTCAATTGTACATAACGTTCCCAGAAAGGCATATAAGCTGACAGCCGCCCACAAACTCATAATAAGCCATGGATCACCGAGTTGTGCAGCAATTGGGCCCGGCTTACGAAGTATTCCTGTACCAATTGTACCGCCAATAGTGACAGCAATGCCAAAGCCGACGCCTAAAATTTTGAATAACTCATTCTTAGCAGAGGGTTGTATCATAAATAGGGAGTGAAAATTGTGCTTTCCGAAAATAGCAAAATTTTTTGTTTTCGCAATTCCTATATTCGTAATGATTTCGATAAGGAAAACTAAAACAGAGCAGTAAAACAATGTTTCAGCTAAAAAATCTTTGGATCGTTCATGTATTGGGATGGCTTTTTTTTATTATTCTGCCATTGATGATCATGTCCAGGGAACCTGATCCTTATGTGATTTTTACACTTTTAAAGTCCGGGTCATTCTGGTTATTCTTTTTAATCTATTGCTCCATTTTTTACTTCAATACACAAATTTTAATACCCCAACTTTATTTAAAGCAAAAATATCTTCTGTACACAGGTGTTTTCCTAATAGGTTTTGCATTGATTTTTTATACACAACCATTTGAAAATCTGATATTTCAAAAATTTCACAAGGCAGAATTACAGCGCCCGGTTATGGATGAAGAGATGTTTCGTCCGCCACCACCCGATGGTCGTTTTGAATCGGGCAGGCCGCGGCCACCAGCAAGAGGCGGGCCCGAAGGTGGCACAATGGTAGATTTTATAAGTCTGGTTCTGTTTGTTGTAGTTTGGGTGGTTGCCATTGCCACCAGAATTTCGGAACAATGGCGCCTTTCGGAAAAGAGAATTATATTATCAGAAGCAGATAAGGCACAGGCAGAATTGTCATTTTTTAAAGCGCAGATTAATCCGCATTTTTTATTCAATACGCTTAATAATATTTATTCACTTGCTATAAGTAAAAGTGATAATACAGCGCCCAGTATTCTGAAACTTTCGAAAATGATGCGCTATATTACGGAAGAGGCGACAGAAGATTTTGTGCCGTTGGAAGATGAAATTGCGTGTTTGGAAAATTATGTTGATTTGCAGAGACTTCGCCTTAACGCTAAAACCAAAGTAGATTTTAAACAGGAAGGGAAATTTCAGAACAAATTAATCGCACCGCTCATTCTTATGACCTTTGTTGAAAATGCATTTAAATATGGTGTAAGTAACCGGTTTGAAAATGTGATTGAAATTAAGGTAAAAGTAGATGAAAGTGGTATTTCATTTTTTTGTAAAAACACCATTTTTGAAACAAATACGCAAAATGAGAGAAAGGGAATTGGGATTGCAAACACGCAAAAACGACTGGATTTTCTTTATCCCAATCACTATAAATTGAAAATTGATCAGCAGGAAAAAACGTTTGAAGTAAATCTGGAACTTCAAACCGAAAGTTAATGCCTAATTGCTAAAAGCTGATTGCTAAAAAAATATGAAGTGCATTGCTATTGATGACGAACCGCTGGCGCTGGATTTATTAAGGAAGTATATTTCCAATTTTCCGGTATTACAGTTGCTGGCAACGTTTGACGATGCCATCGAAGGAGCTTCATTTTTAAAAAGTAACAAAATCGACTTGTTATTTATAGATATCAATATGCCGGATTTGACTGGCCTGGATCTGGTTGCAGGTTTGGAACATAAGCCTTTGATCATTTTTACAACTGCACATAAAAAATTCGCACATGAGGGATTTGAACTGGACGCACTGGATTATTTGCTAAAACCCATTACAATTGAAAGATTTGAAAGGGCTGTAAATAAAGCAACTGAACAATTTGAACTTAAAAAGAAACTGCAAGCTAATATTCCTGAGACATTAATTGTTCGTTCAGAATATAAAATGGTGAAAATTGAACTGGCTGATATTGAGTATATTGAATCAATGGAAGATTATATCAAAATTCATTTGTTAAGTACAGGCCAGCCGGTTCTGACC
>Ga0247734_1000942_pt1 | contig 23426 bp, 15 predicted proteins | sample UWRJL103311B2_FD_180933 | JGI IMG/M metagenome (GOLD analysis project Ga0247734, IMG submission 180933) | Plant litter microbial communities from Arlington Agricultural Research Station in Wisconsin, United States - UWRJ-L103-311B-2 | ecosystem: Environmental > Terrestrial > Plant litter >... | reverse complement strand
GCAGCAGCAGGAGGAGGAGGAGGAGGCAGAGGAGCTATCGGAATTCGGCGAGTATGGGAGCGGGTTGGAGGGGAAGGGGCCGGTGGCTCACTGTCAGCATCCTCATCGAAGCTATCGTCATCTAAGCTATCTTCAGCATAGGAAATTGGCTTTCTGGAGCGCGAGGCTCGTTGCGCGGTGCGGCGAACACTAGTGCGGTGCGAAGAGTCCGCCATCCGGGAGTTTGTGTTTGCGTATTTGCTTCGCAGGCAGGCAATAGTAGGTGTTTGTGCTTCCCGATTGATTTGAAGTTGATATGGGGCACACGGTAGAACAGTGCACCGGCGGCGAGAGCGAAGAATCAAGTGTGCATGCACGTCAAGGGAGCGCAAGTGCACTGGTGTTGTGTTGTGTTTTGCTCTGCGGATGAGGATGAGGATGAGGATGTGGTGTGGTGTGATGTGGTTGTGTTCTGGCCCAGGTAATTTTTGGAGGGGGAAAGGCCTCACAAAGGCCAGCCCCACAAGGCATCATCACTGCAGAAACACGCTAGCGCGTGCACTAACAGAGACCGGGGAAGGGGGTCCCTGCAGGCCTAATTCACCAATTCACGTGATCCATCAGCTCAGGTCAGGATCGCGATAAATAATAAATACAGCGTCAACCGCCATCAACAACCCAACCCGCTTCGCCCGCTGTTTCGTTGCATCCATCCCAGCCCAGATCTTGATGAATAATGGTCGCTACGAATTGAAGGCCGAGCCCGAGACCTTATGGCTCATTAATCTTTTATTCCTTAATGGTTAATTTCCATCACATTACATTCCTTTGATACTGTTATACAACAAACCAACTCACCCACGCTAGCAAATTCTTCGTTGACGTTGACATATAATCGCTCCGACGCGCCTTCTCCAACCTCTCACCCATTCGTTGCGTGCGTGTTCCACTGATGGTCACATGCTGACCCTGTTTCTCTTTCGTACCAAACAACATAATTCCGCTTTCTTTCCTTGTATGGTAGCAGCCGCTTGCAGGCTAAGACCCTTAAAACAATGAGCCATGTCATCCGAAGCTCATAAAGGCTCTGGGGACGCCGCTTTTCAAAGATACGTTTCTCTTAAGCTCCAGCGGCCCTTCCTTGAGAGGAACGTTCGCAAGGCTCTGCATTCTCTGACAATGGGAATGGCCATGTCGAGTTTAACCAGGTTGGCGGCGAAGCCAGTGGGAGAGGAGGAGGATGACTCTACAAGGCTGTCAGATGATGCGGATGAAGATAGGGAGGAAAATGTTGGCGAAGAGGAAGAGGAATCTCGGCCTGCAAAACGAAGGAAAACTAATGCCTTCGGCCTGTCGGGCACTGATTTGTCTGTTCCTACTGCCCGCTTTCCCAGCGAGTCACCCAGACGTAAACCACTTGGTCATGTTATGAATGAGAGCCGCAAACGCCTTGGTCTGAGTGGAAAGCTTCATGCGGTTCAGCCCTCCTCATTTTATGGCAAGCCTTCGCTCATTCCTCAGGAGGCAAATTCAAAAATTATATGCACCAAGTCGGAGATAGGTGAAATACAAGAATCTGGCATCAATAGCCTGCTACCAGAAAATCCGGAAAATTTCCAAAAGGCGTTACGAATTGACGTTTCCGGGATTAGGTTGAAATCTACTAATGGGTTAGAATCCCTTGACTTTATGAAAGGGCGAACAGAAGCTCCGATCGACATCAGGTGTCGATGCCAAGTTCGTATATGGTCAAAAAACAAGGGTGATGACGATTCTGAGGATGTGTATAAACTGTCCAAATCTTGCGTTCTAAGGACTACGCTCATGGATGGGCAATACGCAGTGAGGGAGATCATATATTTGGATCCTTTTATTCTCACTGCAGAACAAATTTACGTGAACCGAAGCAGGCTAAATGCTTCGGGATCGATCGAGCGAACTTGGGAATTTGCAGACAAGTACGGCATAGAAATACAACTAGATGCCGCAGGACTTCGAAGAGACTGGCCTCCATTTGACTTACCATCTTTACCAAACGCCGATATTGGAGGAAGATATGTAGGCTTGACGATGGAGCCAGGTACTGTCACAGATCTTGTTAATGACGATCAGTACCGTAAACGCGACCTTTACATGTCAGCTCAAATGAAGGGGTTCACGCGCCCTGAAAACCAGTCTGGCCCAATCAACATTAACTTGTGTTGGGGGAAGGCTAAACAGGAGATGAAAAACAAGGCACAAGGCATGGAATACACTTTAGATGTGACTACTAGGTGGTCATTACCCAAACGTCTGAAAGGCGCGATGAAGTCGGCTACCCCGAAGCTAGAACCATCGAGCAATTCAATGTTAAAAATAATAAAGAGTATTTCGCCACAGACGCCTTCGCCAACAAAGAGCACAGGACCGTTAAAGGTATTCGATATCGATACCGTTGGCAGTCCATTGGAAGGCCGTGTGCAAAGAAGCCGCCCTTCGAAGCATTTGACATACAATTTGAAAACCTTGAGTGCCCAGGCCCAAGGCAAATCCCCCAGGAAGAGCTGGACTGCAAAGCCTAAAGATCCTTCTGAAATAACCGCAACTTATGAATTCGGGAAGCCAGACGCGATAGGTTATGGGGTCAGAGCGAAGAGCACTATCGTTGGGCTACAGTGCCCATTCTGTAACCGCGAGCATCCATCTCTCAACGAGCTCAGACTTCATCTACACACCAATCACTTCAATTTTTGCTTTACCCTCGTCAATTCGGATCCACGACGGCCCAGGTTCTTGGTAGAGCTGGCAAAAAGAAGCCATTTGCGCCCAAATGTAGAAATACAGCAAACCTTACAGTTAAGCCGGTCTCGAAGCTTGCTAGACCTGGAAAAGTTTCTCAACGGGGACGAAACCTGGCTCAAAGCACGTCAAGGACCGCTGCACGAACAATTGCCAGACCACATTGTGGGTATGGCAAATGAATCGTCTAGTTCTTCCTCTCCCTACATGTCCCGGCAAAGCTCCCCTAACACCTCGAGCTATACTGATCACGAAAGTATCCAGCCTGCAAAAGCACGCAAAAAGTACATTGTACCAAAAACTGCCAAGCCGCTCTACGATACCATTTCAAAACGGACTTTGGAGCCAGGAGAGGAAGTTCCGAGCAGTGAGGATGAGAAGAACGAGGGCTGGCTACACCAAAAACATCGTGATATTATTCTAGATTTCGATGATGTCACAGCGGACGAAAAGGATTATATCTTGAAGTGGAATCCGTTCGTCATGAGCACGCACTTGACGACCGAAACCTATATACCAACTACGATTTTAACCTTTGTCGAGGCCAATTTGCAATGGTTTGTAGAGCGACCCAGCCGAAGAAAGATGTTGAGCAGACAATGTGAAATGTTTCTTTTGCGAGGGGTTCTGACACAGGAATGCTTCACCCAGGCAATCGATTTGCTACGAGAAGCTCAGATAAATACCGGTCGAGACGTTGGCATAGACACGAAAATGGGAGGAGAAGCAGAGAAGGACCAACCCAGCGCGCCAGCTAGACTGAGAGGATTATATGATTGTGCGTGCAGGCGCCTAACGCAACCACCGGATCGCATTGTATGCCGTGGAGAGGTACGTGTCTACAACTGCTATCTAACATGGCCTCACTAATTCAATCGCAGGACTGTAAAGATCGATTCTTTCACCGCAAATGTGCGGCGGACTCGGGCAGGTCGCTCCAAGGGTGGGTTTGTGATAATTGCATTTCGTGAGTGTTGACAGCACGCATCTGGGTGGCATAGCAAGGAGTTCAGAGGCTATCCCAGTCTACGCAGCTCACATCATTGTGTACAGTATCTACCTATACATACGTTAGGTTCGAAAGCTCGAATGGATGCATGAACTAGCAACTACATGGAGCATCAGGGAGCATCAAGGAGCGCGCTGGGGCGAAAACAATCGCCTAGCAGCGCGGTAATTACAGCAGTAGCAAGCAAAGACCCAAAATTAAACCGACCTAAACAAAAACAAAAACAAAAACGATATCTGCAAGCCTTCCTTCTGCTCTGGTGATTGATTGAATAAGAATAGTATGTCTGGTAGGTAGGGAAGTATCACGTGAAGTTCATCTGATCTCGCAGAGCAATCAGCAATCAGCAAATGTCATCTTCAGCCTTACAAGAAGCTGTTACATGGGGTGTGGGTACAGTACATGAAGCTCATGCGTGTTAGCTTGTTTTCCAGATATGACCCTCTGAATAAGCATCTATCTATCTATCTATCTATATATCTATCTAATAATCTATCCATCTAATAAGTACTGTTCCATCCATCAAACCACGTCCCGTATGTATGTGTATGTATGTATCTAATCGCCTTTGCAACACGACCATTTCCCCCTCTTCACCCAACTTGAAAAGCAAAGACTCCATCGAGTAAATCATCTCTGGCTGGTCAGCATAGTATTGCATTTTGTTACAGTACGTGATATTCACTCCACCCCAATGTGATTAGCGTACTCCTCTCCTGCACAGACGGTGCCGTGCCGTAAAAAGCTACGGAAGCCGATTTGGCGGTACCTCACTCCAGGATCCCCTTCAACCAGATCCAGAACTGCCAGACCAAGACCCATCCATCCATCACCCACGCATCCCAGCCACAACATCCATACCACTCACTATCCATACATACCTCACCTCACCTCACCTCTCACCTCAACCCAACCTTAACCTCACCACGACTCCAGCGTCGACGACTCTACAAACCCGCGCCCCGATAAAGGCCAGACCTCTCGCGGCAGGTTTGATGAGGATTCCCCGCGACACAATTGCACTTGCGCATGCTTCCATGAAGGTGCGCGAGATTGGAGACGCGGAGGACGGTCTGGCGACAATGAACAGGCCCTGATTACAGACAATAGCTACCACACAATTATATTCACCCACCATCCAGCACAAAGCACAAAGCACGCGACGCTATTCCGCGCAGTCCATCACGACGCGAGAGAACTGCGCATAACCTCACATTCGTTACGTTCGTCACTTCGAGTACGACTCCTCCTTCCTTTCACCGCGCAATAATAAAAAAAACCCCCCATCCGTTCCCTGGCAAGCGACGCCATATATGCCCGCACCACTGACAATGACCAGCCTTGTTAGCATGAAATCAAAAAGCGCAAACTCCAGCGCAGCCGCATCGCTGGTTTCGGCGCGCCTATCTACAGCTGACAGACAGATCAATTTGCTGGATGATCAGATTCTCCCCCATGTACGTGCTTCTCTGCCTCGAATCCCCCTGCTAATAGATGCTCTGCAGATACCTCACCTGCTCCAGATTCCCAGCAATACCCTTCCAGAGCCTCACTACGATTTTTGGAAAAACAACCTGTTTGACAAGAGCGAGGGAAGGAAAATCGAGTACCTGACCTTACTATCCAGTGCAGATCGCGGAATTTGTTTAGCGCAGGGAACGCTGGAGGACGAAGCGGCCAAAGTAGGCTCGCCATTCAGCACTGGCTCGCAGACTGGTACCTCGACACCGCGTGCAGTTCGAGATGGAAAGGGTGCTAAAGTTAAGCTTTCCATTGCCGATTACAAGAACTTCAAGACGACTGGTGTCAAGCCAGCCCCACGACCATCTACTGCGACCCCAGAGGCGAAAGTACCGAGTGACACTCCGCATCGCAAACCCACGCATACTAGGAACACAAGTGCGGTCTCGATCGATGCTTCAATGTCTCGTGTATCTTCGTTTGAAGGGAGCGACATCAAGCCAAATGGAACGATCACAAGCTCCAATGATCCGAGAGCTGAGAAGACCGCCACAAGGGAAGAGAGGTGAGTGCACAGCTACCCTTAATATGATATACACTAATGCATGTATCGCAGATCTGCCCCTATGCGCTCGACTCCTATAATTTCCCGCAACGCAGAGAGAACAGGCACGGTCGTCAATGGTAACTCAAAGCGGGATTCTCTTCAGATAAAGGATGCGAACAAGGATCTTCGGCCCACACGTCCAGATACACAGCGTTACGATTCAAATCCACCCAAACGTGACACTCATCCACAATCACCACATAGAAATATCCCCGAGTCCAAGCAAGTTAAGCGTCCGCTCGAGGCAGGTGATACATCACACCAAGAGAAGCGTACCAAAATGGGCATAGCTACTTCGAAGACGCCTTCAGACTCACAAAAGGCACCAAAGACATTATCATCCAATACAAAGCCATCTCCAACTAAGGCCCCAAAAGCACCTACTTCAGCTCAAGCATCTCCTCTTCCCAAGAAAGGTCCATCCACCACACGACCTCTAGATACCAAGATACATAGCTCAAAATCTACTGGAGACAAGCCTCATATACCTCCTCTTCTCTCACCATTACCGGCGGATATCACCGTTCCTGCGCAATCCAATTTCTCATCTCTTAAAAAGGCTGAAGGGGAAAAGTCTGCGTCTCCAAAAACTCCATCTCAGAAACCAAAGCCAATTGCCGCAACCGGATCGGATACAATTGTCGTCAAAACACGCCATGTTAAAAATGTACCTTCCACCTCTTCCCCACGCACAACGCCAGCAGCTTCGATCCCGCCCTTTGTACTTCCTCGCATGCTATCCCCTAGCTTGCCAGAAGTCGTTGAAGCCGAGCTCACCCGTCTACAGCACAAAAAGTCTACACCCACCAATAATACAGTGGAAGCCCGATATGAGAAGGTCAGGCAGCCAGGTGCGCTTGGAGTCCCTCAAAAGGCGCCGCGGTCGAATATTGGACATCCCCCTAGAAAGAGCCAACCCGAATCTAGTCATTCAAAGAAGCAACTTATAGTTAAAATGAAGTATAAGAAGAGGCAATCAAATGATATTCAACGCATTCTACGTTTACGACCCACTCCTACCGATGATTTCAAAGAAATGGAGAAAAGACGAACGCAACCAGAGGAGAACTATACCGCTCCTATTCATTTCGATGTCGACTCTGAAGAAGAGGATGTTCCATTGTCTAGAAATCATAGCTCCAAAATGCCAGCAAACACGACATCTAAGAAAAGAGTACCACGTGACCCCAAAAGTGATTCAGAAGAAGGCTCTGAACCAGTTGGCACTGCTCTGAATGTTCAAGCAAATCGTGATCCCAAGCCATCTGAGAATACTACAGCCCGGAAACGTCCAGCGACTGAAGCGGATCGTTTGGAACCTGCACAAAAACGTCCCAGGCCATCGGATATCAGCATCACTAAATCATCTACACCCATAGCACCAACTACTAAATCTCCCACTGTCACGAGTTCCAGCGCTTCGAGGGATAACCGCTTGCTGTCTACCCCCAAACGAGGCGAAGCTGCAAAGAAAAGTACTGCAATGGGCAGAGTCATGTCATCAGATGGTAACCAGAGTCAGGCCAGGACACCAAAGGCTCCTGCAATCACCAGCACACCAGCGTCATCCGAGAAAATCAAAATCAACGGCCATCGACCCGAGGTAGATGTAGCGCAAGTCGAATATGCCTCAAGACAACACAAGACATTGTTCAACCTTGGTACACAGCTTAAACGGCATCTTCAATCAAAACTAGCGGGGGACAAGTCTGGAAGCGTGAGTCTAACACCACTTACTTCGAAATTGCAAAACCCCGCAATTTCTCAATGTAATGATCTAAGCACTGCTAATGCTACTCAACAGTCGTCCACAGCTACTTCTGGGGCTGAACGAAAGAAGGCGGTTATGAAGGGGGTTGAAAGCATTATGGCATACATGCTAGCGTTCCACTTCGCGAACCAAATGTCCACGATGAGAGGTCACTCAATCCTCCCAGAATCATGGAAGGATCTCTTTCCCGTGTGGAACTTCGTCAACAGTGTCGCTACACCTTATCAGGAACTTAATTTTCTTCTCTGCAATTTAGCAGCTGTTTCGAGGGAGCAGATGTGCAGGTTCTTTGTTGAAGCACCAGCAGAAAGTCGTGATAATGAGGCGTTCGTGGCCGCCTATAAGGATAGAGACAAGAATTGGTTAAAGGCGAGGCAAGGGCACTCAGCTCTCCAAATACTGATTTCTGAAGGCAACAATATTCTTGGCCCTTGGTCTACTGTTCCCGAGGCTATCGCTTTTGGAGTTGCTGTTTTGGAAAAGTATGCTGCTACACAGAAGATTGAGAATTGGAAGGGCGAAGAATCTTTGAAACACATTTCTACACAACCACCACCACGATTATCCTTATAAGCAACTCATCTGGAAGCAGCCGTCCAAAGTCTGGAGCATTTTACTGGTTTTCCGACCCCTGGTTTCACCAAAGCTCGATATCATATTACCCATAGGCAGGAACATGGAATTATAATGACAAAATCAGGGATGGCGTTTGGGGGTGCATGTATACTGATCAGTGCGGCGTTATCTTATTTCCTTTTTTATTTGCTTTTATACAACTTTGACGGCCTGCAATATACCCCCAAAGCAAGAAACGGACTCTTGCAAACGACCACGCTTGTTTATTTCTTTTTCTTTCAGATTTTCTTTTTCATAATAACGAAGTGGACATGGCAAAAAAGAGAGGCTGGGCTATAAATCACATACATTGGAGAAGAGATCTTTGTACATTAGAATACTGGAGTGGAACCCTAGGGGTTTATGGATGAATAGGTACTGGCAGTACAGATGGCGATTAGTTTGCAAGTGGGAAATGTATTATGATGACGATTCCTTCTTCCCTTTCGCTTTTGGATGATGTACGCAAAGAGTCTAGTTTTCTCCCAGATCATCCGATATATTCATTAAGTATTAAGTATGCATCCTGAACCTTTGGGCAAGATCCTTGCCAGGCAAAACTCATATTCTAACAGATGTACCAGGTGATAATCGTAGGTGATATTGCCAACTCTCGTGCCAACCACTCCAATGCGATCCTAGCTTCGGGTCGGAAACCCCATTTCTCATCTCACCAATCTCGTAAATAGCTCGGAATGCGCAGCGCAGAGTGGCTAATTCATTCAAGGACAGCACATCATCCAGGAGAAAATACAGCGGTAAATTCAAAGGCTTCTCAGGACAAAGCAACATTCCTCTACACATAAGCTTTCTATTAAAAGGGCTGGATATAAGCGAGACGAGCAACTTCAAGCCGCCTGGATTGTCCTACACAAGAAAGTATATCACTAAACAACTGAATATTCATCGGGACTAATTTGAAGAGACCACAGGATTTGCTTGATAACAAATTGGAATTTCTCGAGTGGGCAAGGGGGGGGGGATGGTATTGCCAATTTGCTCTGTCACAGCTTTTGTCAGTCCAGGATGGACGCTGACTTGAGGTTGTGTTATTTTGTGGAGACAAATGACCTGGGAGAAAAGGCACGTGGTTAGTGTATGAAATAAGAAAACTTGGGTTTTATGATAGTGCAGATGTCTCCTTGGGTGTTTTACCTTTTAATCTATCTATGAGTAGCTGTATAGTCCGTAGTCAAATAAAAAACAAAGGCACGCAAGAGGAGGATAGTCTATGGCGCAATGTTTGGTCGTGGTGCTCTATTTGTTAATCTCAGGCTATGAGGAGAAGTGTGATTTATCAAGATTATCATGTGAACGCTTTCGTATATCTGGGATGAGAAGTGCTTGGTGTCCCAAAGATGCTCGATCTGCAATAACTTCAATGTTTTTGAACAATTAGTTTTGCGTACAGTCGTAATGTAATGAAAGTAATGTTCTTATTTCTTGATATCTCTAGACGCCTGTTTGTGAATATAGCGTGTGTGTTTGGTGCTAGCTATTATACAGGAGAGAGCACAAGGAGCTCGTGTCTCGTGACATCTGTGGAGCTATGGAGAGAAGTTCATAGGTAAGATCTCGAAGCCAGAAGATGGAATGAGAGCAGAAAGTTAAGAGGGAATTTATGAATATCGGAGTGCTATAGTGTAAGCTTTGATTGCTTTTTACTTGTGTGGTGTGTTCCTAAAATAATGGCAGTAAGCTGATTCGTGGGGATTATACATCGCATTTACGTTTGTGACGATCTATTGCCACTCCGCCATTCGTAATGTCACTCCACACTAACCATAGATCCATGTCTAAAGTGCGATCCGAGGATGCAGTATGTGACAAACTGCCGATCTGTTAAATCCCACGTTTTTTCCACGAGGAAAGGAAATGGGGTCGTCTTTCGAACTACTGCAAGTATTCTAAATACTTCTTCACCCCAAAAGTGGAACACTAGTATAAAAAAAACTGGCAGTCTAGCGAAATATCTCATAAAATTTGACCAGAATTAATATATAGCCTTCATCTATCTTTTTATTCTCTTTAGGTCAGACTTTGCGGTAAGTAACACAGAATCGATAAATATGCTAGGCATGTGCCCTTTCTCAATATATTGATTACCCAGTCCGTTACCTTCAAATCATTCACATGTATAGTTTTTCCCCTTTTCTTGCAGTTGGAGCTCACATTGTATACAAATAGGAAGGCAATAGTGATGATATTAGGAGTTTGAAGCCCTTCGCTTCCGAAAAGGGGCAAATATTCAGGGATTCTCGGGTACGAGCCGGCACATGCACATTTGGCTGAATCGCATTGCAACCTTATTTCATCCAACAACGAGTACTATTCATGGGCTTAATTAAGACTATATTCTTCATTTGGATGATTACTGGCCAAGAACTCGACATCCAATACCGTTATGGTTTAGATATTCACTTGTTCGCTTTTGTCACCCAAACCACATGGGCTCCAGGTTGATTCCAGATAATCTACAGGAGAAGTGGCTAAATAATCAATCACTTGACACCGGAGGTTGATTCCAATTCCAGCTTTCTTCCTATCAGTGGCTACCTGTTGTTTCCAAAAATATCATTCTTCCATACAATGATCTGTCCATAGAAATAGACTCCGCTTGCAGGAAGTACCTTATTAATAAGAAGCTTTCCATTTTCTTCTGTGCTACGGCTTCTGGAAAAACCAACAGATCCGATAGTGCCATACTTCGCTACACTTTCAAATTCCTCTAATTTTGATACACACAATTCCTCAATTGCTGATCTTCTACTGCTTTGTTCGTACCTTGCACCCAAGAAAAATACTTTACGTTCAACATGCGTCTGAATATCATTCCTACGTTTGTAGTGGCCTTAATAGGCAGCGGTATGTAGATAGTACTACCTATATATACCTCAAGGCTCTTTGCTTATTCATTCTACAGCGTCGGTCGCCGATGCTGCCACGTATTTTGACCCTGAGACTGGCTTTACCTTCTCCCAAACCACCGCCCTTTATGCACTAGGCAAAAGCCTCACATTTCGCGTCGCTGTTCCAAGTCCTGTTTCTTCAGGCACTAGTTATGATGCTGTTATCCAGGTTATCGCACCCATTGATGTGGGGTGGGCTGGATTGTCCTGGGGAGGGGGTATGACCTATGCTCCGCTGAGCGTGGGTTGGGCGAACGGGAACTCCGCCATTGTCTCGTCTCGTTATGCTACGTAAGCTGAAATCACCCAGAGAAAATAGAGTCCCGTAGCTAATTTTTGGCCAGGCTTCATTCTTCACCAGCTTTGTATCCTGGTGCTTCGTACCAATTGCTCAAAATCGGAACTCGCGCCAACGGATCTTTCTGGCAATACACGGCTAAGTGCACTGGATGTACGTCCTTCACTGCGTCCAGCAACAGACAAGTCCTTCTTAATCCCACTGGCGTCAACAAGTTTGCTTGGGCATATTCGTCATCGAGGCCTTCTAACGCAGGGTCTAATACCACCGTCATTCAAGCTCACGACTCGATTGGTTATATTTCTCCTAACTTTGCAGAGGGACAAAATCCGAACTTTGCGGCCCTCGTGGCCAAGAATACGTAGCCACGAGTCGTAGATGAGACAATGTTCCAGTTTTGAAGAAACAAATGGGCAATTGAAGAGGTAGATAACAAGTTAAAGGAGGTTCTTCATCAATTTGGGAATCAGCCTTGAGTATTTGTCTTTGGGATCATTGGGGTCGTAGATATGTTACCAAGTAAAGATTGATTGTATATAAATCCGTAGGATCATGAACTCAGTCCTCAAATACCTAAGCTCCACATCCAATTCAAATTCAGGTACTAGGCCATCATCGGGATTCGGCCAAAAAACACCCTGAAGTCTCTCAATACATGTTCATAGTTGAGATTGTGAAATTGAGGAATCGAATAATAAGCTCATACCAGTTGAAGTTTCAATTTTGTCACCAACTCAAACTGGCAGTTACATAAACAAAAGATTTCAGGGTAGTTTTTCTATTGAATGCGTAGACACAATTCAGGACTAGAAACTTGACAATCTGAACTTATCAATGCTTGTAATGTCACGCCTATTGACTGGTAGCAGAGCGATAGCGCGAAGGCTTGTCGGGGCGTAGTGGAAAAGTGAAAGAGACCAAAAGGGGCTGCGAGAAATTCCTACAACTACCGACATATTTTCCACATCTAAATTGAAAACCTTCTCTTTAGATTACCTGACTGCAAAGACCACATAGTCATAGGCTTAAAATAAATTTCTTGGCTAATTAATCATCCACACACACCATGTGACGAAGGCACAATATGCATCGATCTTGATGAGGTCCGCTCCGCAACTAAAAGCTGGCTGGGTAGAAATTTGACAATAAGTAACTAGAAACTCATAACAGTACAGGCGTCTTCGGTTTCATCTACAAGCACTGCGAGTACCATTGGTTGGAGACTACGCAAGTAGTGCCGGAAACGCAAGCACCACTACCGGCCCAGCCTTGTCCTCCACACTGCGCATACTTGGGAAGTGACCCTGCTTCAGGCGCTGATGTTGGTGCTTCTGGTGCTGGTAAAGTAACGAATGTGGTTTGTGGGTCAGCTGGAGTTCCTGGGTCCTGTGGTGCTGGGTCATCTGAAGGAGTTCCGCCCTCGGCTGGGTTACCCAATGGAAGAGCTTTTAGCCCTAACAAAATCATATTAGTAGGCTGCAATGTGAATATGGAAAGCTGGTAATTCAACTTACATCCGTCAACAGTCTCAACAGATCGTTGGGGAACGTGACATGCGTTGTATTTTTCCGGAGTTTGAACTGTCAAGCCGGCCTTTGGGCAAGCTACATTCAGATTACAGCTGTTGTCCATAGCTTTCTGAAGCGAGTCTCCCTTCCAACCGAAGACATAGTCGCCATGGGCTGCGGGACCACTAGACAACTTGTAAGCATCTAATTAACATATTCCGCGTCTCCCTAAATGAGCACCTACCCAAGGTTCATGCTGTAGACGAATGGCTTATCTCCATTCGTAGGCCAAAGACTCTTGTCTGCAAAGGCGGATACATCCCACATAAGTTCGTACATGACTTGGGGGAGCTTCACAGGGTGGCTTGATGGACATGATCCACCGCCACTAGCTCCGGTTCCCGAATAAGCAACGTGGCTCTGATGATCGGGACTGTCGAGATTCTTTCCATCCCAGCATCTTGTAATTTGTTAGTGAGAATGAATCAAAACAATAGTGGCCGTGAAGCTTACGCTGGGAAGATGATGGTCTGGCGGATCATTTTGCAGGATGGGTCAGCGGGAATGTCGACTGTATCAGTACCTGTGCATGGAGCACCGCCCACAAAGGTGTTGTCATTGGTGGATGTCCAGCACCGGTGACAGATATTACCTTTTGTCACCTTGCTAGGATCAGTATTTGTAGCCTTTCCGGCAATCATACGGAAGCCCTAGTGTTGATTAGTAAATATCTAGTAGTTGCAGGAAGATTGCCTAACCTTCTTGAATGCAGTAGTCTTTCCACTTGGGATATAGTAAACATCAAGACCCCCATTGTTGATAAGATGACCTTGTGGTCCTCCATTTCCGACTTGTGGGACACGTTTATAGGTCCCATTCTTTGACTTAAAGAACATGACTGCAGTCCAGTAATTTGAAAGATCCTCATTAAAACTACATGATGTACAGGTTGACTTCCCAGGTAAGTCATGGGTGTCGGGGTCCATAGTAATATCAAACGAGTTCCCACCTAGTAGATGAAGTCAGTTTGGCGTACGTAGTTTGAATTATATCTCTTGGCATTCTGTTCAAGACTCGATAAATCTCACACAAATATGATCCAAGGCAATGATGTGGGGATTGGTAACTACTTGCCTACGATCTGATGCAGATGTGGGGTGTATGTCTGTCCTGGATTGACGATAGGGTCGACACGATCAACAACGAGTTGTGAACATGCGAAACGGAGCATGTTTTGGGCAGCGGCATGCTGAGCAAGCAGCGCCGTAATAGCGACAAAGGTCAACTGCATCCTGACTTGCAAGTTTTTGGACTAAGGATCTCTATGTTGTTAGCAACGACTATGGCTACGTGAGCACGAAAACTTGAAAAATGTATTTGTCGTGGGGTACTTGTACGTCTGCAAACCTGGTGCCCAGCGCCAAACTAACTGCCGAAGTGGCAGATTGTTTATATTGACAATTTGTGAATTGCCTAATAACGCGGTGATTGGCTGTGGCCGTTTCGTAACCTCATTTATTTCCTTCCCATATTCCCCGCAAATCTCAGTCATAAATTCAAGCGTTCTCTTATATTTATATAGTGAGTCAAGTGATACTCATGTCCTTCTTTTTAACCGGGACGGTAACTTCTCGTTCCAGCGTACCTTGATCGGACGAACGGTTTCACTAGTAAGCGCAAGGTTAATACAACTACAAATAAATTGCGCTGATCATGGTCCAAACCAGATCTAAATGTCAGTCTAAGGTTTTCCTAGGAGACGTTTTGTAGGCTGTTACCGAAGACCGACTTTTCCTCTTGGGAACCATAGTTCGAGGAAATAATCTCCCAAAACAGAATTTAACATTACGTGATATATGAGACAGTAAGATGAAAGTATAATGCAATCGAAAGTTTCTCGATTAGTTGAGACCCGTCTGCAGACATACTCATACAAGGACCAAGAACGTGCTTACTAGCAGCCAAGTGAAGTGTCCCATCCAGATCTAACCAGAAACTCAGATTTCAATGAAGTCATGTTGCGTGGCAGCCAGGTGGTCTAAATTAAAGTGCAATCCAGAAGAAAGAACAGTGGTACGCTAAAATTCTTCATATTTGACGGCTGCCTCTGGCCACAATCCAGGGTGGCTGCAGGATAGATAGGCATGCTATTGGAAGACTAGGTATCTCTAAATTCGGCGGCTTCCTCGGTGGTTTTGTGGCAATATATTAGCTTTGTGCATGGGAGATTCGAGTCGCCTCCGGAAAAGGAAGCGCAGATCTCGAGGTGGAGGATATTGATGTAGGATTCATCGACTCTTCGACCCCATAAGAGTTAGCACAGAGCCGAGACAAGCTGTGCCAAGGCCACTGACAGTTTGGGATTGAGGGTTTAGAGGATAAGGCAGTCCGAATGTGACAAGTTGTGAAATATTCCGCCAACTTGAGACTCCGACTGGATGAACGTGTTTTAAGATCAAGACTAGGGTTGAGGTTAAAATCATTTGAGCCGCTAAATCCCGAACGTATACCCCGTTCTTGACGACTTTCTTTATCACGTGTTTAGTATATCTCTTTCCTGTGATTGATATCACGTCAAGTTTGAATTTAGATTGAATCAAAGTCTAGATTTGATTTGGAAGCAGTGCAGTGTATGGACGGTTAGTTGTACTAGTAAATTGTAAGTATAATCCAAGACCCGTAGTAACCATACCTTGTACTAATAGGATAGAAAGTCCCTCCAAGTAGCCAGTCTTCAAACTCGTCGTGTGAAGATTAGCGATCATCAATTATCATCTCAATGCAATGCGATGTTACTGAAACCTGCATTTCAGTATCCATTTTCCTCAACAAACTTTTCTTTGGTGAGATTCGAGTGCTGAGAGCGTATCCTTTCAGTTGAAGGAAGATTTTTGGTAAAGAACCGTGGGATATGAAATTGGGACGACGGCATTGAATAATTCAACGAACGAGAAGGAGGCGGACGATCAAATATCATTTAATGTTCGTGTTCTGATACAGAAAGACCAGAGGCAAGAATTTTGAAATGAAGTGATCTTGTCTGCCGACCAAGAAGTATCAATATGTCGGAAGCACGTAACTTCGAACCTCACACTCTGAAATTTTGAGCGAGCCCGCTCTCCGCCACTTTAATATAGCCTAAACAAGCTATGATGATGGTTGGTGACAGACTTTGTCGGCCTAGGAGCCACGGATTGACCTTGGCCGCTGTCGGTAAATATATATATTCTGTGAGCCAGGTCCAGACTCAAGAGAACTCGAGATCGCGATGCTCACCTATAAAGCAGCTTATTCTTCTGAATACAAAGGCGTTCCCAAATTTTTCCAGAAATTCACAGTCCTATTTTGGTATATCCTCTCCCTCTGGCTGGGCTATTTGATCCATTACCGCACACAAGCATACATGACTGAGCAATATTCTAATAACCTAAGCTTTCAAATTCTTTTAGATTGTATACCGGACAGTATAAATCATACAACTCTCAGGTAGTGGTAGAAGAAGCCATTCAGCGAATATTTCAACACATTCATACTTCAAAGTTGCGCTCACGACCATATTGACTTGCTGATCTTATGTATGGACGTGATCAGAGTACCACACAATGTAACGTATGATCCTAAGTTAATATTGAGGGTCGTCGCACGTGCTCAGCTTACAATAAGACGGCGTTTGCGGAAGGAATTCCGATGACTGGCGGTGTTGATGCCGGTAACCCTTGTAAATGAAGGCTTTGTAACTTTCATGAGGAGTTAAGCGTTGACTAAGATGCCTATATTTTAAATAATTATGGCACTGTTCAATTAGTTCTAGAACATGCCTCTGGATCTCATATTTTAGAGTGTCAAGAGAAAATATGCTAACCAAACGCAGTTCAAAGCTGTTCTGGGTGCTGGATCATCAAAATAGCATGGAGAGGGTAGCTTAAGGTCCATAAGCTATCTTAACACACCACGTATGGCACCTTAGATAAGAAAGTATCTCTTGAGGTCATACTTGTCAACCACTCATAAAACTGAACTGGGCAAGACATTTTTCAGCCCCTGAAATTCTCGCTTAAGTGCTTCAACGCCACAAAGCTAATAAACCACTGCTTCAATATGAATAACTACCATTAACACAGTATACGGGTATATTTCATAGAAGCTCGTATGACGCAGTGAAATATACGGTAAAATATGTCAGGCGGTCATTGACTTCATAGTTCCGGCTTTCGGTACGTATTTTCTTCGGAACCGTACGCTTTAACGTTTAGACTATCTCAAGCCTCACGAACAACCAGTGGTAGAAGCTAAACACTATCCTGCTGTCCCCGCCCAGACTACATGCCCGAAACTTTATCTTAAACTCTGTTCAGATTGCCCGAACTTTAAAAAACTTCATTCAATCATAATATTAAGCTTTCCTGTGTGCAACGCCCCGGTATTGTGACAGCGACCTGAAATTAAAGTATAATCTCGACTCGGTAGTTGGGTTTAAGCGGTACATTTATGGTAGTCCGTCTTTTTACTTGTAGATTTACCGCTGTTATTCGATTTCGACATTCTCGGCAAAGGAAAAATGTCTACCTACATTATTAGTTAGCTGGGTGATTAAGGAAACCGTGCTCCGCTACCTTACAGTACTTAACAAGACATTCCGGATGCTATTGCACACTAATAGTTATCATACTAGGATGGTAGATTCGGCAGTAACATCTCCGCATTTGCAATGTTTAAGTTAACGACGGCGTTGGGTTATACTGCGTTATGGCGTAATTGACTCATGACCTCGCAGCTATTATCCCATAACTTCGGTTAACTTATGAAGGATGTACACTTGGGCTGCTTACATTGTCATTGAGAACAGGGTTTGATTCTAGATTGCGAATTTTCTCAATCGATGTTATTGCCTTGACGCATGTTGGCTCATGGATGTCAGTTCATGACTTGGATGGCAGGGTGGCAACTATAAAAATCAATCAATCTTGTAAGACACCATTGAACTTGCAGAGCATCGGGGCAGGGCCATGGCGCATCACAGTATTCCAAAAATAAAGATCGCGGTTAGAAGCAAGTGGTAGAGTATAACATAAGGCATCTCCTATTTTGATTACCCAAGACTACAGCCCACGAACGCCAGGTAAGAACCAAAGGGTTGCAACTACATGGTTGACCATTATTAAAGCGAGTTTTCTTTCCCTTCTTTCGTATCTTCCATCCAGGTATGCATTTCCGTTCCCCTCCTCTTTCAAGCAAAAACGTGCATCAGACAGTCATGCAAACATAACAATGCAAAGCGATAAAATGCCGCAACACTAAACATCAAAACCAAAGCTCACATAACCAGAAATCCAGTGAACGCAAATTGATAAGTGTAATACAAGTAGGGTTTGTTCTTTTTCGATCGCGTTGCCACGCACCACTGAACCAGTTTCTCAAAATCTTTCCACAAAACAAACCCATTGGGCCAAGAAAACTAAAAGCTAACCAACCAGCAGTCGAAAGGGAAGAAGAAGAAAGCCACACAAATGGCGTATCAATCGTAAGCTTGTCGCGCCATATCGGAGAGCTCGAGGTATATAAAGTCGTTTAAAACGAGGCTGTCTCCGGCCTCTATTAGGTTGAGATCCGCAGGGCAATCGAGTTCGTAGAAGGAGACGGGTCATAGCAGCGTTATTCGTCATGGTTGCCCAGTCGCTGTACGTAAAGGTATTCTGTGTCGTGTTTCGTGAAGATATAATATTTTGGTCTGCATGCAAAAAAGGTGAGAAAAGAATTCGTCTGTCTGTCATCCAAGTCATGTGCCGTGAACTATAGATGTGTATGTACTCGAAGCTTGTCAGATCGAGTCGGGAGTGCTCCGTTCAAAAAAGAACACAAAGGCACGAAGAAATAATGGTATAGGTGGCGCCAGTAATGCTAATGGAGGTGTACTCTAGGGTACGGTTTAAAATCGACATTTACTCATCAGACGTACCTAGCCCAATACTAAACACCATTTGGTATGATAATTGTGCAATGTAGCGAGCGCATGAGGCACATGAATGGATCTAAGCTCGTAATGTCGTAAAGAGCGTCTCGGGCTCCTAGTATCTGTTTTTGAGAATTCGAGAGGCGCCATTGCTTTCATCAGAAGAGTCTAACAAAATGTTAACATTCAGTGTTAGGTCTGGGAATTACCTGCCCAACTTACCACTTCCCCGATTCGCATGGCCATTCTGGCGAGTTCTAGCAAATCCACCACCGCCCCGACCCCATTCGCTTCCTGGACCAGTTGGCTGCCTTTGGGGTAAAGCAGAGGTCCCGTTTGGTACATTGTCATCATAACCACCATTGACTGGGCGTTGGCTTCCAATAGGGCCGGCACTGTGGACTTGTTGGCCAGGTCGAATAGTGGCAGTTGATCCGTTTGTTCGCCCAATGTTGGATCGATTATGACTCCCTCCAAATCCCAACTGATCGAAACCAGACGCTAAGCCAGACACTTCATCACGATCATCAAGTCGCCCATCAGATGTGGGAGTGAGGTTTGGGGTCGTGTTAGATTGCCCTGCATTTCGGTTTGAGTAATGGGTATCTGCATATCTTGAGACGTGTCTTTCAACATTCGGAAAGCTCGAGTTTGACGACAGAGCTGGAGAAGGGGACCAAGATCTTAGGTCAGCAAATGATTTGGCGCCACGAACCGTAGTATGGTTATGATTTGAAATTCCATCTCCTGGAGAGGCCGGGATATTCAAGAGGCCTGATGGTTGGCGACCTAAGCCGTGACTCCCAAATGTGTCGCGGGCCTCACTAAGATCAATGGTAGCTGCACGGGTCAATGCTCGACGGGAATCGTAGTTTGAATATTGTGGATGCACTTGTGGAACTGGGGGAGGCATGGCCTTCTTAGTCAAATGTAGTTGGCGTTGCTCCCCAGTACCTTCCGAACGATGTTCTAGGTTCATATGGTGAGCCAGAGTATGGATAATCCGCCTGTGTTCGGGGTCTGTAGTGTGAGGGAATATATGTGTATCTCTGGATTTATCGTTCTTGAAAACTATCATCTCTTCGTAGAACGACTGGGTCGTGGGATCGTTGAGGTCAAAAAGAGGGGGCGCTAAAAATGTTAGAATGGGTGTAGATGGTTTTTTGTGGGGTTTGATACATACCTGACCGCTGAGACAGAGGTGAAGGAGATGTTGCTGGTGCCATACCAGAGTTCAAAGAGTTCATTGAACTTTGGGTATGAAGTTGAGATGCAGTCATTGGCTGATGTTGCTCCTGCAGTTGCCCTCGTCTCTCTCTCTTGTCCCGCTCAATACGTTCCCGTTGTTCAGCTGGTAGCATTTTCTTATATTCTACGCGCAGCTTTCTTCCGCTAAGTTCCATGTGATTCATGACCTGAATAACCTGAGAAGTCTCTTCTGCTGTAGTGAAATTTGCAAACGCCAAACCCCTGAAAACCCCTGTATCAAAATGATAGTTGAAGGCATAAGGCAGAGGCAGATTCAAATTTGACATGATGTCCATGAGTTGTTCCTTTTTGATGGCAAAAGGAATATTTTTAATGACAATTGCAGTGGGGATGAGTGCTTCTTCCATGCCACCGTTAGTCATATTACTCATGCCTGATTCCGACTGCATTCCATTTTGCGACCGACCCCTTCCAATAGATGGTAGGGGGTTATTATGCAACCCGTGCTGATGGTAGACGGCATCGAAATTAGGCTCTATGGCTGGTTGTAATTGTATCTGCGAAATAGAAATAGGTGGTGCGAATAAGTCCTATTTAGGATTAATACAAAAGTGCAAGACCGATAACCAGCGCAAGAGAGCTTACATTTGGGATTCTTGATCGGGAGCGACTGCCGTTGGAGGTCATAGCTGGCGTAGATGGGTTTTGACCCCCAAAACCACTCCAGGTATGGCTGTCGTAGGCGTAACGAGGGGATTGTCCGGTCATAGGGGGCAGCATTCTGCTTTCATACTGCGGACCAGACTCGTAGCGCGACCCGTACTGATCATCTGCAGGGTACAATCTATGCGGCTGGGAGCTTGCATAATCATCAAAATGTCGTGACGGTTGGCGATTAATGGTGGCGGTGCCATTGAATCCACGGTTTGAGCTGGGCGACCGGTGTGGGGGATTGTATCCCGGCGGATACATGTTGTACTGGTCGTTCATGTTGAACTGTGTGTCGAGCTTGTAGCTCATTGAAGGAGACTGGTGTTGTTGCTTGGGGTGTGTCCGCCAGGTATATGATATGATATGCAAGGAGCCGACAAGAGGCACGCTGTGAAAGCTCGAGCTGCAGCAGCGCCTGCTCCGACCTCACGAAGATCGTGCAGCTGGAGCGATGGCCGGAGATCTCGCGTTGAAACTGCCTGCGCAAATGGCAAGCCGGTACTGGGCTTGCGTTTCCGTGCTGGCTGCGAGATGCGGATGTCGTGTCTTGCGGTACTTTGTACTTTGCTCCCTTTTTTCTTGTTTCTTGTGGGGGATGGCACAGCGGTGTGCGAATGCGATCGCGGGAGTCGTCAGGCCGTTAAAAGGGGCGTCAAGCAGTCGTCGCGAAGCGTTCACGTCGTCGGAGTAATTAATCTGTGTGGTCGAATCGAAGGTTGGGGTTGGGAAGGGGAAAAAGTGAAGATTGGGTTCAGTCCAGGTAATGAGACTTGATAAAATGGGAGCCCAGTCCAAAAAGCAAAGGTAACCTAACGCTAGACCCAAGGAGGTTAGCCGCTTGGTATTAGTTGAGCTGGATGTGGGGTTTACCTTCTCATTTACCGGTATTAGCATTACACAGTCGATATGATATACTATATATATGATTTACGACTGAGAAACCGGATCCGACTGAGAAACCAAACAAGGGGAGGGCGAAAGAGAGAGCGAGCGCGAGAGCGAGAAGGTTGATTGTATTTGCATTTCATTCTATTCCATTTTTGTTTTATTCTATTTTATGCTCGTTTATGCTCAGGGTTGTGGGTACGTATACTAATACTAACCACACAAGGAGGTCGGCCTAGCATTGGACCAACAAATCCCCAGGGCGCGGTACCAAAGGTCGGCGTTGTGTGGTCGGCGACGATCAGGCCTCACAACTAAGTAAGAACTTGAGGACTAACTAACTTCAAGGGCGCATTCGTTGGTGCTATTGGCAACTCATCTGGAGTCGGCTGAGATTGTGTTGTACGAAGTAGCGACTCCTTACCAGCTTACGTTGTATACTCCGTCGACTCCATCGAGACAATCAAGGAAAAGTATGGGGACTCGCTAGTCAAGCTCTCCCAAAAGCGCACCCCTTTATACTGGAGTGGCTAACAAGTGTTGCCTGTTCGTGCAACAGGAAATTATGACAGGTGAGGTGACAGTTTCCGCCTCCAACGATGAGACGGAGGAGGCCGATAAGTTGCAAAGGAAAAAAAAGAGGAAATAGTCAGGGGTTCCGGTCATGTTTGATCCGTGCTTGTACGGAGGACTGTTTGGTGAACAAGAAAGAGCTCAAGACTGGATCGGGAATAAATGATCCTTAGCAGATGGTTGGTATCGAGCCGTCCGAGCCATCCTCCAGAATGATCACCAGTGTTTGGGGAGCTTGTTTTTTCCCGATGAGATCCTCAGGCGAAAGAACGGATGAGGCGTGAAAGTGTGGATTATGTTGTAAGTCCATGCATACGGATGTGACGATGCAGGAGGTGTGATGCTGTGGCCATGATAGGTTATTCGAGTTGATCAGACATACTAACGTAACTAATGACTGTATCAGTGTATCGACATATATCTCTGAATATATGTCCAGGCCACTACACAAATATCAGACGAGCCGCTGAGAGGTCTCATTATGCGCATACTCTCTCATTTATCATTTACTATGCCAAGGGAGATTTTACCTTTACAAACGCGTGCAAAAATCAAACCCCCTTCCGACAGCTAAGAAGACCCGAAGCCATCGTCAATCATGTGTGCATGTGTGCATATGTGCATATGTGCATATATTCCAGCCCCTCAGTCCCATTGTCGCCTCGTAGCCCGCTGGGCGCTGGGACTGGATGTGGTGGTCGTCCAAACATAGTCACAAAGACAGAATGGAGCCTCCTATTGGACTGTGCGACTCCAATGACTGCTTTGATGCAGATTCGGTTGGTTCTTGGCTCGTCATTCTGCAATCTGACACCGAGCCTGTAGATCTCGGTATGATGATGCGAGTTCTATTCCCAATAACTCGTACTGTACCGTAACAAGGTGTTTTGAGCATTTAGTTACCTGACTTATTCAATAAGGTCAATAAGGTCAAATAGGCTTGGGTGGCGAGACGGGTGAGCCCTATAAAGTGCATGGATGTGATCCGTGAACTAAACTCAGCGGCTGAAAAGCAACATCAATCAAAAAGGGGCGGCGCGGCGCGCAATGGAGGCGGGAATGACGAATTGGGCAGTCCCTCTGCAAAGTAGTTGATAAGCTAAAAAGAAGGAAGCGGGCGTTCGTGTTTGCGTTTGCCTGGCTCGGCTCGTGTGTCTAAAGGT
>Ga0247734_1000941_pt1 | contig 23432 bp, 15 predicted proteins | sample UWRJL103311B2_FD_180933 | JGI IMG/M metagenome (GOLD analysis project Ga0247734, IMG submission 180933) | Plant litter microbial communities from Arlington Agricultural Research Station in Wisconsin, United States - UWRJ-L103-311B-2 | ecosystem: Environmental > Terrestrial > Plant litter >... | reverse complement strand
TTGATCATAGCGCCGTGCCATAACATCGCCACTGGCTGGTAATATCAATTAAGATGATCACTTTGTACCGACTACGTGTGTCCACTGCCCACTGTTCCATAGAAGTACCACTTCTTAGTATGGTCGGTACTTGCTACTGTACCGTAGACTGGACGGTACTACAGTCCTTAGTTGTTGCGAAACATCCCAGCGTGGCTCCGCCTTGGCTCCAATCGCTAATCTTCCTCCTTCCCCTTTTTTTCCTTTTTTCCTCTTTGTTTTTCCCTTTTCCCCTTTCTCCCACTGGCTTTTGTTGTACAGATACAACTTCACTACTGTCCATTCTAGTGATGATAATAAATGATTATCATTATCATTATCATTACTTTATAGAGAAGTTGCAAGTAGGGGAGTATACGAAGTAGTGTGTGTATCGTGTCTCTCTGATGCGGCGGCCAGACCTGGTTTAGACCTGGTTAGACCTAGTTCTAGTCCTAGTCCTAGTCCTAGTGCTACAGTATTATTCCCATTTTCCCATTCCTCCTATTTCTATTCCTAGACGCTACTGTAACAAGGCGGATCCGTGCGAAAGCCAGGCTGAATCCATCCCCCGAATCATTACAGTTCAGTCAGTCCAGCTGGGCGGACGGACTGGTTAACTCCGTACCGCCGTGCCGAGGAGCACAGCATCGTATAGCATCATCGCATAGCTGTTACTTTGATGAGCTTCTTACTGTATTATTATCCCCATTCTTATTTCTGCTTGTTCATTCTTTTTACCGGATTTACAACGTAATCGTACTTACGGAGGACAGTAGTGCGGTTGCTAAAAGTACTGTAATATAGCGCATGTTCCAATTATACTAATTATACTCTCCTCCCCCCTGGCTCCGGTGACGTATCAAGGTTGTACGAGATACGCGTCACAGTATTGCCAACCGCTTGGTTCAGTCTTGGTGCACGGGTAAAGCGGATCAACGACGGTCCAGCAACACCAAGAGCAACACCAACACCAACAATCAATAACAGTACAGTAATAATTGTGCACTGTACGTACCCTGTATCCGACTGTCTAGTATGTATATCCTCCGTACTGCTCGTTGCCATCGTCATCATGGTTATTATCACCTTCCATCATATCCGTTATATCCGTTACTGTACTGTACTGTACTGTACTATCCGTGCATCTCCATCTCCATCTCCATTTCCATTTAACGTTAACATTAACATTAACATCACATGTCACCCAGCCACGGCCCCTGCGAGCCCTGCCCATAACATACTCTAAACTCAAGCTCAGATTCCAACTTGAAGTTTGAACTTTGAAAACAAAACCTCAAGAGTCAAGACTGTTCCAGCTGCAGCACCAACTGTTGCAAGTGATCATAGGCTGGCTTCTTACTTGCTTGCATTCTTACAGTCTTGCATTTGCTTGCATTCGGATCCTCGTAGACCGGGCTCGGCAGTTTGGACACTACACTGATCTTGGAAAGTGTAAAGAAGGCGGAAAATGAAACTTCTTGGAGCTTCAGAAACTAATCACGTAAAGATGCTGTCTCGCCTATTTGACTTATGGGAAAGGAAGGTGAAAGGGTGAACACAAACGCCCTCCCGCACGCTAAGCTACTTGGGGCTGGTGGCAGCTCTGCTTTATTAACACAACTGCAATAGTATACCGGATTGGTTTGGGTCTGTCTGATAACAAAATGCCATACTCAGCTAGGGCTGCGGTAACGATATTTCTCAATCTCCCCATGTACTGTACTTCCTTCGCTCCGCGTTCTATTGCAGTTACACTCGTATATCTTATGCGCCGATTGGCCTTTGTCATTACCGAAAAGTCCGAATTCCCATGTCGCAGAGGAATCTCACGGTCTTACGCAACTACCACTACCATACCTGGTAGTGGTATTGGTAGTTTGGCATTGCTAAGTTCTGGTCGGGGCTTGGTCTTATTATGTCACTACAGTAGAGTAACACCCAATAGTAATGCACCCTTTGGTTTAATAATATCTGTCAGCGAGTGTTGAGTACTGCTTATCCATTAATGTTTTATGTAGCTAGTAAGAGTGAAACAGCCAACACTCCCTATCCAATGGAAACGACCTAAAGTGTCACTAGGAGTATAGTAGCCTCATTGGCTATGAAGGCAAGTCCTTGGGGTCCAAGACCGATCTTGCCGTGATATAGACACTGCGGAAGTCTCACAGAGTAGAGTAAGACGGCAATAAATTATCTCAACGGGGTGTCCATGGTTCAGATGACAAATCACTTTATGTTATATTACTACAATAGTGAGCTAGATATTTCCGACGGTCATTACTAAAGTGTACAAAAATACCTACATATCCGTGGCATCTTCCTCTCATATTTTTATCTTTCTAACCGAGGTTTCTGGTATGCCTTGAGTACTCAAGACCCTGATCCAACATAAATAGCCTTCCATTCTCAAGGACTATGTATGTATGCTGGATGAATTGTGCTTAGTCGTCTCGTGACTAGCAGTTTTTCAAGTATTCCTGCTTCTGCACCCCTATCCACCCACCGATATATTGGCGCATCTTTCATGTCTTTCAAACTTGAGAAACTTGCCGTGTCTGCCGGTTGGCGACACAAAGCGGAAGACCGCAATCTTTGACTTGCCAGCGTGGAGCTAGTGACAAATATCACAAACCCTTTGAAACTATCAACTGGCACGACAAATATCTAGACATTCGTGCATCATCAAACTCTGCCTAACGTTGTCAAATTTTCTACCATTACCCGCAGGCTACCTGTTGATGGTTTTCGTATAAACACATGCAGATTATTCTTACGATACGCTACATCGTACTCTGTGGGCATAAAGAAGGTTATCTACCCATGATTTTCCAGCATCAGTCATGGGCCATGCTGAATGAAAAGCTAGCGGGTGTTATATAAGATCGTTACATTCGTTACAACTCCTTGAATCCCTACTGGGGAATTCAATTCCAAAGTTGGGCCCAGGATATTTTACTTGGTTTGTTTTTGAGTGCATGTAGTCAGATTCTTGGTGCTTGCCTTACGACTGCGTTCACCCTGCTGCTATGGACTAAGAAGGAGGCTGACTTGTCTTGAATCTCGCCATTCTCACAATTCTTTATTTCATTTAGCTTCAAGGAAACAAGCAGCTTAATATTTGATGGGGGCTCCAGAATAGGCATAAATATTGCATAAAATGTTCTTCAACAGCGCAAAACACCAACCATTTGCTTTAGTGTGTTATTTCTTTTCTTCAAATTGTATGTCCTGTTGTTATTTCAGAATGAGACAACAGATGAAACTTCCAGGACTGTTTAGATAAACTAAGCAGGTCCATCTGTTAATCGAAAGGCTGGGTAGTGATGTTGATCATAGAGAAAATCTACTGAACGTGAACTAACAGTTTTCGCTTAGCAGTCAGGGGAGGCTTGGCATTTTCAAAGAAGGTGCAATGGGTGAATAAACTCAGATTAATTCACTCGGAAAGAATTCAAAGGCTGTTAGGCTTTCCGAATGAATTTAAAGATTGGAGCAAACAATTCATTACAAGTCTTTTATATACCGAGCTACACCTGTCTACAAACATGAACAACAATATCGCTTTTCGAATATCCAAAGACTGCGTTGCTATTCAAGGGTGCTGCTTTCAATATTGATTTAGCATGTCTAGTCAATAAGTGACACAGCTCTATCAGCTTTATACTTCTCGCCTTTCTTCTTCTAAGTAACATTCAATACTATTTTGGCTGCCCCATACCAGTAACAATTTCAAAAGCTGTGCACAACAACAGGCACCCATTTCAATCGAGTCAAGCCATACCAACAGGATTCTTGATAAGACAGAAAGATTGTACAGCATGTCTGCAAGTCAATCAAGTGTTGAACAGTTTTCTCCTCACATGCCACCACTACAGATGTCAAGTCGAGAGGTCTTGGATGACTTCATCAGAAGCCTTCCTCGCAGCTCACCCTATTCCTCCTTTGTGACGGAGCCGTTCGGAAATGACAGCACTAAATGGCATCTCCACTACTATTCACGTCATAAAGCAAATCACAAGGCTTCCAAAAATTTCACATTTGAAGGCATCTGCAGAGTTTGGACCTACAAAGCTCCACTGACCGTGGTCGGCGCTTATCAAACTGTTGGACGTCGAGCCTCTTGGACTTATTCGGTAGCTGCTACCGTCACAACGAGAAATGGCGAGCGACAGGAGACATTAAAGGTTCACATGAAGACACTACTGGACGTGAAGCCTACTTGGGATGATGTAGTTCGATGCCTCCAGGGTGTTAACCACAAGGTGAGAGAGATGCTTGCAACCTCATCAGAGCAGTTAAACTAATCCACGTTGAACAGGAAATGCGGACTAGATATATGGCTACCCAAAACACTCCAGCCCCAACATCAAAGATCTTGAAGCCTGTTTCAAAGCAGAAGTCGATACCCAGGAAGCCAACTCCCCAAAAGACGACCTTGCCAGCTAAGACTGAAAGTTCTGTTCCGGTAACTAAACTAGACATGGTGTTGCCTGTTCCACCTCCAAGAAATTCAGCAGACATCCGACAAGCTACATCTTTCGGTGTCACGTCCGGTGGTTCTCCGTTCTTGACCAAAGCCACACGTCCATCTGCTTCTCCAATAGCTCATCCGCACTCTTCTCATGTCGCAAAGTCAGTCTCTCAGTATAACTCTCCAACCAATTCTCAACCCACCGCTCAAGTTAGCCGACCTGCTTCTTCTTATGCGGTTCGCCCAGCCACTTCTCGAAGCCCCCCAATCCCAGCTTCCATCCTTCCAGCTCCTCAACTCCCACCTTTGGGTCCTATTCCTGGTCATTCTCCACGCCATCCTCACAAGAGGTAAGTGTTCATCATGCTAATGTCTCATGCAATCTCGCAGGATACATGCATACTAATGACCGCAAACATACAGGCTTGGGTTTAACAATACGGACTTCCCTAAGTATGAAACCACCGCCGGAGGGGGAATTCAGACTTTGTTTCCCAGCCAGTACACCACCCAACCAGTCTCTACATCTCGAAACTACAGCAACACGCTTACCGCGTGTCAGGTTACTGATCCTGTACGCGTTGATGGTTTTAGTGGCGAAGAAGTTGATGCCATCAGTAGAGCTGTTGTGTCTTACATGACGCGCACTGTGGAATCTGAGCAAGGGAGCTCCAAGAATGGGATGTGACGAGGAAATTTGGGTGGAAAGTTGCGATGGATAGCAATCACACAAAGCTACGGAATCCCCGATTGTGAATGCTTTCGAGTACAGAGAATACTTCGGGAATTTCCTTTTTGTCTAGCGCGATGATCATTAGCATAGATTTCAGAAATTAATGCAACTTGGGAAGACAGTTCTGCTGGTAGTACCTTTGTTCTCCCCATGAATCCAAAGTATAGATGCCACTCTAGTCTCGTTATTATGACTTGGATATACCCTTACTAAAAACTATTACAATATGTTGTTTATAGGTACAATCTTTTGATACCGTCTTTCAGACAAGAGCATTTTTGCACAAGCCTAGTGTTTAAATGCCGCGCGTAGGTATGATGAATGCTCTGAAATATACAACCAGAGTATGACTTATACATAATTCCACGATAAGTGACAAATAGGTTTTTTAGATCACAGAGAGTAACATTTTCTTGCCGATTTGGAGAAGTAAGGCAGAGTCGTTGGTGCTTGGTGACTGCGAAGCTAATTAATATAACATGGCCAAAGTTACAAACTAAAGATGCGGCATGGTTGGGAGGTATTATTAAGGATTTTGAAGTTAAGTGGCCTGTGGCTAAGTATACTACCAAATTACACACCTTTTAATAGTAATAAATTTGAAAGCCTGATGTACAGTCTGAAGTAATAGCTGCAGCGATTGCTTATAATATTTGCAAGCCTCGAAATAGACTTGCAAACATGAGCACCTGCACGCCAAAGGCTGCAGCTGCCAATAACGACACTACATTGAGGTGTAACCAATAATCCATGCCCTCCTCTTCCCTTGACGCCTTTCTCTAACCTCGTTTCTCCCACTTCTTGTTGGACTTTGGACATTTGGAAGATAGCCTTGATCTCTCCTTTGGTTGAGACCCGAACCACAACACCCTGTAGCAGGCCTGTGTTCACTCGAAGAAGCAAGAAGAATAACTTACAACATGAGATTCGTTGCTCTTCAGCCAATCTTTATCAACGGAGAGGACCGCCTGGACAGCACGAGCTGATTGCGGTTGCAAGAAGTTGAAGGCTGCGATCGTCATCAGAGCCAGTGAGTCGGTCTATGGGGAGTGCTGTGAGAGGTAGGTACCACAACCAACCACGAGACTGCTGGCATTATCGAAGCGTCAAAGAGCAGCTGGAGAGCGGGAATAGCATTTTAGGCGGGATAATATAGTTGGATGCACAGCTGTAGGAGAGCTACGATAACCCCGTATATTCAATTCATGTTTGTGCAGCGAAGGGCATACACAAAGCTCCGCTCCGTTCAGCTATGAAGTAGACTAAAAAGCCCTGGTAGGTTCGAAATTCTAATGCTGGGAAGATGAACGAGGGGTGTGGTAGGAGGTAGCATGCCGAGACAAACAGAATAGCCAGGATGGACTTAAAGAGGCATTAGCATTGAAAATATAATCCTAGGGGTTGAGACATACACGAAATTCCATAACAACATCCCCTGTAGTTTCCGTACTTTCTGTGGTATGCTTTTCAAGATCGTTCTTATCATAGGATATTGCTGTTTTGAAACTCGAATTCATGGGACACGGTCTTGACAGATATATAAGCATTCAATCATGGTGGGTCTGGAAGATACGATACTAGATATGAACAAGTATACAAAGTATCGGTAAGATAAATTCTTTGATTATTACTTAGAAGTTGCAAGTTGTACGCCTAACTCCACGCTATGCTCCTGGTCTATCTTAATTAAACTCATCTTTAAGCCCTTGGCCCTAGCCCATGCTTTACGGCCTCAGAAAGCTTCTGCCAGTCCAACCCTCCTATACCACGTCCGCCCTTGTGATGAAGTTCCAAGGACTCTTTAAAATTACCTGTGCCTAATCTTCTCATCATTAGAGTATCATTGGCACTTTTGATTGATCGACCGTCTCCTTTTAGCAGGTACTCCTCAAACCACTCCGTTTCCTCCTTGTTGAAGGGCAAGTTAACAAGTTCAACGCTGCGGTCTGCGATTGTATCTTTTGGAGAGTTGCTTAATACGAGTGAGATAAGCATCTCGAACATATGCCGTTGGGCATATTTTTGCTGACTACGAGAGAAGTAGAAAGCCTCTGTAACATTCGTTCTAGCCATTGCCGAAAATAGGCTTTCAAGAGCCCTAGGGCTAGTGAGTGCTGGTTGGACGGTATGATAATACGCCAATGGGTAGATGAGGTCTTTGGTATGTCGGACAAGTACTTCCAGAATCTCATCTGGGAAGGTTGGGATTAAAGAGGGGTGTGTCAGGTATTGGAGTGCAACCTAATTTAAGTCAGCGAGGTATGTATCATTTGATTCTTAGACGGAACTAACTTCAAAATCCAGCCGATCCATATGCCATAACCCTTTCATATACTTCGCATACTTTCCGGGCAGATAAGAAGCATTCTCAAATTGGGTTGAGTAATCTCTTCTTCCGGTAGGCGCATCGCAATCGAGGATGATATAGTAAAGGACTGAGATCTTGTGGTGGTCGGCGCCGTCACTCTTCACAATTGCATCGTGCAGATCCCGCAACTTCTTATTGTTATTCGCAGGGTAGAATTTTGTAGCTAGAGTAATGTCAATATATGGATGCTGAAAGCTAAAGATAGCGTACACTCACGTTTTTTAATACCTAGCATCTTCAAGACTCTTTCTATGAACAGACCCTCTAATGTCTTCCGATTTTTTTCAATAGATTGTGTTGCAATCTCATCGTGACACCAATTCAAGTCAAAGGCAAAGACTTCATCGAAGTTCTGATAGTTGAACGGCATTTTCTTTCGCGTTGTTTTTTGCTTTACCAATACTCTGCATGGGGTAAGCTGTAGATCAATGATGTTAGACAAGGCGGAGATCGAAACTTGTGGCCAAAGGAAGCTTATCGCTTATCGGAGATGCGCTAAGCTAAATAGGGACCACTGTAAACAAATCCAAATCCAAGTAAACGTTAATATTACATGCAAGGTCACAACTACCACATCTCTACGTGGATACGACTTTTGTTATATTTGCGACGCGTAAATCGGATACCTGTGGCAACAAAACCAAGCAGAAGCCAATTCCTACCCGACTTCGACAATCCAAACACCGCCCAACATACAGCGCACGACGCGATTACCGTACGCCTAACCGCCATCTGGTTTCCATTAGTGCACTTCTATTGTTCCAAACATGTCTGAATCACCCGTTAGACCATCCAGGAGGGCAGCAAGTAGGAGGAAGGTGGTTGTGGAGTCAGATGAAGAGGAGGAGCTCATGCAGTCTAAAGTAGAAGAGAGCGAGGAAGAAGACTTTACGCCTGCACCCAAACGAAGTCCACGGAAAGCACCCGCTTCTAGACGAAAGACCACAAATACAATTCCAACCCCTCGTACTGGCGGACGTACGAAGAAGATCAAATCAGAAGATATTGAAGCCTCGGAAATTTTTGACCCGGAACAGAGCCCCCAAGTTGAGCCAGAATCTCCTTCGAAGAAAGCATCCCCACGAAAGAGAAAGAGCGCGCCTACACGAGGCACGCGCATTGTTTCAACACCAGAGCTTCCTCCACCTCTGCCCACTCCGCAGGCCTCACTATCTCCTGAGCCTTCGGAGCTACATGGCGCACCACTCGCTGATATCACCCTCACCCTCAATAGTCGACCACGCACAGCCGAAAGCCAAACATCGGTAGTGAAGCCGGTGAATGCTTTTGATACGGCTTTGGAAAAACCTATGGATATTGTGTTGAAATCTAGGTCAACTGCTATCCCCGTTGTCGAAGATACTGGTCCCAAGGCACGAATGGTAATTACATATTTGATACTTACCAATTTTAAAAGTTACGCTGGACGTCAAGAAGTAGGCCCATTCCATGCGTCCTTTTCTTCGGTTGTGGGGCCTAACGGCTCTGGAAAATCCAATGTTATCGACTCCCTTTTGTTTGTTTTCGGATTCCGAGCTAGCAAAATGAGGCAGGGGAAGATCTCAGCTTTGATTCACAACTCTGCGGCTTTCCCAGATTTAGATCATTGCGAGGTAGCGGTTCACTTTCAGGAGGTTATGGATCAGGTAAGTTAATCTGACCCATTTCCAAGTTCTCGTACTAAAATAAAGAAGCCCAACGGTACATCCGAAGTCATACCAGGTTCTGATCTGGTAATATCCCGCCGAGCATTCAAAAATAACTCAAGTAAATATTACATGAACAGTAAAGAGTCAAATTTTACTGTGGTCACCACACTGCTTCGTGAAAAGGGAATTGATCTTGACCATAAACGATTTCTGATTCTCCAAGGCGAAGTCGAGTCCATTGCGCAGATGAAGCCAAAGGCTGCCAATGAGCACGATGATGGCCTTTTGGAATACCTCGAAGATATCATCGGTACCTCCAAGTACAAAACACCCATTGAAGAATCAGCCACAGAGGTTGAGACACTCAACGAAATCTGTGTCGAGAAAAGCGGCAGAGTTCAACATGTGGAGAAAGAGAAAAACAGCCTAGAGGATAAAAAGAATAAGGCGCTCGCATATATCAAAGATGAAAACGAGTTAACCTTGAAACAGGCAGCACTGTATCAGGTTTATATTGCTGAGTGTGGTGATAATCTTACCGTCACTGAAGAGGCGATTGGCCAAATGCAATCTCAACTAGATTCTGAGTTAGAAAAGCATAAAGGTAACGAGGATGGCATTAAGCAGCTGGACAAGCAATACAAAAAGGGCCAGAAGGAGCTTGAAGCTCTCGATAAGGAGACACAAGCAATTCTCAAAGAAATGGCAAAATTTGATCAGGAAAACGTCAAATTTGAGGAGAAGAGAAAGTTTCTCGCAGGAAAACAAAAGAAATCCGAAAAAACCATTAGTTCGTCTGAAACTGCGGCAATTGACGCTCAATCAACCATTGAGAAATGCTCGGCCGATATAGAGCATTCAAATAAAGAAATCACGGCTATGGAGAAACGTCGAAAGGCTGAGGAGCATGAACTAGCTTCTATCCGAGAGAGTCTCAAAGGCAAGACACAAGAGTTCTCCGATCAAATTGCGGCAAAACAAAAGTCACTGGAACCATGGAACGAAAGGATCAATCAGAAGCAGTCAGCTATTGCCGTTGCTGAAAGTGAGCTCGCTATCCTCCACGAAAAGGCAAATGCCGGTGCCGTTGCATTAGAAGAGACTCAAGCGAAGGTTGCCGGTATCGAAGAGATTCGGGAAGCAAAGCTCATGGAACTGGAGGCTTGCAAATTAGAAAGGTCTAAACTTGAAGAGGAGGCAAGCAAGGTAAAGGTGGAATTACTGAAAATATCCGAGAAAGAACCCGAAATTCGTTCTAAATTGTCAGGCGCACGACAGAAGGCGGACGAAGCTCGTGCTAGCCTATCAAACACCCAAACGCAGGGCAATGTACTTACCGGACTAATGCGTCTCAAAGAATCTGGTCGGATCGATGGATTTCATGGTCGCTTGGGAAACCTAGGAACAATTGACCAAAAATATGATGTCGCCATCTCAACAGCCTGCGGAGCACTTGATAACTTTGTCACTGATACAGTGGAAGGTGGACAACAATGCATTGAGCATTTGCGGAAAACTAACCTCGGACGAGGAAACTTTATGTGCCTTGACAAGCTCGGAAGTAGGGACATGACTCCTATTGAAACGCCAGAGGACGTCCCTCGACTCTTCGATTTAATCAAAGCTAAAGATGACAAGTTTCGGCCAGCGTTTTATCATTCTCTGCAAAATACTCTGGTCGCGAAAGATCTTGCCCAGGCTAATCGAATAGCATATGGTGCTAAGAGGTGGCGTGTTGTTACTCTCGATGGCCAACTCATTGACAAGTCTGGTACCATGTCTGGCGGTGGCAACACTGTCAAGAAAGGATTGATGTCTTCCAAGCTCGTTGCTGATACGTCGAAAGAGCAAGTTGCAAAGCTAGAGATCGACCGAGATGCACTTGAACAGGAGTTCCAGAAATTCCAAGACCGCCAACGTGGGCTTGAATCTGCCCTGCGGGATCTCAATGATCAAATTCCTAAGCTCGACACGAAGATCCAAAAAATTGGCCTGGAAGTTGAGAGCTCAGCGAGGAACCTAGCAGATGCTCAGCGACGGATCAAGGAATTAAGCAAGGAGCACCAGCCTTCCAAAGCGGATGATAACCGAATCGCGTCTTTAGGAAAGGATGTCACAAAGCTCACAAAGGAGATTGAAAAGCTACATGGTGAGACAGCCAGTGTCGAGCAGGAGATCAAGGCTTTACAAGACAAAATCATGCAGGTTGGTGGCGAAAAACTGAGAACCCAGAAGTCCAAAGTCGATGCCTTGAAGCAGGAGATTGATAGCCTTAGTGACAGTATTTCCACAGCCGAAGTCACCAGGGCCAAAGCTGAGAAACAGAAGGTCAAGCACGAAAAAGATCACGCTAAAGCACTAAAAGACCTGGAGACCGCATCGGCAGATCTAGAAAAGCTAGAAGAAGATATTAAGAACCAAACTTCAGATGCTGAGGGATCTCAAGCTAAGGTCGATGAAGTACAAGAAGATCTTCGTTCTAGAAAGAAGGATCTGAACGCTTTGAAGGGTGAATTAGATTTGAAGACCAAGGAGCTGAATGAGACGCGGGCGATTGAGATAGAGATGCGCAACAAATTAGAGGAGAACCAAAAGGTGTTGGTCGAAAACCAGAAAAGACTGAAATACTGGAATGACAAACTCGGAAAGCTTATTCTTCAAAACATCAGCGACCTCGGGGAAGAGACTGAAGTTCAAGAGCTTCCACAATACACCAAGGATGAACTCACAGACATAAGCAAGGAGACTCTAAAAAGCGAAATTGCCGCACTAGAGGAAAAGACTCAGAATGCCAATGTGGACCTTGGCGTTCTTGCTGAGTATCGCCGTCGAGTTGAAGAGCATGCTGCTAGGAATGCGGATCTTCAGGACGCTGTGAGTCAACGTGATACAGTGAAGAAGCGGTGCGATGACCTGAGGCGACTCCGTCTCGAAGGCTTCATGGAGGGATTCAGTACAATCTCTCTTCGGCTGAAAGAGATGTACCAGATGATAACCATGGGAGGAAATGCCGAGCTTGAACTTGTCGATTCTTTAGATCCCTTCTCAGAAGGTATATTATTCAGTGTTATGCCACCTAAGAAGTCGTGGAAGAATATTTCGAACTTAAGTGGAGGTGAAAAAACGTTAAGTAGTTTGGCTTTGGTATTCGCCCTTCACCACTACAAGCCCACGCCTCTATATGTAATGGATGAAATAGACGCCGCTCTAGACTTCAGAAACGTAAGTGTTCACTGCTGCTTTCATATCACCCAGAAACTAATAGGATAGGTCTCAATCGTAGCAAGTTACATCAAAGAAAGAACCAAGAACGCACAGTTTATTGTTATTTCTCTGCGGAATAACATGTTCGAGTTAGCCTCAAGGCTAGTCGGGGTATACAAAGTCAACCACATGACCAAGAGTGTGACGATCGAGAACCGGGATTACATAAATAGTCGTGCTTGATTTTGCTGCGGGTTGGCGTTCTGTTGTGGTTTGTTTTTGGAGATAACGAGGCGAGCTTGTATACATGTATTACGAACAATAATGAATTTCAATAATTTCCAGCCAGAAACTTCATTGTTTAAGCGTCCTTGTTCTACAACCCTTGCGGTTGCGTCCTCCTACAGTGATTTCAGCAATCGCAGTCCTCATAGCCTTGAGTAAAGGTCTGTGGGGTCAGCTATAAGCATTCCAAGATAGCGGTGAGAGCATTTGGTAACCAGGCTCTTGGTACGAACATCTCACTTCACATAGCTTTACGATAACATATTTGCTTGAAGCCCCATATCTTCCTAGTATTGACACCTTGCGCTCAAAGTTCAAGCACTTCAAATTAAATCTTAATATTCGGTAACTACATACGACAATGTTGATATCACAGCATAGAAAAGGTGAACTGCTCAGCATAAACAATCATTCGACCGGATCACGACCTCCTCTTGCCGCCATTTCAGCATCATACTCCTCGAGTGACTCGAGATCAATTTCCGTTGGATGTGTAATAGGTGTCACTGGAATTCCGGCCTCCTCGAGGGCTTTCAAGCGTTTAGCCGTTAGAGGTCGAGACCGGTTGATGCTGTAGACATTAATTCGGTGGCACGAAGAAGTGACATGGAGATCCCAGTTCCTAAAAGTAAAAAAAGTTAGCACCAGCGAAGTACTGAGGCCCGAGTATATCGAGGGGATCAAGCATGTAGACTTACCAGGCGGACCTCACATAGGTTGGTTGTGTATTAAGAGCATTGTCCCAAGTCCGGACGCAAAATTCTAGCCAACCTTCAGCATCAACCGGGAGGTCAATCTCCCACAATCTCCAAGCATGAAAGTACTTTTTCGTCATGTTCTTATATGGAACTTCATACCAGACTGATCCACCGTCTCCAGAAACCTCAACTCGAATAGGCCAGTGACCACCACCTGAGTAGCTCCAACCACGCAATTTGATACTTCCATCGTGAACGATCTGGGCCTTCTCTATCGGAGACATGATAGCTGATGAAACGGGCATATCCTGGATGCTAAATCCATTGCTGTACAGTGCATTTTGCTTGCCGACTTGTGGAGTGTAGTACAGATATTCCTTCATCTGGACAGGAGCGTGGCTCTCCTCCTTGATCGCTTTGATTTCATAGAGCCACTTACAACTCCGGGCACCGATGTAGCCATATACAACTGTTCGAAGTGGGAATCCATGGATATGTGGTAGCGGTTCTCCATTCATCTCCCATGCCAGGAGAACTTCATTGGCTTTGACCTTTCGCCATGGAACACTTACCACATAGTTGTAGACCTGACCCTTTTTGAAATAGGTATCAGCACCATAGAACTCAAGGTGCTTCGCCCCCTCCTTCAAGCCTCCGCAGTACTTGATAACTTTCTTCAAACTGACCCCAGTCCATTTGGCGGTTCCAATGGCTCCCTCTCCCCACGGAGCATTAATCAGCTCGTCACCATCGCCGGGGTACATCTGGATCTGTTCAATACGGCGGGTTCCCGAGCATTGTAGCGTCACGATATTGGACTGACGGGGGAATAGTTCTTCATTCTGCAAATCAGCTAGAGTGAGGCGTTTTGGGTTGTTGACAAGGCCCGAAATGTCCAAAGTGAACTCAGCAGGATCAATTTCAGGGACCCCCCCATGGTTACGAACGAAGTGATCTTTGTTGTCCGTGATTTCAGTTTCTACAAGTCGGTCCTAATACTATTATTACTAATTTTGGGAATAAGGAGAACGTTTTTTTCATGGGGAACTTACCCTTGGTGGTTCCCCATTGTATGGAAACTGTAGAACGTGGATCATGTCCTCGGACTTTTCTTTCAATACATATTTCCAGCTAGTGTCAGGGATATAATCTAGAGTAGGCCCGAGGGCATAGTGGTATTGCTTCCAACGCTCTCCAGTGAGAATGGGATTTGTCTTTGGAAGAGGTGCAAGTTGAAACTCAGGCGGCTAGAGCTAGCTGTCAGTGTTTGCTTGTTTTGATATCCTCACTGGATGGGTCCTAGGTTCTAGACATTGGGACTAAACTCACAACTGGAAAATCATATTTGGAAAGGATTTCGGCAGCTGCTTTTTTCTTCTCGGGATATTTCTCCCACTCGATATACCCTTTCCACCCCTTTCGTTCCTCTGTGAAGACAGGAACGTCGCCTATCTGCGCAAAAGGCACGGCGTTGGGTTCAGCTGGAGCCATTATTTTTAATATATATCAAAACTGGAACTACAAAACACAAAGCAGAAGGCACAACGCATCAAACCTTCCAGGGCAACTCCAAAGATCTATCGAATATAAGTAAACTCTCACACCCCTGTAGGCCAGCCATCATGCATGGTAATCCAGATCCACCTCTGTAGCTCAATGGCCATTATTTCACTGACGTATTGGCATGCGAGGTAACACCACAACACACACAACATTGCTACTGCCGACATTCCGTATTAATATATAAGCACATCGCATTGCTAGTGCATTATCCACTGAGGGGCAGGCACCGAAGGGGAGACTCGATAACCATTGCCGTTTCAACATTAACGAGTTTCGAGGCGACATTCCTGTTAGTCTCATTGAATCCTTCGATTGAGCTATAATCCGTGTCGTTTCTCTCGATACGGAATATTCGCGATCTAGCGTCTGCCATTCAGCCATTATAATTCCCATACTATAAATTAACCGAGGAATAGAAGATTCCGAACTTCCTCCGCACATGATTAGCGGTGGTGGGGTGGTGCCTCTCTAGCCAGGTTTTATTGTTATCCTTTGATCATAGACTGGTTTGCTGGACGAGATCATGACATATTTTCATATAGAGCCTATCGGTTGGTGGCATTAAACCCGACGGTATTAGGCGTGGGTCTGTTGGTAAATCATCACTAATAAAATGTGTGGATTCGTTTCAATCTACTTACTATACACACCACCAACACCCACCACCGCCACATAAATGGGAGATGCCCCAGGGTTAACATTGAACGTGGACAGAACCAGTATGAGAGCCGGCTAGGAAGATATACTGATTCTGTACAAGTGAGAGGAGTGTCAACACTAATTAACTGTAGCGTATTTGCGATTTCGATTTGATCTGTAGCCGAAGGTGTAGGTAGGTCATAGAACCGCTTACAATATTTCAATAGATTCCACCGTCAAATATTATAGGGTGGTTGGCATTGACTAAGTAGCCGCAGTCGCACAATCGTTTTTGCGTGTCTAATCTGATTTTCTCCAATATACATATATCATTGCTGAACCATCTATCCTATACGCCAATCTCCAGTTAGAGGGAAATTCCATCTAAGCCACCAAGGTATGCATAATGCTCGCTAGAAACCGACCATGCCATGTAACAATATTCATACACATTCCTTTCCATAGTACCCACGAAACAAACGAGAGAAGGATGAGATCAAAGCCAGTTACGGAGTTGTTAAATCTCCAGACGGGCCACAAACATCATTTAAGCTGCACTTTTTGCTGAGCATTTGCTGATAGTTTGGACTTGTAGCTCAAGCTTTGCCGTCTGGTATCTTATCTGCATCTTCATCATCACTACCACGACCCCTGCTAACAGTGACCCCTGATTTATTGTAGGATAGGGCCTGGTGCGATTGAACGACAGCCGGTGGTTTATTATGCTCAAGGTTTCCTTTCATACGTGGAACATTATATTTCTCTTGCCACATCTTTCTCAAGACTTCGTAAAGGAATGCGTATTGCTCAAAGGCTTGAACCATATTTCGTCTTTGCATACGTAGCTGGTTGATCGTCTCGTAGATTGGATCTCCAGTACCAGTCCAGCCTTCCCAAGCACCTCCTTCCAATTCACCGATCAGGAATTCTAATGCAATGAATGTACCGGTACGGCCAACCCCCGCACTGCAATGCACAATTCTCGGATTTTCTGCTCTCTCATTCTTCTCTCGAGATAGATGCATGAGTGAGATGATGCTGGCAACGTTCTTCTCCTCGAGTGCACCAAAATCAGGCCATGAAGGATACAAAAGGTGCCAAATTGGTTTCTCTCCTTTTTCTTCCCCACGCACACTCATTGCAAGTTGACGAATTTCGACGGTACTACCGGGTATTGGTGCCTCTCTAGATACGAAACGAACCTCGGCGTGAAACTCATCTCCTAGAACACCCGTCTCGTTGATGACCAGCGGTTCGGAATTCTCGTCCAAAGGGTAATAAGGATAGCACTTTTCGAAAGTGTTCACGCCGTTTGGATGTGGAACATGAGTTGGGCTGAGCATAATGATAACAGCTGGTGTGGTTTCATATGGTTCAGCCAGTTCGTGCCAAAGCATGTGCCACGTATGGTCGACTGTTTCTTTCTTAGGACCTTGCATGCATATATACTTATGTTGTACCCCTTTCTTCAAGTCAGTCTGCTTTGCAGCAGTTGGCACTAGGGTTATTGGAGAAGCATTGATATAGTCATTGCAGCCTTCTGGAACCTTAAGATGAATTCGATTGTTTGCCCAAGGGTGAATGTTACTGTAACGATCTAAAACAGGATCGGCGTCTAAGCGTGCCCACTGGTTGGAGGGTGAATCACTGATGCTTTTAACAAGTAATCGGTCATATTCAAGGGCACCCAGCTCGACATATTTCTCGAGCAGTTCTACCGTATGTGTTAGTTTTCAATGTCATCCTCAATTATTTCCAGAATTTACCGTTCTCTGTGAATTGTAGAAAGTGAGGCATCTTTGGGGCAGCCGTGGTAGGGATACTACTACTTAGACCATTGCTGGCAGAAACTTTAACAGCAGGAACAGTAGGGACATGTTCAGATTCCTTGTCCGGTGTCCCTAGACAACCTCCATCAGCCTGTGGAATAGCAGTCCGACCACGAGTTGGCTGGGATTGAACTCCGACGGGGGAAGTCGAGCGCTTGAAAGCGGAGTGGTTACGCTTCATTTTCTCAAACCAAGCAGGCGACCTTCCTCTTACCTCGGGCAATGCTTGGGTTGGATTGGAAGCAGGGGACGGGGAGTGAGAGTCGTGTCGCCTACGAAGGGCGCCGCGTAGTTTGTCCAGATTGACAGAGCCCGCAAGCTAATCAAATGAAAGAGTCCAACAGACTTGTAGAATCTACGTATGCTTGCCTATGGGGAAGCAGAATGTAGAAATTAAGGGCTTTGATCCAATGATAGCAAGAACTGCTTCTAGTAGACCGGGTAGCCGAGGTAAGAGTGAGAGCTCCGAAAAGTGACGCTGGGTGTTTTCAAGCAAGGCTAGGTAGGCGCTGATAGGAAAAAGTATTATTGGCAACGTTCCAGGAAAGAGATGTTGCGATGGTGGTGCTGGTGCGAGGCCACTTTGAGATTTTAATCCGGGTGTATTCTCTCAGGGCACGTGAACTGCTGCTAAGGTCAGTTGTGGACACCAAAGTTGGTAAGAGTCAGGTACAAGAAGCGAATGGTGGAATGATTTTTGTTGTACGGATGTACTTATAGGGGAATTGTAGGGCGAAGTCGGCGAATTTGGTATGGTGATTGTATAAGTAGGAGAGGAGGAAGCAGAGCAAACCAAAGCAGAGCGAGTGGACAGGTGAGGTGTTGTTACAAATAGGGGTAATCGTGCTTTAAGTGAAGTAGGAGGTTGAGATGGAAAGAGGAAAGCAAGACAGCAAGACAAGGGAAAGGGTATACTCGAAATGATAAGAGGCAAGGATAGACAAGGATGTTCCGTCTTCGCTTCCACTCTGGTGGAATTTCAAGTTCTATTTATATTTCCATCTCCTGTACAGTAAGTAAGTACGCAGGGGGCATTTCTATTTCTCAGCCTCATGTGGCGTTTTATGGCTCAGTAATTCAAATTCGGTGCCGTTCCATTACCATACGGCGTAGGTACTGTAGCTCATGTAGTAATCCATCAAACCCATATCTTGAAAAGGGGGTGGTGGTTAGTAGCTCACCATCGCCACCACCTCCTTTTATTATATAAGCTAGTTAGGCATAGAAATACACGGGCAGTGCAAGCGAGGAATGATGACTCTTCAGCTAGATAGATAGATATATCGCCATAGTGTTACTTACAATATTAGGAGGTTTATTTTTTTGCCTACACGCAAGTCAAGCTGTTATCCATGCACATGTAATTCGCTCCTCGCCCATGGTTGACCCCAGTCGATCGATTTATTCATTCAATCTTACTACCGTAAAGTTATGCATGCAATGCATTTGTTTCCGGGTAACCAATTAAATATCCGACGACATATTGGCCCGAACCCGCAGACCAAATCAAATACTCCCCTTCTCCGCTCCCCCTCCCAACGTCAACCATAATCTGTCGCATCCTCTTCAGGACCAGCACAACATCTGCTAGCCAAACGACATGATAATAAGCCATTAAAATGATCTGGCTGCGTGTCTTTGAAGTAACACTCCACTTCCTGCTTTGGCCCCCAATCATCCGCTAACAAATCACACAGGTCTGGCTGACCGCAAGAGTTCGTTGTCGCCACCTCCTTTCCTTCCCTCGTAACTTACACCTGCCAGCTTCTCGCATCACCCACATTCCACCGCGGCGTACGCAAAGTGCACAAGAAAGTACATGAGATACGCCATGGCAAGGACCCCGCCGAGATGGGAGGCACCAACATCGACTCTCCCGACGGACTGCAAAGCAGTCGCTTTCTAAAATATTACATGGACGAGCTGAAGAATCAGTTCCGGGGGTTGGATAAGAAATGAGGATAAACCCTTATGCGAATAAATGGGTGCTCAAAAGGCTGCATGGTTGGCGTTGGATAGGCTATCTATCATATTGGGATCTGCGCTGTCTTTGGGCCCTGCTGGAAAGTCCTTATTCAAGTGCTATCTTTTTGAGATGCACACCTTCTCGGATAGAGATAGAAGGAAGATGTAGTATTGGACACGAAGCGCACGGGAAGAGCGTTGAATCCCGGCAAATATTGTTAAGGCAAGACTCTTCTGAATAGATCGAAGTGTTTGGCACAACCAAATTCTCCACACCTGGTATAGGTAGTTTGTGGCCATCAAATTACAAACCACAACTTCACTCCATCGGTTGCTATTCTGGGTTTTGTGGGTCTCGCAAATTGTTCATGAAGAAATCAATACAGGTAATGAACGTCTGATTTCCTAATTTCAACCCCAGACCACCGGATATCAAGGACTTCGACTGCTTGGTGTCGTTTGGCCCTCGTTTGATCCGGGAGAGTATCATGTTTCCCACACTTATACCAGATCAGCGTCGCATCCCCATACGCTGTTTCTTCCGGCCTCAAGTGTGGACATGCGCAACCAATACACTATATACGCTAGCTCTACTTCATCTCATTCAAATTCTTCTAGAAGTGTCTCTAACTAGAGGCATACGATTAGCCTCCTGGATTGTCATCTACTCACCTGATTAAGTGGCCTGCCTAGTCACGCTTCAAAAGGTAAATATCAAGTTAGAGCCTGAGACTTAACATTCTTAGCGTGTCGAATTTGTTCGCCATTGCACCTATTAGAATCAGCCTAGTTTAACTCTTCGCTCTGCATCTAATAATAGGAGAGGAGGGGAAAGGGGTATTCCGTTGATGGGCAATTCGTCATTCGAACCTAAAAACTCAACTTATATCACATAATTTAACCGTTGAGTTTCTCCATCCGTCATACCAGATATGCTAGAGATTCTGGTGTCGTGGGAAGGTTAGATTGGCCTGGATTGGTACAGATGTGTGTCTGGAATTTTCATTACAATCTAGGCCGGTTTGGATGCAGAGGCTAGCTAGCTGTATATACTGGTTGCCCCTGAAATTTGCATTGCTAGATTTGACATAGGCTTCAGCTTTCCAAAACTTTACTTTGGGGTTTAGCTTTAAATATTTAGCTCAGGGTGTCGGTTCACCGTGCGTCAGAGCAACTCTTTCTAGCGTTTCCCAGGCAGCAGAGATGTATTCAAGGGTTTAGACTCTCCCCACATAAGTAGGTAATAACCGTGAAGAAACCGAGCTATGACGCAAATTTAGAACTTTGTAACGTAGATAACTCAGTGTCCCTTTGATATAAAAGAAAGTTAGTCTCATATTTGCAAAGTGATATGCTTAAGCTGAACAATTAAGAGTCGCATCTGCATCTACAGGGTAACCTTTGGTATAAAGGCGAAGCAAAGCGCGACCAACTTCCCAGCGTCAATGAATAGGTAGGTGATGCAGAGTTTAGAAATTCTCATTATATATTTCTTTCATATTTTTATCTTTCATCAATCATTAACGTGAAATATGTACATTAAAAAGCTGGATCCAAATCTTCCACCTCCGTGCCAATAAAAATATATAAAAGATGTACTCTTCCACGGGGATGGTAGGCGACGCATAAACCAGCGTATATTTCGCTTCTTAAAAAATACCGAAGCTAGACTTCTCTACATTCGAGAAAGCCGATGATTGTGTGGAGAGCGTATATGGTTCATGGCCTGAAGCACTTTGCATAAACCTCTGATCCATTCTCTCCGGGATACCGATCTGAAGGCCAGTTTGCCATTGCATATATGATGTGCTTGAGCCAATAAACGCCTATTTGATGACGGTCGACATATGTTCTGAATTTCGGAGTATAAACTACAATCGGAAACAGGATGATTATCATTGCTGGGACGATGTTGGTGTATTCCACTGTTCAGTATCGATAAAGTTGCCCCAGCTTTCGCCATTAACGCCGGGTGTACCAGAAGGTGTGTTCCCTATGGCTTGGTCAAAGAAGCTTTGACTCGTGTCGTGGGCAAAATGCTGCATGGAATCCTCCGCATTATCTTGGCTGGCTGAGGGAGCAAGCGTCGAGTTTAAGCCGTCGAAACTTGGGTACGGTTGATGTTTGTTTGCTTCAACCGTGGGCGGAAGGTGAGCGCCAAAATCGTAAATCTGGCTTTGGTCTGCCCCGGCCATGAACATAGAAGACAGAGGGTCGTCAAAATCCAGCGTTGAACCCAAGAACATCTGAGATTCAGCGGGTAAAGCCGTGCTAAAGGATGAGTACGGTTTTTTTATGTGTGTTGGACCGTCATCTTGGTCGTATGATGGGAATAGGACGCTGGAAGCTTGTTGCTGGTGTTGGCCTAACCGTGCAAATGAGCCTTGGGGAAATGAGGGCCGTGGCTTGTCACCTAATGCATTGGTTTGGTTGTTCATATTCATATGAGACATTGTGTCATTGGTGGCTGAAACCGAGAAACGTCGATCGTTGCTCTGATTACCATGAGCTTGAGCAGAATACTCTTGGGGTGTTGCAATGGACAATGACCGCTGATGCTGACTTGCTAGAGTTTTCTGATGGGGCGAGGGATACGGTTGCTGGCGATAGGTTGATGAGCCACTAGGTTGGACCATCGGTTGCATGAACGTTTGCTGCTGTGGTGGTTGCTGTTGCTGTTGGTGAGCTAACATAGGAGACGGGAACATCGTCGTGTTTTGCTGAGGCATTGGAAACTGCTGGCCATAGGAGTTGGCCAAAGCACTTCTCATGGCAACGTGAGTTGTTAGATAATCATTTAATCGTCTATTGAAGTCTGCATTGTTGGTCGTTAAATGAGCAGCAAGGCGTCGGTATTGCATGGGAAGGTCGTCATCCTCCTCTTCATACATTTCCTCGTTGATAACATCCTGCTCCGTGACCCTCAGCGACCTCCCCGTTCTTCTCTTGTGGATCTCGGAAGCTCTTCTCGCAGACTCGACTCTGGCCTCTAAACTCCGGTCACTGCGCCTTGAAGCTGCAATGTAAGCACGCTCTTGGTTCTCCTCGTGAGTTCGCTCGGTCTGTATCACGTCAGTATGGGTGCTGTGGTAAACATGCACGGATGCATCCATACGGACCTTTATTGCTTTGGCGGGGGGCATTATCCTTGTGGGCGGCATGTATTATTATTATATAAAATCAAAATACAACTTTGACGGGGAGGAGGAGGGGATGTTTCGGATCAGTCGTGCGCCGGATCCGACGTATGAGCTCAGGAATCTAGGCAGGGCTTGCTAGGTTGGATTCCGACACGAACGGCGGGTAGTTGAGTGAGTTCAGTGAAGGAGTGAGTTGAGTGAAATCGAGTGGCGAGAGGGATTTTTATGATTAAAAAAGCTGGGTGAGTTGCGGCGGAATTGGGGGGGGGGGCGGAGTCCAGTAGGGTGAGATTCCGGTAGTCGTCTGTGTGATAATTGATAAGACCAGACAGACGGACAGGAGGGACGCTATGTCGTGAGTGAATTGTGACTCTTGATTGTTGAGGAAGAGCGGAAGTGGGTCAGGGCCAGGGTCGGGATCTGGGTCGGGATCGTGTTCTGTTTTATATATAATAAGAACGCAGATGCCAATGGGCAATGGGCAATGGCAATGGTAATGGTAGTAGTATTCCGAGGCGGATGGATGGTTGCAAAAGAAAGGATGAGAGGAGATGGGAGATGGGAGATGTAAGCCCAAAAACCAAAAAGCAGAAATTAATCTGGGGCCGAGAGAGAGTGAGAGTGAGTGAGAGGAGATGGGATGGTAGGTATGATGTATTGACGCTGGTGTGTTTGGTGCTAGCTAGTAGGGCTTGACTTGTGGTGCTGATGCTGGTGCTGGGGCTGGTGCGGTACAGTTTGTTTGGTGTGGGGAATGGAAGAAGTTTGAAGTTTGAAGTTTGAAGTTTGAAGAAGTTGAAGAAGTTGAAGAAGTAAAAGAAGTAAAGAAGCAAAGAATGGTTGGTGGTCGATGATGGCCTACTGGAA
>Ga0247734_1000940_pt1 | contig 23436 bp, 13 predicted proteins | sample UWRJL103311B2_FD_180933 | JGI IMG/M metagenome (GOLD analysis project Ga0247734, IMG submission 180933) | Plant litter microbial communities from Arlington Agricultural Research Station in Wisconsin, United States - UWRJ-L103-311B-2 | ecosystem: Environmental > Terrestrial > Plant litter >... | reverse complement strand
CTGGCTGGGGCAGACCTCACTGACTTGGGGGCAATATTAGACGGATTAGGTGGAGATCGGAGAATAGACGCTAATTCTTTCTTCTTATGATGAAGCTTGAGCTTGATTATTTTCTTGGGGCGTGTACCATCAATGTTTATCGTATTGCCATCTGGATGAGGCCTCTTGAGAGAGTTTGGTGTGGCGGGGGGGCCCATTGAGGTTTTTGAAATGGGATTTGTATGCTTCATTACTGGCTTCGGTGCGGGTTTTTGGACAAATTTTAGTGCTGGAGGTGGTGGAGGTGGAGGTGGAGGAGCAAGTGTTAACTGTTTGCTCTTCAGAGGCGTCGTTCTAACTCTACCTGACTTTGTAAACCTAACCACACCCTATTGATATGTTAGAATGGCCCAATGGGGGGTTTATTACCAATATTACCTTTCCTTCATATTTTGCCTCCCAATAGCGTGGCAGTTTCATTCTAAGAGGCATAGCCTCGAGTGGATCATAAAGGATACCACACACTTCTAGGAAAGATATCTGCTCCGACCAACCCAATTTAGGTGATTGCACAGCTTTCCAAATAGAGTTCTTTAACGCCGTATTTCCCCCCATTTCTACTCTGAGAGCCGCCAGAGCCCCAGCGATGGTAGTAGTTCGGACTTCATGAGATTTTCGATGTACAGTAGATATATCTTCCACAACCACCAAACCATCGGAAATCTCAGCTTCCATTTCTTTCGCGATTGGTTTCTCGGGGCCGTTACCAAAGGCAACCACCGCTAAGCCAGAGCAAAATGCTTCAAAAAGTCGACCACGAACAAATGGGGAGATATCAGTACTCATGACATTCATCAGATATTCCACCAGCACGCTGTTCTTCAGATACCCCAGATCAAGCAACGCTTCAAAAGCTTTGCATCGAACGAGATCAAAAGTGCCATCATGAATGTATTTGGCAAATTCTAAAGGATCCTTTGGAATCACACCAGCTTTCATCAACTTCCATTTGCAAGCCAGGACCGTGGTCGTATAAATGTTTTGATAGGAATCGAGCCACTCATCCATACGCAGGTGACGATCAAGCTCCTCAATAACCATACTGAGAAATTCCCTGGGCTCCTCGTCTTCCTCGTCATTGTCAAAAATCACCTCATCTTTGTTTCCCTTGTGTGGAATAACACAATCAGTTAAAGCATTTAAGAGGCTTGCTACTTTGAAATTGTCCGAGTATTCATTGTTTTGATTGTCATTGAAACGGAGCTGATCCAGAATGAAGTTTCTGGCATCCTTGGGACACCTTCCATTGGGACCACGAATCTGAGAAACCGCTGTCGGAATAGCCTTTGAAACCATGTATGCTGGGGCATTTTCGAAATTATTTGGTCTTGGGGTTTTACTTCCCGGATAACAGAAAAACTCCCCGTAGGCCTTTTCAAGATGCTTAAAGCCTAGCCAATTTTGTCCTTGAGTGGCATGATTTTTTAGAATATCAGCAGCCATGAGCCGAATATTGTAATTATATCGAGGGTCCATCAAAGTCTTTGTGCAAAAGGTCGCAACTAGTGGATGTGAAGGCTGAGATTTCAAAAAAAGCATCGACTCTTGATGAGCAACCACGTCACGATCCTGTTGTAACTGCGAAATGTACATCCAACTTGGCATTGATGTAAATTCCTTTGAGCATAGCCATTCGAAATCAGCATCAATACGAAACCATTCATAGTTCTCGTGGTCCATATTCTGGCTATCCGATTCAGACCAAGTGTAGAGCTCCCACTCCTGTATTTCTGCCGGATCTTGAAGAACGTCTCCAAGGCTGTAATATAGAGCATCTTCTCCAGCCTCTTCATTGTCAATCGCTAGAGCGGCATTTGCTTGCTCCCTCTTGCGACGACTTCGCTTGAGCCTCTTATACTTGGTAGAATAGGGGATCTCGAAATGTTCAACAGGACCTCTAATCTCTACAATGTGCTCATAAGGCGTACCATCTGCTTCATGGATCCGAATAGTCATCGGCCCTGTGAAGAATCTCTGAATTTCGCCCGCATCAACTTCGGCTTCCTTGAATTCTCGGAGAAAATCTTCCTTCGGAATAGTTCTCGGCTGATTAAGAAGATCACTCTGTTTCTGGTAAATCTTCATCTCAATCATTGAGCGTTTCTTATTGAATTTCTGGTGAATTTGTATTCTTGGACACCCCGAATTGAGTACCCATTGATTCCAAAAAGGTTCTGTCTGTCGGTACTTTGTAATCTTCTCGATCTGTTTCCGAAAAGACTCTGAAGTTAGCATATTTTCGCCGCTAGTGTTTGAACCCATAACGATTTTCGTAATGACACGGGAGAGACCTGCGGATCCTGTTGCCTTTATGATGCGCTTATCGAGGATAAATAAAACAAGTGGCGCCTTTAGAGCCATGAACTCGTACTCAAAACGGCCAAGGTTGAGAATAGTTCCAAGCACTGTCAGTGGTGGACGTGCAACATCGAGCTCGACCAACCTATCTGACTCTGCTTTTTGGCGAAAGAGGTAATCATTGGTTCCACATCGCACCTTCATATACAAACCAGTCATGAAATGAGACAGTCCGATTGTGACCCATCTATCAAGAGGCTCATTCGGAATAATCCCGACTCCCATCCACTGACTAGCTAGAGCATGTGCAAGAGTTCTCATATTTTCTCGCTCTGGGTCGATAACATCCTCTGGGTAGAGTAGTCTACTACTGCAGAGAGTGAGAGATGCGGTATGTTCGACATCTTGAATTTGATCATCCACAAAAACAAATTTGGCTTCTGGGAAAGGAAATGACCCAAACGTGAGCACAAACCAATCGACTGCATGTACAACATTGAAACAGGTGTTTCTGAGTTCATCGACCCGGCCAGGAAGACAGTAACCCCATACAGGAAGCGCTTGTCCTTGACCGAGTTTCTCATCATCATCTTCCTCGCGAAATTCTGAGGCAAGATCGACCTGTTCAAATGGGCCAATCGCAAATCCGATGTGTTGTGCACTAACGACAGAGCCCACCTCGAATGTGACGATTTTTTTGGAATTGTCTTCGAGATCTATAACTTCGTCCTGCACAAACCCAGAGCATACAACCGCCATATCAAGAAGCTTCTCTTCCTCGCTTAGTGGTACTTGATATTCTTCAACCATAGCTACACCAAGTAGGCCATCGTTTCTTTTATGATGAGCAGTCTTGAGATCTGGCAGATTGGGCTTTCGCTTGAGCGCATCTCCTAATGTTCTTGAACATTTGATTGAGATACTCCACGTACATCTCAGAGTAGGATCATCTATGCAGGGAAATATGCATGAAGCTGTTCCAGGATCCACGGAATGCCTTGTGTATACATGTGGAAACCGCTTGTCGAGAGCAGTCATACCCACGAAGTGCAATCCGTCCCTGAAATTCTCCACAGTGAAGGACATACTAATAGTTAGAGGTTGAAAGCTGGAGATTTGCTCTGCAGCAGTTTTGGGTATCGCAGATATCGGGTCATTCCCTGCTACAGAGGCACCTCGAATGGTTGCAGCTCGCTGGATCATTGCCGAAGTTGCATTATCAGAGAATGGACTAACTTCCTCAATATGAACGCTATCTGGGATCGCGATAGCAAGCGACAAGTCCGTCTTGATCCGATCCAATCTGTTATGTTGCATCTCATACTGGTTCGCAGTCCAATCAATATACTCGGGAATATTCAATACCTCTGTATGATCCGAGTAGAAATACGTTGCTTCCTTTCCGTTAACTGTAACACTGCTGTCGATGATCTTGCATTGCTGCGCGTCGATTCTAACGACAGGGAGGTCCTTAAACTGAGGTATGATTATTATCTCGCAATGTCCTCGGAGGCTCTGCGTTGAGAAGTCTACATCCAGCTCAACCGTCTGGTGTGCTACTGTAAACCCGTAATTTGGTCGTTTCGCAGGCGCTGCAGCTGGAGGCTGCTCCATATCGAGGAGAAGTCCGGGCATGTCGTATCCTACGTAGGCTTCTCAAGCTCGAGGCTCACTCAGTATCCTGCAACCCTCCAGCAACACGGAACCAGTCGCACATGGATCAGTATAGCGTGTCCAAGTCAGTACTCAAATCTCTCATGAGTCTGCAAAACCTTTTCGTTTCCACCTCCAAACTCCTCCCTTCTCTTGAGCCTAGCTTTTGTTTTCGAGTTGCAAGGTCGACCTCGTTTGTGATGAGCGCGAACAGCTGTTGGTAGGGTTCCGGTGCGACTTATTTCGTTCGAGAGGTCTGAGTGGTCTGCAAAGTAGTGAAGGGACCTTAGAGTGTGAATGCGACTTCTACGGCGAGCTAAAGATATTCACCTAGTATGGTTCTGAAGTTGGATAAATCTCCTTTTCCATAAGAAATCCGAAACCCGGGATTACAATTACCCAAGACAGGACAATCTCAATTCAAATAAGATTTTGAGTTTGAGTCCTGAATTATTATTCTTCTGTAATTAACTTGGGTTCGTATTAGCGAAAAGTGACGCGTCGCAACTTTCGAGGTTGAACAAACATGGAGCTCTTTGAGCGACGTAGAATTCTTGGCAAGTGATCTGAGCATGATCCACCAGCCTTGCATTTCAGCCTCGCGATTCACAAGACTAGCATAATAATAATAATAATAATAATAATAATAATAATAAGTGATATTTGATCAGTTTTCAATCGATCAAGATGCTACAGAGTAGCTTGCTGATAAAGAACGCAAATGGTATCTTCCGTGCGCCTAATATCCATGAGACTAGGTCGTAATACAACCAACCCAGAATGCCCACCTAATCAACGCCGAGGACTGGAGAGTCCATGTATCCATACAAACAAATATGAGCAAAACCAGCCCAGCCAAATGAAGCGCTTTCAGGAGGCTCTCTGGTTTTGCCCACCCTAACATGCCAGACACCAACTCCCCCAGCTATTCTTTACTAACTCTCCGCTCTCTTCTCTTTTTCCTCGCATGTGCTTTCAAAAAATCCTCATTTCGTAACTCCTCTGGTAAATCGAAGTCTGAGTTTGGCACATCAGGAATTGGATAGCCCCAAGGCCCGGTACTCCTTCCACTTCTCCGGAGCTTGCTTGAGGTCGCATCACCGTTATGTTTTGGGAAGAAAGATTTCGGGTCTGATTCAACTTCCCCAACTGTAGATGGGGAGATCGCTTCGACCTTGGCCCTTCGTTCAATCTTCTTAGCCGGAGCGCACATAGCAATTGCCTCCTCGTGAAGCTGCCGTGCTGCTGATGCATCCACATCGCTATAATCGGGAGGATCTCCGTTGCTAACCACACTCCCCTCACTCCCTTCTACAACTGATTCTGTTTTTGCTTGTTCCTTCTCGAGCTTTCGTCTCTTTTCTTCCTCCTTCCATGTACGAAACTTTTCTAAAATGATCTCACAACCTGTGACGAAATGTTGCCGCGCGGGCTCATAATCTTTCTTTTTCGATTCTGTAATGCCGCTGACACCCATAACCTTAAGCCACTCGTGCCCTTTTAGACCCTCCATTAACCGTATGATCTCGTTCCGTTCATGCTGCGCCTTATTTTTGTCTCCATTGCGTACCTTCTTCGCTTCACGCTCGGGTTTTTGATGAATAGATTCAAAGTACGCGATTGAAAGTGGGTCATCTTTCTCATCTCGATAATGCTGTGCCAGAAAGGAGAAATCCACCCTTTCTGCATTGTTCAGGGTCTCAAAAAGAGTGTCGGGGAACTCTTTAAAGGAATCTTCGTGTATGTGTCCATTTGTTTGCGGTTTGGCAGCCTTGGCACTGTCGATGATGATTATTGGGGTGTCGTAATTCAAGATATCTGGAAGTGAACATGTCAGCCATAGTCTCCATGAACCAAAGCTTTGAACTCACGCTCTTCCTTCGGATCATTCCCAATCACTTCATCGTATTCTGGGAAATAAGTGGACAAATCGCTTTTGAAACGTGAACCTTCCTGCGATCGCAAGGAGCGCTTCTGTTCTTTCTTTTCTGCCGCCTTAAGATCCTCCACCTTTGGGCCTAATCTATCGAGTTCGTGTCTGATTCCATTGACAACCTTCTGTTGGTGATTGGTACGTGGTGGCGTTGAGACAAGTTGTGTTTGTGTGGTTTTTGCCTGCTTTCGCTTTAGGTCAGGTATGGGGGACGATCGCGGATGATGAATGGCATCTCCATTGACGACCACTGATTGTATAGCGGGCGCCTTTGCCTTTGAAGGAATCTCGACCGTAAATTTAGCCTTCTTGATGTTTAAGGAGAGCTCTGCCTCGTCGGCAGATTCTCTACTGCGCTTCTTGCGAATGTTCGAGAGCTGTTGTGTCGGGGCGTGGTGACTGTTGCCTGGGGGCTCACGCACATTATTTCTGGCTGAAGAACGCGTCGTAAGGCCCTCGATTTTTTTGGACGATCGGAGAGATAGAGAAGCCATTGACTCTCTTGGGATCACAGCTCATGTTTCTTCGCGCGAATTGATGGATTTCTGGTGTTCGTGGATGAAATGCGGGTGCTGTCCGTTCTTGCGCTTCTGGACTGGGCCTATTCCCCCAATGTTTAGGTACGCGAAACTACAGCCTTCCCCTGCTATTAAATTTAGCAGCCAACAGGACATTCACTCGCTTTATCACTTTGTCTTTGCATTTTCATTCCTGCGAATGTTCTACTAGTGTTCAATTGCTGACTTCAGATAATCGATTTTATTTGTGAAGGCAGAAAGCTCCAGGTCACACCTATGCTTTTGTGCTTGACCAGTTTGCTCCACCCTCGGAATTGCGGTGGCAAAGATGGCAAAGATGAAGGAACGATATCCAAAATACCGGTCTATTTTACAGTGATGATTTAGTTTTCAATAACCATTGTTGCGACTAGAGCTTAAAGATAGTTCGTCATTCAATAGAATACAGATTCCAGGCCAGGAATACGAGAAGTTTTGATGACATATTAACAGGTAACAAAGAAGTCTAACTAAGAAATATTTCCTATCATAGTATGCTGGGATTCTTACATTATCGAGAGGAAAAGGTTACTATTATTATCATGAACTGGCTTGGCATGCATGCGAAGTATACTTCTATCACGTATATCACGCACCTTCTTGGTTGCGCCCAGGATCGTATTAATTTTAGACGAAAGAAGGCATTGTTTCGATTACGACTAAGAGCCTGCGCTATATTATAAATTTTGCTCACAAATAATTCAAACGCACCTCGTTGCTAGTGGTTTAGTTAGTTGGGCGTTTGCAGCCTATTATGCTCACTATTATCATCGGCCATCAACACATGGTGTTCCAAAATTTAGCTTTGGCGGTTGCATTGATTGTCGTAATTTTCGACTTATGTATGGCAAGCTTTAATAAGCGACTCCCCTATGCAAATATAAGACATCCTATGTATCTATTGCAATTCTGGTTGGGATGGTGATGGTTTTCTCGTGTCTTCCTTTGCGGGGGACTATGTCTTTAGATTATAACAAGATTTACAGGCCTTCATCTTGACTTGTGACTGTTTGATCCATGACATCAAGTTGTCTGGATCGACTTTGTATGACAACAACTACTCGGTTCATAAATTGCTACCTGTGCCTATATTCAACATTTTACCTAAACACCAATTATGGAATGATCCTTAGACCACCGTATGTGACTTGTATCATATTCTACTGGTACAGTATGTCTTCAAAGTACCTCTACTTTTTCAATGTGCCTAAAGAATCAATAGGCCCGCTTCTGTTAATACTTCGCCAGGACGAGTGATTAAGTCGACTTCTTGCCTGTCTTTGAGATAACAAAGATTGTCGCGACATTTATCTATCTGTTAGTACGAAAATTCCTGCCATTCCCTTCGATCCGGTAATTTGAACCGAAGGATGATTTGCACTTCGACATCAGCGATCAGCACCTACTATCTGTGAGAGATATCCTTGCGATATATCAGTTGGAAACTTTCTAACGAATCAGACATCCCGGATGCGCCTGACATCAGTGAAAACTGCACGACGCTCTTCCTTCCTCACTCCTGAGCCCGTCAAGTTTAGTTATCAAGGCTATCCTGATGATGTTAGCATCCATTGCAGTTGCATGGTATTGTACTTAAAGTTGAATTAAGAGCACGGCTGTCGAATAAACCACACGGCTCAGTTCATGTCGCTGCTCTGTATACGGCCTTCTAACTTGTCATCCGAAATGGTCTCTGAAGGATCTATATCTTAGGATGCTCTTGCTGTAAGTTCTCTAAGTATCGAGATCCAACTTGGGATCGGGACAGCTCATTTTCTTGACTTCACCTTATCCAGCACCATTTCTCTAGCATTATATTATATTAACAGTAAGGCAAAATCAGGTGTTTTATGACCGCGAAACCTTGTAATTGAAATCCAGGGAACAAGATCATGAATGCTGTGGCCAATTCTGGCATTTCAGGTCACTCGATAGCGTATCGTCTTCTTATTTCTACAGGTGTATCTTTGCTTGCGTTCAAACTAGTTGATAATCTCGCCGTGTTCGAGTAAAGCATGAGCGGAGGTTATGGGGAGAGGCAAGCAACATACAAGAATGGTTGAAGGTGATACTTTCTTTCCATCATCCTACGAGACCCATATTTAATTGCAGGTCATGTCAGCTCCTATTCTGCGAAAGGTTATAGAACGCAAATAGACATCAAGCTTGCTTACGCATTCACCGTTGATTGTGACTTATTCGACCCAAACACGCCATGCCTCCATGTCCTCATGCAACAGGGAGCCCGACATATGCTCTTAAAACTTTGGGACAAACTTGAGTTGGAGGCAAGAAGTAAAGATGTTGGGCTTTTCCGATGCTGAGGTTTGTGGAGAGAATAGCTCCGATGAGGGGCTTCATGAATTTGCATGCTCCTAATGAGCTCAAAGTCTGAGCTACCATATTTCTTTTTCACAGTTCGGTACCTGCTGAGGATCCTGATTCTGGTATGGAGAACTTCCTTAACAGAGATGTTGCTGTTGTAGGGGATGGGTAAGGCGATTACTAAACTCTAATGGTCTCTTGAGTTCAGATGGACGGAATTAATACCATGAGAAGAGTAACTATAATACTAAGGGAGACACAAACAAGGCATAGAATCTCCCCAAATTCCAAGCAAGCGAAGGCCATACCTAAATTACAAGAGCATCAAAGGCATATCTAGTAATGTCGTTGTTTAACCTGTTGCTAGGACTATGGTCAAGGACATGCACACACTTGTGCCGGACAGGACTCTTTCGGGGTGTTAACCATCCCCCCTAGTTCGCGTTAATGAACACAACCCAAGTGTAGTTTTTCTGAGGTGATTTAATCAGTTTCAACTATCTATTTTTGGAAAGAAGGTAAGTGCATAAAGCTCACTAATGTTTTGGTTTAAAAATACATAAACTAAGGTATAAGGCTACAACTTAGTATTGAAGTACTTCAAAAAGTTACTAACGGGTCAAACTAATATTTGTTTCTGTATCAAACTTATATTTAACTAAAATAGAACGAGTAGCTTATTTCTCAAAGAATTCTATTCAGAGTTGAAATGAAAAGAGACCAAAGGTGAACGAACTATTCAGTATATGATTGAAGCTTCCAGTCATTTTGAGTTTGAAGCATGTGATCATTTTGCCTCGCTTAGCCCCTGACAATTATTAACTACAATACACAATTTTAATGGACTGTTAGTCGACGTTGTACTGCAAGCGGAATTCTTTCGTTCTATTATTGGGAGTTTTGGCTAGCTAAGCCCCATTTATTTATTTATTACCCTTTCAGCTAGAGCCTACTCTTGCTTCATTACTTCAAAAAATGCTTACTAATCAAACAAAAGCTCCACTAAGCTGGTGAAGAATGCAAAAAAGTTCTCAAATTAGGACGCAGAGTCGAGTTTCTTGCTCTGTAGGGCAACGTAATAAACTTCACAAAAGCCAGGCGTTGACAAAAAGCTCAAGCTCTTGGCCTTGCGTAATTTGGCTAATCTCTGATTATGATCCTATTTTTTGACCACTGTCTGCTTATTTACAGGGTATTCCCTGGGAAGGGGAGAAAAAATTGGCAAAAAATAAACTTTGACCAGAGAGAGGCTTGATCTCTCGACCTTCTGCGACATGTTTTGAATATGTTAAGCAGACGTGATAACCAACTACACCATCCGGCCATTTTTGTTTCATTTGTGGGACCTGTTTCCACTTTTGCATTCTAATACCTACATGCTATGCATGGCCGTAAGTGGATAAACTAATTGGGAGTATGGGAAATCCATATCTTGTTGCTATCATATTAAAGCTTTGCCCAAAACCTGGGCAATCGGTCAGTGAAAGGTCCTTGGACTCTGCTCAGTAATAATAGCCTGCGAAAATACACATCCCTGTTGCTCCTACCAGTGTACGCTCCATTACCAGGCCCCAACTTCGTGCCCAATATCTCTTGCACCACTGGTTTGAGTCATTGAGTTAATAAATGACACGGGCAATGGTCCTGTCCAGTACTGCTTTGTGACACGTATGTCCCTAAGTTCTTCTCCATTGCCATTAATTCAAAGCCTTTCCACTTCATCCTCAACACCACCGATATGTTCTTGCCTTAATTTGAGTTTCACAGGAAGACCCAGGCTATTCGACTTCGGGGTTATGGCAGCGACTATCTGATTCTCGATCACCAATAAGGGTAATTCAGTATTAATCCAGGTCTTGTAGATGGAGATACTACCGAATTTGCCGTGCCTACGAGTAGTTAGAACAGGTGTATACACAACAGAGGTGGGATTCTACCCTAAAGGCGAGCCTGATCATGTGCTATTGATCCCAATTTTATATTGTAGGACGCTGGGATTTGCCCCATGACACTGACACCCGTGGAGTTTCTTTGGCCCAGTATGGTATGATACTGAGCTGAATTGACGGATCCGAGTCGCGTGAAGGATTTCACGGAGCACTTCCTCAGCCAGGAAGCTAGTCAGTCAGTCAGTCAGTTTTCCGTCAAAACTAAGTATCTTTTAAGATATGATCCAACTGGGCTCTCTACGTCCCACTTCCTCAGACGACTAAAAGAAAAGACGTGTGTCATGAATCAAGGAGATCATCGTTTACAAACCAAGATTTCAAGTACAATACAGTACTGCAAACTCTCAAGACTTTTGAGAGTATTCTCTTACAAAACTCTATATCACAATGCCTTTTTATAGCGTGAAAGATTTATCTTTTGCTAGATATCCATCAGTTTGATAGACTTGACATCTTTTTGAGCCAACCCTACAGTAATGAGCCCAAGGAAACATCTATCTGCATGCAATTTCAATGCTCTTGAAAAGCAAACTAGGCTCGGTAGGTACAGATCAGAGGTTGAAATATTAGAAAACGATACATAAAAATGAATAAGCGGTCCAATCCATTTCTTACCACATCAAACAACAGTGTCACGTCAAAGGTATGTTCCATCTGACCTAAAAAAAGGAAGCAGATATTTTAGCGTCGATCAGTTACGGTTGTAGTCGCAGACACTCAGTAGATCGGTACCGTAGCACCTGTAAAACCTGTAGAGAGCTGTAGAGACCTAATGCCCGCAGTATTCGACATGAGCGGACCCTTGTATCATCAACTATTATATACAGTAGATGCAAGAGGTTGATCTGCGAGGTATGTGTTCACTGTCTCGACTGTCTCGGCTGTATACAATATGTAGAGTGCTGACGAGAGAAATAGGATCTTGCCAAGGTAGCGGGGTGGCATTCATTCCCGCGTGGGGTACATGCTGACAGCGTATCTCCGTACGGAGTATGTATGCATTTCATCTCGAACCCCTTACGCTAGTCCAGCATGTAGTACTAGGAGTCTTGGGCTTGCGGACTAATGTTATTTGTAAACTCATAACAAAATATTGAATGCTTCACGAGACAGACATCACCCAAACTTACAAAGTATTGCTCTCGAGTTCTCCCACATACGTGAGGCCCAGCTTACATCCGCAGCGATATCTGCGACACTTGTTGACACTTGTTGACAGTACCCGAAACGTGCAACAACTGCCGCGCGGTCCCCGTGCCAGATTTGGGCTGTTTGCCCCAGGTAGACTCTAAATTGGTGCAGAAACACAAAAGCTTGTCTTCTTCTTACATTCAGATCGTTCAAATCCCAATTCGACGGTAAGGAAGCTGGAGACTGCGTCGCCATTCACCAAGACAGTTGCATCGCTAGAAGCATCTTACCAGAGGGGTTCCCTTCACCAACCCACGATCACGTCTTCTCCTAGAACCTACTGGGCAATATGTCAATCTTGATACCCAGACAGAGCGTTGATACCGAGTATTACTATGTTCAAAACGACTCATTTTGGTGGACGAGGGTAATGCGGCCTGGACCTCACTACACACAAGAAATTAGCTGACCGCTTTACAGGAGGGCTATATCACAAGATGGGTCATATTCTTCGTAATCTTCGGCCTTTTTACTATTTACAGTTCGTCAATTTCTTATACCAACAAGTCAATCCCATTGAGTGCCTCTGGAGCCCGGGAGCTGTCATAGCAAACGCCCTTTCTAGCTTTTCGAAATACAGCTTCCTGGCACCCGAGCCCCATCCCGCATTCTAGGTCCATACAATGCTAATCTGCTAAAAGTGGTGGGAGGATATTGGCATGCGAAACGCAGACTAAATAAAGGACTACCCCCTCTAGCATATCACCGAGTAAGTGCAATTGCTGAATTTAAAGAGAGCTAATCCTAACAGCATACAGTGGCTTTTGAACAGACGAGACCGAGCAAGACTTGATCCTTCCTACCAAAATCCCCAAGCATATTACAACAGTTATCCTCAAGGAGGACAATACGGCATGCAACCGATGCCTCCGCCAATGTACGATCCAAATTTTGCGATGCCTCCATCCTATCAACCGCCCGAGGGAGCAACGAAAGTGGCACCTAACCAAGGTCAATGGGGTTCTGAGCCAACAAGACCACCGGTCCAGAATGGAGAGGCTTCCCCGGCTTATGATGGTCCATTGGGTCCTCCACCTGCTGCAGCTGTTCAAACGACACACACTGGAGCCAGTAGCAACAACCCTTACCGAGTGCAAAATTAAGCAAATCCCACTGAGAGGAACGGAGGATAGAAGTGAATACCAGGGGAGGGGTTGAAGTAATGGAAAGCATAACGTAAAAACTGTGAACTTAGCGGACAGGAACTATCAGGCATAGACAGAATCATACAATTTGACACTACACTTCACCTATTCGTAAATATCAACCCAGATCCATAGCATCTGGGTCGTCATCGTCACTCGTAGTTTGCGTACCAATGCCTTGCAGTAGCATGCCATCAGACGGTTTTGCTGCAACATCTGCCAAAGTAGCTTCCCCTGTGGAATTGAACCAATCCTTCATATCAACCCCTCTGCTTCCTATTATGTCTGTTACCTGAGGTCTTTGAGCATCTGCACCTCTTCTCGCGTCCTGTTTTGCTCTAACTCTGGCTCTGGCTTCGAGAATTGCCTTCCGCACACTGTCCTGCTCTTCGGGGACACTTAAAGAACTCGGAACACTGTAAAGAACCATTTGCTTGTTGCCTGCCAGCTCGCCTTCGCTGTTAGCCAGTATCGAAGCAGGAATTCGTGATTCGCGGAGATGTTTTTCGATGTTAGGCAGAAAGACCAACTTTCCATCATCAGACTCGCTATCTGATAATTCGTCATCCAGGTTGTGAACCCATACTCTAAATTTCGAATCGTCCACCTGCATCAGGTCGACATCCTGATCCTGAGCTGTTGGCAGTGGCTTTGATGGCGGCGAATTGACGGCAGCGGGCTGTTCTACAGGCACATACAGTTTCTCGCCGGTGCGCTCTACGAGATCGTTAGAACAGATATACATACAAAATAACGCAGTACAATACGAACCGAGATTAAGCAAGCTCAGCCTTTTGGAAAGGCGTTCATTATCTTGATTTTCCGCCTTGCGTTTTCTGTTTCCAGTTGTCGCTTGCACGAGGTCCATCCCAATCCCATCTCTCCCAATCCTCAAAAACCTTCCCTGTATCCACGAGACACTCCAATACACCAGAAAGTGGCCTCGAATCAATTACCAACGTTCTCAAAAGTTGTTCGTGTGATTGTGCAAGATTTGGTCTGGATATCGAGAACACGCCGGATGACTGAGTAGTGTTGTTGTTGTTGAGTCACCTCTGGTTATTTATGTTTCGTACCTTTGCAACAACTTTGACAAGGCGCACAACCACAACCTCGATATCCGGATATCGCAATTCTTCAATCTCGAGAGCGAATATGGCTGACTTGAAGACGAAATGGACTGCTCCGGCAGTCAGAAAGCAATTTCTTGATTTCTTCAAGGAGAAAGAGCACACGATCGGTACGTGGCGGGGTAGCTCGATATGTCCTATTGCTCAAAACCTCCCTGGTGATTTTACATATTAGGGAATGCTCACTTAGGACTGGGAATTATTCGAAATATGCTATTCATTTTGGAACACAACAGCTAATGTGCTTCTTGTAGTACCATCGTCCTCAGTCGTCCCCCACAATGACCCAACTCTCCTCTTTACCAATGCTGGAATGAACCAGTTTAAGCCCGTCTTTCTGGGCACTATTGGGGAAACAGATGATATGGCCAAGCTTAAGAGAGCCACGGATACCCAGAAGTGTATTCGTGCTGGAGGAAAACACAATGATCTTGACGATGTTGGAAAAGATAGCTACCACCACACTTTCTTTGAGATGCTGGGCAATTGGTCTTTCGGGGATTACTTCAAGACCGAGGCTATTGCTTGGTCTTGGGAACTTCTTACCAAAGTCTACGGCTTAGATCCTGACAGGCTCTATGTTACCTATTTCGAAGGAGACAAGTCTGCTGGATTGGATCCAGATTTGGAGGCTAAGGAATTGTGGAGGAAGGCCGGTGTTCCTGATGATCATATATTACCCGGGAACATGAAGGATAACTTTTGGGAGATGGGTGAAACAGGACCATGTGGACCTTGTAGTGAAATTCATTATGACCGCATTGGTGGTGGTCGAAATGCTGCGTCGCTGGTCAATCAAGATGATCCAAACGTTCTGGAAATCTGGAACAATGTCTTCATTCAATTTGATAGGCAGAAGGACCGGTCTCTGAAGACTTTACCTGCCCAGCATGTTGACACTGGCATGGGATTTGAACGTTTGGTATCTGTTCTTCAGGATAAAGCCTCAAACTATGATACAGATGTGTTCTCACCTTTATTCCAGAAAATTCAGGAAGTCACAAGTGCTAGAGACTACACGGATAAATATGGCAGTGATGATGTTGATGGAATCGATACTGCATACCGTGTCATTGCAGATCATATTCGGTTGCTGACGTTCGCCATATCAGATGGCGGAGTTCCCAGCAACCTAGGAAGAGGATATGTTGTCCGCCGAGTTCTACGACGTGGCTCTCGTTATGCTCGAAAGTACTTTAATGCCGAGATTGGAAACTTTTTCTCCCAGATTCTCCCTGCTCTTACTGCTCAAATGGGCGAACAATTTCCAGAAATTGTGAAGAGGCAGCAGGATGTCAAGGAGCTTTTGGACGAGGAAGAAGTAGCTTTTGCTAAAACTTTGGATCGTGGTGAGAAGATGTTTGAGAAATACGCCGACAACGCGATTAAGAACGGCACTAATAAACTCTCTGGTGCTGATGTGTGGCGTCTCTATGATACATTTGGCTTCCCTGAAGATCTCACAAAGATCATGGCTCAGGAGCGCGGCCTTGATATCAATGATGGCGAAATTGATGTCGCTCGCGAGAAGGCTCGAGAGGCCAGCAAGTTCGTGAAGGAGACTGCTCAGACTTTTGCCAAACTCGATGTGCACCAGATCGCAGAGCTCGCCGAAAAGTTCAATCTGCCAAAGTCGAATGACGATGCTAAATTTTCGAAAGACAACATCACTAGCAAGGTGCAGTTGATTTTTGATGGTAAGAACTTCTTAAATACCACTGAGGGTCTACCAGAAAAAGCTTCGTTTGGAATCTTACTTGACAAGACGAACTTCTATGCCGAACAAGGAGGGCAAACTTATGACACTGGCAAACTTATTATCGATGATGTTGCAGAGTTCAAGGTCGATGATGTCCAGAGTTACGGTGGTTATATCATACACAATGGCCATCTTGCATATGGTAATTTGAAGGCTGGTGATAATGTTATTTGTGAATACGACGAACTTAGAAGACACCCAATCCGAAACAATCACACCGGTACTCATATCCTCAATCACTCTTTAAGGCAACATTTGGGCGATGATATCAACCAAAAGGGCTCATTGGTTGACAAAGATAAGCTGCGATTCGATTTCTCGCACAAGTCCGCTGTCACACCAGCCGAGTTGAAAAAGATCGAGGACTCATCAAACAAATACATTCAGCAAAACAGTGTAGTGTATGCTAAAGATGTCGATCTCGACACTGCTAAAGGTATTGAAGGAGTCCGTGCAGTATTTGGCGAAAATTATCCGAATCCAGTCAGAGTTGTTTCAGTCGGCGTTGAGATTGAAGCTCTACTAGCCAACCCAAAGAATCCTGAGTGGAGGGAAGTCAGTGTAGAGTTTTGTGGCGGAACCCATGTTGAGCAGACAGGTCTCATTAAAGATCTCGTCATCATTGAAGAGAGTGGCATTGCAAAAGGCATTCGGAGAATTATTGCATACACAGGTGACGATGCCCATGAAGTTCAACGCAAGGCGGAGGAGTTCTCCGGTCGTTTGACAGGGCTAGAGTCACTGCAATTGGGGCCAAAAAAGGAAGATCAGGCTAAGCAGATGAAGACGGAGCTTGACCAACTAGAAATCTCGACATTGACGAAGAGCGACCTTCAAGCGAGATTGGCCAAGGTTCAAAAAGACATACTAGCTGAACAGAAAAAGGCGCAAAAGGCAGAATCCAAAACCGCACTAGATACTGTCAAAAATTACTTTGAAAATAACAAGGATAGTAACGTCTTTGTCGGCCGTCTTCCGATTTCAAACAACCCCAAAGCAATTGGCGAAGTTATGAACCATTACAAGAACAAGTCAAAGGACAAGACAGTCTATCTCTTCGCATCTGGCGCTGATCAAGTTGCTTTTGGGCTGTATGTTGGAACTGCCCATACTGATAAAATCAAAGCTGAGGAGTGGGCCAACTCTGTTTCGGAGGTTATAGAAGGAAATTCTGGTGGTAAGGATCCAACTACTAGAACCGGGCAGGGCAAGAAGGTGGAGAAGGTAGATGATGCGGTCAAGCTTGCTATAAAGTGGTTCGAGGAGAAGCTAAAGCTTTGATATCTTTATACCCTTTGTTAGAATCAATATGTACTGAATGATTTTGCTTCCACGATTGGATTGGACATATCTCACTCTTTGTAACTATATTTAGTCGCGAAGTGCATCACAAACTGCGATCATTGAATTAAACTATGTCTTACACAATTACGATATAGGTCAACCTTTCTCTTTTAACAATAGTTCACTGGGTTTCTAACCTTCCATACTCTGCTGCTATGTGGAAATTGGTATGCGTCAGTCAAACTTAAGGCTGATCTTCTTCACAAAAGTCTACTAAGAGCCACCCGCAATGATTTCAGGTTCTCAACTGTTGGAGTAAGTTCCCGGATATTCTTTATCTAGCCATATTGATTGAAGAGTAAGTCTAATACAGTTTTTAACTAGCAGATACGCAAATATTTGACGAATCCTCATTAAAGTGAGTCAAGCTCGGAAAGCTAAGTTGGGGAGAATTAAATAGAAAAGGGAGGGGAGATTTTATAAAAACACATGAGGCCTCGTGTCGGCAATAATATAACCTTAGTGCCTGGGGTGAAGTAGCTTAAAACAGAGCTTTATACACCCCAGAAGAATGGCCTAAGTAATGATCTTAGGTATAAATTATATCAAGCTTCCTAGTACATTTGCAGTGATTTATTTCAGCCTAGAGAGCATTTCGTATCCAGTAGTCGTTTGGCTAAACCGCCATCCTCACATCAAACATCAAACATACAGGTACCATTGATCCAGATCATACGTTGAGAATTAAACTCCCTTTCCAAACTTTCTCGTGCCATTCCTACTCTACTACACCCGAGCATACTCTACTAAGCTCTCTGGCTTTGTGGTCATTTAATTCTTTCTGCTCTTACGTCTGGTAAAGCTGCAAACTCCAACTTCTGTCCCGGGGGAGGGAGGACCAGGTACACAAGCATTTGTGGGAACTTCGGTATAAACTGCATTGACCCTTCCCAATACTACACCTTGGCCATTCGTGAGCCTATTCATTGCACCTAAGGCAATGTTAAAGCCTCTGGATCCAGTGTCAATGGCTAGTACATTGACCTGAGATCACAATCACCACGTTAGCTTTCTGGTACTCCAGTTTATAAGGATTTTCTCTACAAGTAAAGAGCTAACTTACGGTGGTGCCTTGATATGTGAGCGCGTAACACTTCCCGCAGTTAGAAGAACCATAGCCTGATACTGTAGGTGAGCCTCCAATCTGCATAATCTTAGTAGGTGCTTGTAACAATGCAACATGTGAGATTTGAGAGAGTGCGTACGTTCGCGAACGCGGGAATCTGGCCAAGCGTGGTAAGGCTTCCAAAGGAGTTGCTACAAGCGACATTGGCAATAGGTTCGGCAGCGTTATCATAGACCCGGTCGTAAGATACGCTGACTTGTGTCTGAGCGTAGACATTGGTGATGAAAGTACCTAAGAAAATGAAGGTGTTTTGGAAATGCATGACGCTGTTCAGAATCAACACAAGAATCGGGAATATTTTGCGAGAGAGTGTCAGAAATTATTTTATATCGAAATGAGTGTGTACTGCTTCCTAAGGAGTGTGGATAAACGGGCCTGTCGAGTTGACCTCCATGGGGCTACTTAACTTGACTACTTATGTTTTTTATGTGGAATGAACAGCATCTTGTTAGGACGTGTTGTTTGTTTATATTAATGGTGAGACATGATATACATTCCACACTCTGCAGTCACAGTCACACACAGCCTTTGATTTGATGAGACTGAGTATTGTGAGAGTTCTCATCCTTGAGGCGCGTTTTACTCTGCAATATATACTTATTCTCATTATCTCAACATCAGAATATTCCTTGGAATGGTTTTTGGGTGCACTTAGATATATTTGCATTCGAATAAAAGACTGCTTCTTCAATTTCATTTACAAATTCGAATTCCTTTGCTCTTGATTGTGACTTAAATGAATTACCAAGCCTGACATATAGGTAAGCCGATATTTTAGGCCTTGAGACATAGAAGGTTGAAACCAGGAGAGAGCTCTCTTAGCGACTGGATTAAAAAGGGGGTGGTTTTCCCGTCTAATTTTTTACCGAAGGCTGTAGAGTTCCCCTCACTACGTGACTATCAAAATGTGTCTCAACCAAGAACTTTCGCCATACTTACTCAGATTGGTTTTCCTACTCCAAAAGCGTAACGATCAAATTTTATGAGACAGTGCATCAAATTTGCAAATTATATGGACAGAATCATATAGCCAGAGTCGAGGGACATAGAGAAGCTACTATCTGTGCTCAAAAAGAAGACTTATGTGAAATGTCGCCTCTAAGCTGTTAATTAACAATAGTTCCTAATCGCCGCAAAATTAGTCCAGTGACTGCTTTTCATTGTACGATGTGCAACAAAACTCCGTTCGTAAGAGTGTGCTTTATGATTGGAGCAATGGATGGTTGGTGAGACTGAGACATGGCTGCTGGCATGAAATGGCCACCCTGGCACTTTCCCCTATATAACGCATTATTAGAGCTTAGGTTCCTTCAGAATTTCTCCTTATTCTTTGTCTGACTAACACTGTATTTAATAAGTAGTGCTTTCTGGTATATAATCAATGATATCTTGGTATAGGGCAAGTGTGAGCTGTTCGGTATTGTACCACGTGTAGTTTGTAGAGATAGTACAACTTCAGATGACCGTTTTGTATAGCTAGCAAATGCTCCTCGTTACTCTCTAAACTTTAACTTTACTGGAATATATTCTAACGTGTTTAGGCAGTAGACAGCATAGAAATGCAAAAGTCTGAGGGTTGTCACGTGAAGTTGACACATAAGTGTTCTGTGAATTTCATCCGTAAGCTCCCCTGTATGGACGGGACAACAAGAACGCCATAATTCTGTATCTCAGTTTACTGTCTAGTTTTTATTGAATACCAATCCAATGACAAGTGGATTAGGAATTTGGACGGTAAGGTCTTTGTGAAATGCTGAGAGTTCTGTGAATATGACAGTCGACTCATTATAGGCTGAAAGAGTTCAGAATCCGATCTGAACAAACTTTTTACATGCATACGGACTAGTAGTGTACTAATATATAGAATAGAGAGGTCAGCTTGACGGTATAGAGCGCAACATGAAGGTAGAGCGTTCAGGTTTGATATCACTCTCAACGAGGCCACATAGATGGCGATGAGAATTCGTTGAACAGGCTCCACTTTAGTCAAGTGATGATAATTAAGCTTAATATATTACCATGTTTAAATGAACTTGCAGAACTGCTGAGGTTCTACTTGTCCGGTAAATACTCGCTTAAATCAGGGGTACTTGATGAGGGCAACACTGCTATGGTAACTACCGTCCCGATCTCAGAGATGCCATATAAGTATTTCCATATTTGGCTTCTTGCTGAAGAGGAATGTCTGAAGTTATCAGAGAGCAAAATGCACTAGTGGTGTAACTGCTATGTTGGGTGAATCACGTGAAATTGCTTAAGCCTCATTGACAGCGAGGCTAGGCAGCTGAATATTTCCAGCAATACAGCATCCAGGTTTTTCTTATTTAGTCTAATCCTCATGCTTTCTAATAAATGGTGTTTCAGCATTAACATTAAGACAAAGCAAAAATTACCGATGATGGAAATTCGCGAGCAACAACCACAAACTCATCACGGTTCATCATACCAACCCAGTCGTGCACTCAAAGGAAGGCAAACATCGGAGAATCATCATATAGTACGTCGAAGGAACAACTACAAACCGCGACAAGCCCTTCCCGGATTTGAAAACTTTCTATCATATGCCTCTTGGAATGAGAACTTCAAACAGCCACTCATAACATGGTCACTGGATCCAAGTCTGAAACTCTATATTGGAGAAGGCTCTGGCCAAATATCTTTTCCTTACTCTACAGGTTCGCAAGAATTTGTCTTTCTTTGCCGAGAAATGCAATTCTCTCGAAGCTTTCTGGACAAATTGGCTGCTAAAGCCTCGCTGTTTGAACATCGGTTCGACTTTGATGCGCAACACTCGCCAACCCATATGGAGATTGCAATGTCAATTTATGAGATAGACGGATTTTCTTGTTTCGTACGATACGACTTCAAGAGCCGATCTTTGAGATGTGTGCTCTTTCTCAAAACAATGGATTATATCAAGGAAAAGCCGTTAAATATAAGCACTGTTGTCGCAATGTTGGAGAAGAATCGGGAAATCCTTCAGCAATATCCAATATTAGTGCTCAATGACGTTTTAAGAGTTATTCAGTTCCGTGCTCAGGAGTACGTAAAGTGGCGTTTAGTACTGAACAATCTGGAATCTCGACTTGGAGTCACCAAAGATGGCCAGACACTCGCATCGATTGGCTATGAAGATATGGATCATGATTTTGCACTCCTCAATGCTGATATCGCAGGAGCCCTAAAAAAAGTTGCTGATACCGAGCTCTCAATGTCGACTATTGTAGAACATGCGAGGTCTCTTCAAAGACTTATTTCGATTTGCGAGGGCTGTGAAAACCAATCGCAACAGACAATCTCCGAGCAGTACGAAGAGTTACAATCAACCATTATCCGCGGTGAACTTTTCCTCAAACACCTCAAAATGACACACGATGTCCTCCAAAATCTCACTGCCGTGCTTTTTAATCGCATCAACAAGCAAGATACCGATTCCATGAAAACTATTGCTGTTGTAACGCTAGTCTTCCTTCCCGCAACTTTCGTATCCGCTGTGTTCTCAACTGGGATCTTCAACTTTCATGCTGCAGAGGAGGCAGGACAGGAACGAACGATTTCGAAATATGGTTGGGTATACTTACTTGCTTGTCTCCTGTCTACTTCCTTGACTTTGGGATTTTGGATATGTTGGTATCGATGGGGGAGGTTATGGTTGGAAAAAATGAAATTTAGCAGGGTACAGTCTTCAAGCAAAGGGGGACGGATGGTAGGAGATATTTCGGCTAGGGATGTTTCGTTTGGGGGTTGGTGATACCAATACTTAGTAAGACCCGAATAATTGTACCAATCGTGCTCGAATATTTGGAATAGGTGGGCGATCATAGCCAATAGTTACAAGACTAAGAGCTTAACTCCACAACGCACAATTTTAGACCAACTCATACGCAGAATATCTTACTTCTTACTTTCAACTAGCTTCAAAAAACCGATAAACTGGTTCCCACATCTGCTCTTTGATCCACTCTTCAAGAGTAACATCGTCATCTGGGATACCTTCCTGTGTTGCCAAGCCTTCATCTACACTTGCTTTGATGACCGCTTTGGCAATATGCACACTTATTTCACGCACATTTTCTACATCGGGTAGCAGTCCTTTCAATGGGTCCTTCAACGCTGGTGATTGAGCAGCAAGCGCCTTCACAGCTGCGACGAGCATTTTATCAGATAGAAGCTTAGATCTTGCTAGGACACACCCGAGACCAATTCCAGGGAAACAGGTGCTGTTGTTGCATTCCGCGACAACGTATTCTTTGCCTTCAAATTTGACAGGCGGAAAGGGAGAGCCTGTTGCTATGAGGGCTTTGCCTTTGGACCATTTATTTATATCTTCAGGGGAAGCTTCATGCAGGCGAGTTGGGTTGGATAGTGGGAATATGATAGGCCGGTCGACGTTGGATGACATCTCTTCGATGATTTCTTGGGTGAAGGCTTTGGGTTTAGTGGATGTGCCGATCAAAACATGAGGCTTGACTTCTTTAACCACGGACAGTAAGTCGCTACTATCTTTACCTTTCCATTCATCGTCTGATCTTGCGTAGCCAACTTGGGCGTGAGTTAATTTGTCGCCTTGGGATTTAAGCAAGAGGCCAGGCTTGTCAACACACCAGATCTGCTTTGCTGCTTCTTCTTTCGACTTTCCGCAGTCAGCTGCGATGGCATCACGCACCTGGTCCGCTATTCCTGTGCCTGCTGAGCCAGAACCAAATATCACGAGACGCATATCTGCGAGTTTCATCTTGGTGATGTGTAGGCCGGCCATGATTGCGGCTAGTGTGACAGCGCCTGTTCCTTGAACATCATCGTTAAAACAGGCTATCGAAGGACGATAATGATCAAGAATTCGACGTGCTATAAAATGTCAGAGCTAGTTTCATATAATATTGACAGCCTTACCATTCGTAAGTCCAAAGTCTTCGAAATGGATATATGCATTTGGGTACAATTTTCTTGCAGATTGAACGAAAGTGTCTACAAAATCATCATATTC
>Ga0247734_1000939_pt1 | contig 23448 bp, 18 predicted proteins | sample UWRJL103311B2_FD_180933 | JGI IMG/M metagenome (GOLD analysis project Ga0247734, IMG submission 180933) | Plant litter microbial communities from Arlington Agricultural Research Station in Wisconsin, United States - UWRJ-L103-311B-2 | ecosystem: Environmental > Terrestrial > Plant litter >... | reverse complement strand
AAAAGTTTATATCCTATGTCGTCAATTCAGATGTACGACATAGGTTCAAAACAATGGTATACGCAAACTGCGGGTGGTGATGTACCTTCCGGTCGGTGGTTTCACTGCATGACCGGTGCGCAGGCAACTGGGAATAGGTCCTATGAAATGTGAGTTTTAGAGACTTTCGAATTTGGTGACATTTGTATCCTGCGGTGCTAATAATGCCAATATAGATTCGTCTATGGAGGAGCCGGGATTGAGTCCAACAATGCTAAGAACATAGACTCAAGCTTTATTTATATTCTTACTCTTCCTGCGTTCCGCTGGTTTCGCACTTCGGATCTAGCACCACCACGAGCGGGACACGCCTGGTCATCGTATAAGAGTCAAATGATTAGTTACGGCGGCTGGGATCCTACCACAAATGATATATCTTTTGATGTCGATCCCTGCATACAAGGACTACAGGTTTTTGATTTGACAAACCTAAAGTGGTCCTTAACTTATGATTCAAACGTGACAGACTACACTCAATCCGATCTTGTTAAAAACTTTTATTTAATAAAGTAAGTAATCTGACAAAACACTTTGTCTTCAAATCATAACAAGCCGGGCGAAAACTTCTATGCATCATTTTATTCCCTTCTCTTACATATTTACTACTATATTGAACTATGACTAATCCCAGTCCCAGTCCACTATATCCGGTGTGGGATAGTCCTTCATTAGCAACACTATTCACTAAGCCCAACAAGACTCCGATCTCCCCAATAACACCATTACCGTCCCCAACAACACCGTTACCATCCCCAACATCACTATCGCCGCTACTGGGGCCACCATCAACCAAACTGTCATCAACATCTACTAAATCAACAAATCTACTCGGTCCCATTATTGGAGGCATAGTCGGCGGTGTTATATTGCTCATAGTAATTATAGCCCTTGTTTGGGTATATGTTATTCGGCTGAAAAGGAAGAAGCTAAATACAGAAATATCCCATGAACCACTTGCCACACCTCAGCCACTTTACTCCGGTGGTTTGTTAGAGCTCCTGGCAATAGAGCAACCTGTTGAAATGGCATCTCAACATAGGGCAGACTTTTGGCCTGGCGGGAATTATTCTTTATATCAAAGTCCAGCGGAGTTAGAGAACAATAGCAGTAGAATATAATATATTACTAAATTCAATTTTTATGTTAGAGTCTAATATAAAACACATAGTCTAGTAAGGAAAAGGCATGCACGGTTTTAGTACAGTACATGTTTGCTTTAGCGATATTATAACAAACATAAGTAAATATATTCTAGTTAGGTTTGTTTTAAAATATTAAACGATAAGCTAAGAGTGTGAGGCTCCTTACCCTCGGCTGGTTGGAATAGGGGGTTTCCGAAGTTCGGGAGGGCCTTCTACAATTGGATTAGCTCCAGGGGAATGAAGGGGTATATCAATCGGCCTTCGGGCGATATAATTAGGAATTATAGATTATTCTTATATGAATTAGAAAACCCGTTCCAGGTTTGTACTTCTCTGTTAATACTAATCCTCACAAATATTTACTTTATTTTAAATAAAATAGCTAATTAATTATTTTTATATAACTTTGAAAGCGAGTGGTATTTTAGAAAGGGGAACGTGGTTACGAAGATAATTAAGCGTGTACCTGCTGTAGTAATTTAACATTTGACTGTTATATTAAAAAATATATAAGTGCGTCTGGTAGGGAAAATGTATCCAGGCTTTAAGATATTTCAGCATTATTAGTTATAATTTCATTATTGTCTTTATTCTATTTCTATAGCAATTAAGATAAGTCTTAAATTACGTTAAGCCTGCTTCCACAGTAGTCCTATTGAGCTTGAAGAAACACTTTGGCTACTCAGTAGTCTTAAACTCAAGCTTAGTCTTACCGTCTTTCTCGTTATTCTTGCCGCAGTCCATAATCTTTTTCATTGCCAATTTCTGGTCTTGTAACAAGGGCTTAAGCTTGTTCAAGTCCTCTTCCTCAAGATAACCCCACCTGCAAGTTCTTTGTTGCCGCCGGCGAACTTCGCGATGCCTCGGCAAATTCTCCAGCGTCTTTAAGTCAGTCCAGGGCCAATTATGGATTTGACTACTTGGTGGATGAATCTAGCATACCCTTTCTTATCGTGGTCAGTTTACACCTTCGCATTGCACTTTTTTTTTAAATGTCCTTTGTCCGTTTGCAGGTTAAGTATTCGGAACCTGGAGGAAAAGTCAACAGAACTTGGTATTGACGGATTCTAGTTCTCTTAATATAGAAGAGAGGTAGAGAAAGAGAATCCAAAGCATATTATCGATGCGGGTAGCGTACCTAAAATCAGATTACACAATTCCACGACAAATAGCCTCGAATTCGAAATAGTCCAATGTGCACCTCACACTCGTTAAACGCTATTTCGCATTCGTATGTAGTCAGTAAGTATCACTACCTTATTCCACGAATGTCTGTCTTCAAATGCCTAAGAAGTGAATTCAAACCGTTACAGACTCATCTCAATATATATTAGGGCTGAAATAATTTCATGTTTGTGGTTTAATAATGCACTAGGTTCAAGGTCCAAGTGCCTGCCTACATGCCAGCTTGTATCAACTTGAAATTTTCACTATTACATTCACACCTTACCGATTGATCTGTGCTCAGGCTTCTGTTTACTAGATAGCTGTGCTCCCTGTGCTCCCTGTTCTCGAATTCGTTTTGATATCTTGACTATTGGAAACCCGATCTAGTGGCAGCTCCCTGTTTTGGCTTGACTTGTGTATTCCAAACGCCAACGCGGAAAGCCAGAATTCAGCGACAATAAGTGAAAAGCTCAGGAATAAAGCAATGAATATGTTTTAATCTCGTGTATGCCAGAGCACGTGAAGTGCTCGTTCTTGAATCCGAAATTCAAACTCTCCACGGAGATAGACAGCGATTGGAGATGCTGGTGAAAGGTTTGTACATCATTGCCTCAGGCGGACCTCACGGCCAAAGAGGAGCACACCATTGATATTCTCGCGCATATATTCGGTTCCAACTGGTAAATTGACGATCTAGACTAAGTAATATACAACCAAAAAAGCAGGATGGGTCGAGCATGAACGCTACAGGTAAATGCGCTGGCTGATGCGTATTTACTTCAGCTCGATAATATCTCTTTCAGCGCTAACTACCTGAACATTAATCCAACTTATTCGCTACATAAGTAGGAAGATAGGATAAATTTGTGTTTCCTAGTCGCCGTTAGATAGTTGCGCAGATTTTGGACATAAAAGATACGCTTCCATGAGGCAGCATCCTCTGGCATGGAATGTAACATAGTCCAACGACAACTGTCAATCTTCAACCCCTGGAGTTATGTTTTAGCTTTGGGTGGATGCTGGTCTGAAATATAAATACTTCTGATAACCTGCATAGTTACACTTCTTATGGAAAACCCACGGAGTTCCTTGTTGATACTTTAGCTATAGTCCGGTATGTGGAACTGAAGACTTGAATGGCCTAGCTATCGCGGAACTACGCTATATTATACCAGAATCTTTAAGGATACCGCATGGTTTGGCATATTCGAAATATATAGATATTGGAGTGGACTCATTACGAGATGCTCAGAAAACCCCCAAAATTAACAAAATTAATGATGAACAGTATCGCATTTATACAACAGACGAATCTTCCATTCTTACATACGAGCCAAGTGCCAAGAGCTGCTTCAAGCTATCGATCTCTAGCGAAGAAGAGCCATAATAGGTCAAAACTAGTGAGTGTTCCAGATATAAAAGGAAAGATAAAGATGATAGACAGTATTGATAGGTCAAAAGCAAGGGTCGCTTCGTGCCTAGTTATTTGACAGACGGGCGGTATTGTGATCCACTGTGCACGATTACCTGTCATAAGACAAAGTTATTGGGGTATGGCTACGCTATCATACAGCGGTGCGACTTAGTAAGGATGCAAGTGTGCCAGTGTATTGCCAGTGTATCAGCCATAATCTACGACAGTATTTGCAGTTGAACAACCCAGTGCTGACGTAATATATATATGGCGCATGGTTAGTCACTATTCTACCGGGTTACACGAATTCTACCGGCACTATAGATTGTAGGTATCGAAAGTGGCAGTTACACTAGCCTCAATACTATCCGACAGCGCTCCGAGTCTTTGAATTTTTGTCAAGCACATGGGCAACTTCAGGGATTTAATTAGCTCGCTTAATATTTTTGAGGTGGACTTACCCCAAAAAGAAAAGTCAGCCCCGAATGTTTGCACGTGGTGGTGGCTTAGAGCTATTCCAAGACTTTAGGTTTTTGAATGTTTGCTTTTCTTTCTATTATTTAAGTCGCAACAATGATCTTGAATAAGAATTTGTCTATATTCTCTTAACCATCTCCTTGGATTTCCTGCCACCAAACAATCGTGCTTTAGTAATCATGGTGGCTCCAGTCATGGAGATCGTGTTATCTTCTAGCTCCGGCCCGATCCCCATTGTGGCATCTGGCCAGACCATATCGGGAAAAGTTGCTTTTTTAAACAAGCAAGATCGCCCAGCAGGCATTGTGACCATCGCTCTGGTCGGCAAAACAAAAACAACATTCAACAAGGGGAGGTCAGTGTATTACGGGTCAGCATCGCTTTTCAATCTCTCCAAGCAGCTCCATGACGGTCCATTACCTCCAAAGCAGTATGAATGGCATTTTGACTTTACATTTCCCGAGGTGACAGCAGGAAATAAGGAGAAATGGCTTAATACACCACCATATCTAGCCACTGAAGGTCACGCACTACCGCCATCAATGATGTTCGATTCGAAAGATTTTGAGCGAGATAGTGGGAAAGGCGCAGTTATCTATATGCTTGAGGCTAGATTCTCCAAAACATCAAAACCATCCATGTTTAGTTCAACCGAAAGTGCGGACCTGACATTATATTATATTCCATATCGCAAACTCGAGACGCCAGCGCCAAGGATTTCAATAATAGGGAAAGAAAGTTTCACTTGTAGCTCCAAGCTTCTTGGTCCCCCAGGAGAGAAACCGAAAGGTTTTTTCAAGAGAATCAAGACCCCTTGCTCCGTTTTTGAAGTGGCGATCACGGCGCCATCTACTGTCTACGTTGGCGCCCCCTTACCAATCACGTTGTTATTGACGCACGATCTTCAAAACTCTACTGCTTCACAAGTTCCAGCTGTGAAGCTAACATCTTGCACTGTTAGTCTGATTAGAACTATGCATGCCGCCGGCAAGGCAGTTTTCGAAGACGATGGACAGTTTTCAATTATCGAGTTGCTTTCAAAGAAGGAAAATTTGGAAATCCAGCTCTCGGAATCTCAAAACCTCTCGCAGCTCTTTGCTATTCCTAGCTTTGAGACCAAGTATGGTATGAGTTTTGGCACATACAATATTGCTCAGACTTTCAAAATTATTGTCAAGGTTACACTGGAATGTGCAGATAAGACTTTTTGGACGGAGCTGCGCAGTCGGAATATTCAGATTTTGTCTCCATTTACCAAAGAGTTGCTTGAACAAGGGGGGGGTAACCCCATTTCGCTCTTACTCAAGATGAACTGTATTAAGGATGATGATGACCTTGATGGGGTTGGTGTTAATCTGCTTTTGGACATTTTGGGAATAGGGGTAGCAAGTCTTAGCTTTATATAACTGAGAAAATTTAGTCACATAAACAAAACTATCAAGATATCAAATATCATATATAAATTATTCGTAAATATTTACGATTCAGCGAACTTAGAACCTGCATGCCAGTGGTACAGTATCATTTCTACATTTTACACCAACTACTTAGGGTGGATATTAATGGCCTCTACTCAAGACTGCATTGTGGAGGTAAACACATGAGCAAACCAGTATCATAACCTTGTTCATAAGAGCTCTCGCGCGATCTTGGACAATGAATATCTTAGCATATTAGCCTTTTTGTATAACCTGGCCATGTCAAAGGTTAATCAAATACACTTGCAACTACCCATTCTTGTTCGCTCTTTGTGTTTATCTACCAAGTAAGCTGTCTAATTTGTAGAGTTTCACTTTCTAGCTTGTCGAGTATTATATATTTCATGTTAGAGAGAGAAACAAGAATTGCGCTATTAGCATCAACTACTGGTCCCATCCAATCTCAATCATCGGCGGAGCGTTATCTATCCCAATAGACATGAGTATACAACTCTAGGAGTAGACTCTTGAGCGAATAGTGCAAGTCAAAATTGGCTAACAGTGCCTCTTACTCTACCCACGCCGAAGTCATGATTCCTTCAGTTCCGTGAGCTCACACAATACTTAACTGTAACTTATCGCCAAGTTTCAATTGCGCGGATGGCTTGCAGGTTCCGATTGAGATCTTTCACTGTCCTTTCTTGGGAGAAGTTGTAATGAAGTCTTTTCTATGCAGAAGGTAGTATTGCGGATCATACGATTCTATACTTCAATTGCCCACCTGCTTATACTCACATTCATTGTCAGGTATTTGATCCATCACTAAGAAACAAATTGCTTTCAGATATTGTTTCGTCAGATTTGGTGACCTTTTGAAAGGTCATTGGATCATGTGGTTTCAAGCCTGTGTTACGTTTCTGCTTTGGCTGGTCGACAGAGGGGAAGTAAGTTATTATCATTTCCGACTGCGCAAACCACCAATTGCTGTGACATAGATCTTGGAAATCCCTCTAGAATGACATGGGTTGCTTTTAGAAGGAATATCAGCACATGACATAAGAGTTTTGGTTTAGTGAGGAATAAGCCTCACCTACCTCAGGGCCGATGGATTTGATATCGCCTCGCGTTCAGTTCTGGATAGCACGAAGACAACAGAAAAAATCCACCCGGAATATTCACAGAGAGCGAAGGTCAGGCGTATTTAATACCAGGCACCCAAGCTTAGTCACGAGGAAAAGACAGCCGAGGAGACTGCTGTTGTAGGGCTATGGCAAGCATTCGTACTAACAGGTCCAACTCGTGGATAGTGACTCAATTGTGTATGTATACGGTGATACGTAGCCCTATATATACACGCCCTTAGAATCCTTACTTTGTCTCTAAACTCGTGACATGCTTAGCTCTTCAGGTTGAAAGCTGAAGCTTTCTGCAACCTATAGGCTCAGCTAATAATGAACTGCCTGTCCCTTCAAAGTTAACAGGAAAATTGAAAACAACTTTACAGAAGCTGCCACCAAAGTCAGATATTTACCGGAACGAATCCTCTTCCCGTAGGACTTTTAGGCGTGGCGCTGAAGGCTTGCAAACCTCTTTCAAGGCGGATGGTGTTGCTTTTGTGGACGGACTTTTCAGCTTCTATGGAAGATGCATGCCTATAGCTAGGATGAGCAAGAACTTGAACATGAATGGCCCAGAGCGCTAATAGAAAGTTGTTACCAGGAGAATATAGCAGGCATAAGTAAATTTATCCCTAGTGAAAAAACGAATATGGAGCAAGAAGCTAGATTACCTGTCCACCCTAGAAGATAATGCTCCAACCCACAGAACCTTTACCACCCTCAAACGTCTGTCAAGGCGCTGTGCTTAGAGGATAAAGCGTCTCCCAATCTTCAGCGATGTCGCATGTCTCATCTCATCTCTCATTATGTTTTTGTTCACGCGGTGGAGACGTAAATATCCAGACTCTATACAATGTCCGCTCAAAAACGGAAGGATCCTTAGTTTTGACGGTCAGTGATGAGTTTTGAACTCCTTGCACGGTTGCTTGGTGTACTGGAGTGTTTCAAGGAGGCTAACAAGGGTGCTAATCTCGAAGCCTTTCAGCGTCACTTTGCTCATTGAATACACTTTATAGGTCGACCTCACACCAAACACTTAGAAGTGTGCTCTCATATGCAAGAATCAGTGATTCTAAACGTAAAACAAACAAGCCCCACCAGAAGGTCGGCGAGAGTCTCCTTGGATACTTTCAAACAAGAACGAACACAACCGAGAGGACAAGTATTTCCATGATCCATTCGCATGCAAAAACCTTGCAACCTTGTGTGAGGAGATTGTGGAGGTCGGTCACTGAGCGGTTGGTAGTATAGTAGGTCTACCTCGATAACTTAGTTTAGACACCAAATATAGATATCTTGAAAAGCGAGACTTTATCCCTGAGCCTGAGGGTCTACGTTGGATTAAGTCGCACCTCGAATTACTCAATCAAAGGATCTATAGATGTCTCTTCAAAATCCATGGATCTGGGAGAGAAACAGAGGCATGGATAAATCGAAGTCCTGTAGAAAGGCGATCACATTCACTGTCAAAGATCCCAGCAAGGGATGTAGAGGAACCTTATCCAGAACCACATATGTATCGCTTTCACAGCGGAGGATGCTGTGAATTCAGAGGGCGTAAGCCTTGGTATGCGGATCTCCAGGCCGCTATGATCGGAAGTGTGTTGTTGCTCGGTGTCCTTTGTCGCCTAGTATGCAAGTATATTACTGCACATACCCACGGAGTCCCCAATGGTCCGGTCCTATGTTCCGGCATAATTGGAAATATAAAGCATAGTGTGAGATTTATTCGCTCAAAAAAGCTCAATAGCCATTTAACCGGCAGCCAGCGAATTTTAAAGTCTTGGCAGACCTATTAATCAGAGCAACAACTATTGTTATTGTCGCAGAACAGAGTAGATTATGGACTGGTTTGTAGAGGTCGGCTGTTTGTAATTACAATAAAGCGAGTGTAACATAATCTATGTTATGAAACATACAGTAAAGCTTACACTATATATCGCGTTAAAATACCCCCAGCTTATTTTAATTTATTTTGGGTTTAGTAGAATATATCACAATTACAAATGAAAAGTCTTACTCAATTTGGTTGATTTATCTTCTACTTTTTTCAGATATTTCATATTCTTCTGTCCCGAAAGCCACGGTTAAAATAAATAGCCTAGTATTAGGCGTAACGCTTAAATAGTATTATATTACTGCTTTATAGTAATATTGTCACATATAATCGCCGACATCTTCTACCTTACATTAGTCGAAGCCTAATGATGCTGATGCCTCGTCGCTCGCTCATAATATTGTTTTATTTTGATTGTCTTTTTGCCCAGCTATACCACAAACATGGCCTGGCCATTTATATCCAAATTCTATTTAAGTGAAAGACAAGCGTCTTTTCTTTTCTCTTCCATTTTCTGCGTTTCTCGTCATGTACGCTCATTATCAGCTCTTGCTGGTCGCAATCGCTACGTGCACTCTAGCCTCAACCAGATCCTACCTCACTCCCAATTGCTCGTCTCTTGCGCAGTCGACGTCTCTCTCTGTGTACAATGCTTCTTTCCTCAATGCGACCTATTATGACACGGGTGCATTAAATATATCGGGAACGCTCAACAAAATCTCAATTTGCGAAGTATACGTTTCCGTCAGCTATGGTACCGATAATTACCTAATCTTCGCACTCTGGTTGCCCGACAAGCAGTACTCATCGCGATTTATGGCCCTTGGTAACGGGGGCCAAGCAGGAGTTATAAACTACAGCGACATGATTACCGAGTTAAATAGTGGGCTTGGCTTCGCTGTTGCTAGTGGCAATGCAGGCCACTTGGCCTCAGATAACGATGCTGGTGTTGGGCCGAGCATCGGCGCTCCTGGCGCCTTTCAGCCTTTCTTACATGATGAAGATCAAGTACGAGCCTGGCTCCATAACGCCATAAGTCTCCTCACGCCGGCTTCGAAAGCACTGATTAAAGATTTCTATGGGCGTGAAGTAAAGCATGCGTACTATCGTGGCTGCTCCGCCGGTGGAGCACAGGGATTTTCGCTCGCTGAATTCCATCCAGACCTATTCGATGGGATTATTTCTGGATGCCCTGCGAATTGGTTCACCCATCTATTATTGAGCTTCCTATGGAACGCACAGCACACAAATGTAAGTTTACCCATCTGGTCTCCTTCCCTCACTAAGTGACATGATACAGACCAACGCAACATTTCTTCCTGAATCCGTTCTCAACTTTATCCAAGCCAGTGTTATCCAACAATGTGACATTATCGACGGTGTAGCAGACAGCCTAATTGAAAATCCGCTTGCTTGCTCCTTTAACATCTCTTCGCTCGCCTGCACGGCAGGTGCTCGTGCTGAAAACGCCATATGTCTTACACCTTCACAGCTTGATGCCGCGAAAGCGATATACCAAGGCCCCGTGCGCTCAACCTCTCCCAGAACGTCATTATTCCCTGGACTCTCACTCGGCTCTGAGTCCGGCTGGTTGCGACCCCAAGTCCAAGCCGGCCTCTCAGACGCGTTCAGCGTGCCTATCCTGCAAAACCTGATTTATCAAAACCTTTCTTATAACCCAGCGACATTTAATTGGGGATCCGACGTAGATTTTCTAGATGCACGCGCCGGCCAACTAATCAACTCAGTTAATACTAATCTCTCCTCTTTCCGCAACCGTGGTAGTAAAATGATCGTATATGCCGGCTGGGCAGATCCGAACATCGCTCCAATGTGGTCGATCCGACATGTTGAAGCTATCACCCAAACTACTATTGGGCGTGGGACTACGATGGCGGAAAACGATTTTATAAAGCTTGTTATGGTTCCCGGTGGCGGCCATTGTGGCGGGAATATTGCGAAGTATCGACATGTTCCCGCGCAATATGGCGTTTCTTCTGCACTGGTAGAATGGGTAGAAAAGGGACAGGAGCCAGTTAAAGGCATTAAGAGTTGGGGTCCGAGTAGTGGTGAAAATAGAACTAGGAGGCTTTGTACGTGGCCACAGGTTGCAAAATTAAAAGAAGGGGGAGATGTGGATGATTGGGAGAATTATATTTGTGATGATTAGAATGGTGTCTTTAAGCTTAGTTTCACGGATGTGACTAATGTACGCTGAGGTCCAATACTTCCCAGCCTTACCCAGCTACCTACCTCATATGTCGGGGCCTTTTGGAGGACAATTGAAGTCTGAGGTTACAAATAGGCTTAAAATTAAATTCCATGAATATAAAATCAACCTTGTATGCATGTTAATCTCTTGTCTTCAATCTCATCCACACTCCATACCACTTAACCACAAAGAAACAATCCTCTCTCCAACCTCCACCATATTTCTTCGCCTCTTGATCATCTAAGATCTCGATTTCAAATTGTGAGAATACTGTAGCTAGAGTTTTCCTGAGGGCTAACCACGCAAGATGCTGGCCTGGGCAGCTTCTGGACGGCCCACCAAATGCGAGACTCATTGCCTCCATCGCATGCCGCTGATTCTCACTAGCATCTCTATATCGCTCTGGCTTATATTCCTCAGCATCATCCCCGTAGAGGCCATGATCGCGATGGACGATCCAGGGATTCATACCCACCACATCTCCAGGGGACAAGTGGTGGCCATCGATGATGGCACCTTCCTTGGGCACTATCCGGGGGAGACTTATGCCGATGACCGGTGTAAGGCGCATAGCTTCTGTGATGCATGCTGTAAGATAAGGGAGAGATAGCGTTTGGTCGTATTTTGGTATGCTCTCCATTTTGCTGCTAATTCCAGCAGTTTCGAGCTCGGCGTAGAGTTTTGCTTGGCATCCGGGCGTTTTACTGACCCAGATGAGGCAGGAACTTAGTGTCATTCCTAGGGTATCGAATCCTGCACCTATTATATGCAGTGTAATCGTGGCTGCCCATTGTGGCCTGAATTCGGGTCGATTCGTGCTGTGTCGTTGAATCTCTCCTGCTAAATCATGGTGACTGAGAGCGGTCTTTGAATCTTCTTTTGTCCTCGCCAAAATCCGAGAGATGTAATACTGGATATATCAGTTAACAAAATAAAATCAATCACACTGGAAATTTACTTTAATGATAGCCAGCTTTCCGATATTCGCAACAAACAGGGGAGTCCAACCAGTACGTCCAATGAACTCACTCAAAGCAACATAGGACATCCATGGCTGGGGAATGAGTCCGGCCCAATGAACTTGCTGCCAGAAGTCATCGACATCATCTGAGTTGTTTTCATCATCACCCCGTTCAACATAGTTCTTCGATTCTGAGAAGGTGATCTCGGTCAGAAGATCGATTGCCAATATATTCATCCATTTCACTGCATCGAGTGGTTGGCCTGTTAGCTCCTTCATCCTTGCCACAAACTTCTGGATAGGACTATCAAGCAATGCTTCATAGTTCTTCACAGCATGTGGTGTAAACAAGGGCCCAACAAGGCGGCGCTGAAATCGATATTTTTCAATATCACGCTCGCCAAGAAGGTTCATGGCATTCTCATCCTTGGGCTCGACGGTAGAGTACCAGTCTGCCTTGAGGAATGGCGAGCTTGCGCCGTAAATCATTCTCGCGTATTGCAGGTCGGAAATGCATACTTCGTTAGGTGAGATGCGAACTATTTTGCCGTATTTCTTGTGAAGGTCCATCTCGATTCGATGGCGTTGTAGCGTACGGGTCTTCTGCACAAGCCACAGTCTAGTGACACTCGCCCAGAATGGTCCTGGGATATTTGCAAGTGGATGAAAATATCGTTGATAAATAGCGTATACAGCGAAAAAAAATACAGCAGCGTAGCAGCTAAGGATTAGTAAGCTCGCCATGATAAAGTGACAAAAATGCTATTCGTTATCCACCGGTTTTCGAGGATGAACTTACTTGCTAGGAGCGAACGCCATGTTTTGTTGATTCTTATAAGAATTGCTCTCCAGGAATAATCCACCGCTGAGACAACTGCGCTACGACATGCTTACCAAAAGCGGTTAGCTTGTACGAGGAAGCCTCTTTCTCGGTCGGAGATCTACAGGACAAACCCACACAAACCCCCACCACTAGCTGACCGTACCGAGTTACGTACTCGTTGATTGGGTCAGTTTATTTTACGAAATATGCTTATAGAAATTACCAGCCCATATGCTCAAGTGCTGAGTCAAAGGTATGCCCATGTTATCTATGTCATCGCTAGCGCTTCCACTGTCGGAAAACCCAGTTGTTTAATTTTAGCAATCCTTTTGTCTTCTATAAACAGAAGGGGCGGGTGTAGGGTAAACTCATTTCAATGTTGGCTTAGATAAAATACAATCGATGAAATAGGAATAATGTGCGTACGAAAACTCACTCGTTGATACCAAGTCTAACTCAAAGCAATCCAGCAATTATGTAAGGCAGAAGATAGATGTTTCATAACCTACTTTTCCTCGTTAAGTTTAAGGAATTGTAAAACAATCTATTAAAAAAGATATATATATATTAGTTATTTGTTTACTATTATATCTATATATATATGTGTGTACTTGTACGTGTCGACAACAGCTGCACCAGCCTAGTGTATATCGTCGTTATGGCTTTACATCTATTGCAGATTCCACCTGCAGAGAACAATTGGGGTGGTACTTTATTATTTAATACCATAGTCAACAAAGCTGTTTTGTTGATTATAATCAACATCTAATGTTATCCTTTCGAAGGGATTATAAGGGGATGGCACACGACATGTAAATGGAGGTAAAAATGATTTAATTATGAATTTTCCCTTGATATCCAAAAGAGCAAACCAAAAAGGGGCTGATACCTTTTTTGGTTTTTTATACTGACCGTAATAGGAAATTGTTTTTTAATTATTTAGAAACCTGACACTATCGTGGACGTAATAATTGCAACATGAATAGTGTCTATGCCAACATTATTATTTAAAGACCTTGAAACAGAATCACATTTATGTAAGTAATCAATTGTAAACCTATGAATGACGAATAACAATTCGACCAACTTTAGCTTAAACTTTAGCTTAAGTCGTGATCTTTCTTTAAGCCTACTCCATGCTCCTGTAGCGCATATCGTTTAAACGCAATATTATAGTAGACAAGCATCTGAGCTTTGATATACTATAATCACCCTTCTGGGTTTCCATTTAGTTCCTCACCTAGTAGTCCAGATTATCCTTAAGCTGCTTGAAATTACTAACAGCTTGCCTTATGTGTTCCTGTTCTAACTTTAATTCCTCCGCCTATATCAAATGCTGCACCTGAATTGACGATATTACAAATCTGTATACAGTTAAATTGCTTCAACAGTAATTCCAGTCTATAATATATCCGAATTCCAGCGAAGTTGTTTATTGCGCAGTGACTGTGGTATTGTTCAATGAAATCGTTAAATATACCTTTCGTTTGAAGCTTTTATCTATTGGCTCACACTTGGTGACAATTTTGATGCATGATTGTTCCGCAACTTCAAATTGCGCAATCTTTTTACTTGTAAGAAATAATCTACCTACTGTTATTAATGTAACAACACATACCAAAGACTAAATTAACCTCCCGTAATAGTATTTAAGCACGCGCAAGAACACTGGGTTTGATATCAAAATGTGTGTGATTTTTCACATAACCCAAGCTTACAGATTTATTGATAATCATTCTTATATTGTTATAATAACTACCTCCAAGATACCAAACACCAGGAAATTATATATTTGCGAAGCTTTTAAATGGCTCAAACTTAAAACTTTCCAATACTTTATTTTGTAAACAGGCAAATGAAAATTTATACCAAGGTTATTGTCCTCATTTCCATTATCTCTTTTCATCCTTGCCCAAAGGGTGTTGGAACTCTATACCCTTCCTCTGCGATGAAGGAGAAGTTTATTTCCATATCATTAACATTCATCTCCAACGGCACAATAAAGAATCCAGCCCGCCTAATATATTACCACTATCTCCAACCAGCAGCAATATAAGCCCCCTTGCCCAATTGCCATAGCTACTCCCTAATTGTCCGCTACCAAGCTCCAGGAGAGTTACATGTCCTTCCGGATTTTTGAATGCATGCAATTTGGATCCTTTTGAAATACCGAACTTGGACGGAGGCTGGCATAAATCGAGATTGGAGAGGCCCCCATCCGGGCATAGAAGTCGTGCTGTTGCCAGAGGTTTTCTGGTCTCGGTCCAAATATACCAGAAGCTTTTCTGTGAATAAAACACAAGTTAGAATCTCCCCGTTTTTTTGAGAAGTTTACGAGTGATTAAGGGTTGCAGTGTCTAAAGTAACCCGGATATAGCATACTGAAATATCTCTCCACAAGTCCACGAGTACCCATCCGAAGACTAGAAAGCCTTAAAATATAGGTGTTACAAAAGTTCCTCTACCTGCGTAACATCTTCAACAAATGCAGCGCCATACTCTCTCATTATCTGTATCTTCTCCTTCATATCTGTCGGATCACTCTTGAATACGTGGCACCAATACGTATTATACGTAAATGCTAGTTGTATTTAGTGGTGATGATGCTTAATTGAACTAGATCTATGTACAACCTAGTGTATATGACTTCACCGGAACCGGGGTTACTATAACCCGATGCTTACATCAGCATCCCCAGCTTATGTAAGTCGATTCGGAAGGTCAGTATACCAACAATATCTATCGCCAAACTTAATCTCCCAAAATCCCTTGGCACCTGCTCGACACTCTCAAACCTTAATACCCACACACCTATTCCATCTGTCGGCCAACCTAACACCAGCACCTTTTTTTCTTCCTCGGTGATTTCCCTTAGTCCTATTTGTACATCGATCCAATCTTGCTTACTCGGCCATAAAGTCGCACCTGTCGGTCGCATAAGGTTGCAAAATCTGTCTTCTTCGTCGGCACTGGGTGAACGCTGCGGGGTGTAAGCGGGAGGGAGTGATAAGAAAAGCATGTCGAGAAGGTCAGCCTCTTTAATAAGAACCCCGCCAGCCGAGGGATAGCCGTAGACAATACATCCTAGGGTGCCGAAGACGGTGCGTTCAGTCGTTGAGGGAGGAGGGTTTGTAGGACATGAGCGGTGAGTCGCCCATTACTGTTTATTGATAGGAAGTAGGGAAGAGGTTGATGGGAGATAAGCAGCCAATATTTATTTGCTGACAGAGAGTCGATAGAAAGTTAGAGGTAATAGTGACGAGCATAAGCGTGCTGCTAAACTTCATGTTTTGTCAATAAGGCTGGCTACAAACCAAACAGGAAGACAAAGAGAGTCATGTTGGGGTATCATGTGACTCGACCTCAGAAGCTCACCTGCATAAGCGCGCTCTCAGGGTTATAGGAATTGGAACAACGTAGCTGCAGTGGAGATTCTGGGTGCCCCAGGGTTCAACGTAGCCCAGCAACCTCAAACCCAGGCCGTCTTAGCAAATACGGTAACGATAATCTACAGTTACAAAAATGCCTTCCAGCATTATATCAAGGTTCGATGCGATGATCCAAGAGATAAATGTCAAAAGCGGTCCGATCAAGATCCGTGTCAACCCAAGTACGTACCGTTACTCTGTCTTTCTGTCTTTCTGTTGATCAGGCCCGAATAACTATAAAGATGACTTTACTGATGCATTCCAGCCCACCAAACCCAGATGCTCCGCCAAATCCAACACCACTTGCATATTCGCTGAACTCCGACCCAAATAGACCCGGCACTCCGATGATCAATTTTTGCGCCGGCTTTTTTGCTCGTAGAAGGCTGGCAGACGCAATTACATACGGAAAGGCTCTAGTTAGCCCAAGCAACCTAAAACTTGCAAGCTATGATAATAGAGCACTAACATTTCTGGTAAGCTGGATCAAAAGCCTCCACTCTACACATCTGGCGTACTAACCAAAGTCCCATTAGCATGAGTTATACCATTTAGATCTGGCTGCTGACTCTCCAAACCCTAATCCTCGTGTCAAGGATCTCCAGATTGACCTCAAAGTGGGTCTAACTGGCAGTTTAACAACTATGGCATACGGTCCCTTTATTACCAAAGTATTAGCTCGCTGCCACGTGATCAGATTGCGGATATTGCTGCTCTTGCCTGGAGCCTCCATTCAGGGCTATTGGAAATTACTGATGATGTCCAACCTAACCCTTATGATAATCTGCCTAACGAGGCTTATATGCAAGCAGTCGTCGGTGCCATACCAGGTGGCAAGCTTCGCATTAATAACCCAGTTAGAGTCACTGGCTCCTACATTGCCGGTCTTCCAAGCAACGTGGTTGTCTCCTCTTCGGACTATAGCTCCGTCACCTTCACCTGGTCATCAGTCGGGAATGCTCTTGGCTACGCCGTGTATAAGAATGGTGCACAGATACTGGAACTGCCAGCCTCATTGACCCGAGCTACGGTTGGCATGCTCGACCCCGGATCCTCTGGTATCACCTTCGAGGTACGGACAATCTTAGCCTCGAGCAGTGGAGGTAGCTCCCTGTTGATCACGGCGAGCACGTGAAGTCTACCGGCCAATGGTACAATTGCCAATGTTGGCTTTACACAGAATGGCAACACCGTTATCTACAAAGCCGATGTCCTGGTCCCATACACATTCGTGCGGCTATTTATCGGCATCAAACAACCTGATATTGGAATCGGTCGTGGGTGGCTGACTCAGAAGCTAGGAGTGGACGCTCAAGGTACCGCGCATCAACCAGATCGTTAACTACCTCGCCGAAAGCAATGGTTTTTACTCCGGCTTTTACAAATATACTGGCGCTTGGTACGAGACGACCTCAGCTAATGCGGATTAGTCGTGGTCCTCTATTGATGTCGTGCCTCAATCTCAGAGTGGGTACACGTATACGTGGAACGTCCCGTTCGCTGGCACCGATGCTGTAGCCAGCGAATATGCGATTCAATGCCAAGGGTATGCCCCGTACAAAAATGTCTTCATGGCAACCCTTTGCTACTATAGTACTTTGCCATCGTAATTTTACGGTTTTGGCCTTCCTGCCAGAGGCAGCAAAACATTCTTAGCATGCCAGGCTTCGCTTCCAGCCACTTGCCCTGAGGGGTGCCTTTTGAAGCTGAATTTTCAAATGAATTCAGGGCCTAAATTCGACGAATTCGAATATTTCCTATTCAGAGCTTTTTAAGCCAAACTGTAGCGATTTTGGCGTGATATTCAGGAGTTCGACGAATTTCACAAATTCTGACCAAATCAATAAAGCATATATATTATATCCATTTTCACTGTGAAGTTAATATATATTACATGGATTCTTTATACCTTATTGTAGGTTCTATATTAGTAGTGCTCTATGCTGTTTGTGATTGTGACTTATTGTTATTAAGGGGATAAACTATGATATATATAAATTCCAGCCCACCCACCAACGTGTTAGGGCTCAGTATGGAGGGTTGTTAGGAGTCACCTGCTTGGACGAAGGGAAGAAGTTATAATACTGATATGACAAGAATAAGGAGCAGCAGCCATTGTTTTATAATTAGTTGATTCTTATTCAAGGAGGCTTCGTAAAGGCTCCAAAAAGTCTACGATATAAGGCCTTAAGGGAGCGGTTAGTTAGAAGTATAGAGATTAGATTCTACGTATTGCTAGATATCCAATAGAGAGTCTAATATCCTATTAGACCTGTATCACTCTGCCATTAATCCTTCACACCTTCTAAGTAGGAATCTGTTACGAATCCAGATCTCAAAGCCAGGGCTTCAGGAAGCACTCCGCTTCTAGAAGGTAGTCAGGGCTAGAAGAGATCGATTCCGAAGCTATTTTATCTTAAGATGCTAATATCCAACTAGACAAATTTCCAGACTTCTTGTTTAATACAACTCACACGCTGAAAGACCATGAGCTAATGAGAGAGACTTTATGTCATGGTTTAATTGCTGGTTTGTATTCTTTAATATTGCTTATGCATTGTAGCTTTCCTAACACCAAATCTTCTTCACGTGACTAATTCAACAATATAATATAAAGGCTAATCATATTTATTACGTTTTTCTCGTCTTTTTACCATTCAACTTCTTTGCCACTGATTGTTCTAGTTTCTGTTCACATTATTTGCGATCGGCCCGCCTGCTGCAGGTCTCTGCATCTCGATATCTTGCACATATCTTCTATTATTCTCCAGATCCATCCTAAGTTCCTCCTTTCCTACCCTGGCTTGAAAGCCCACCAACGTTGCTCTGTCATTTGCACTATCGCTATCATGTTCCCTCGATGGTAAGCGGTTACTTGGCCAACCATTCGCAGCCGAGACTTTGCCCTCACTGTTGCTCACATTGCTTCCTTTACTGCGGCTGCTATAGAGACGGCTAAAGAAGCCGCTAGTGTTTGTAACAAAGATTCGATACGTGGGAAGACAGGCACAGATAACGGCGACATAGGTTTCTGTTGTTGTCTGTTGATATTTAGTGTAAGAGGGTGGGAAAGCAAGCGATAGGGAAGGAAAACGAACCCAGATATAATCACCAACTTGCGCGGTGGTCGGCGAAGGATCAGCGGTGTTCTGGGTGATGACAGCGACAAGTCGGATGATAGAGATGACACAAACGCTAATTTATGTTAGAGTAGGAGTAGAAAATAGTAGGGGAAAGAGGCATACAAAGCACCGAGCAAGAACGTGAGAAGAAGCTGGATGCGTTTGGATAGCGACAGTTGTAGATTTAAAATCATCTTAACCGGGAGGCAGAGAATGATGATATCCAGAATAGAGTTAGAGGCCGCAGTGGCCTCGAACAGCCACAGCCTGTTGACACAGCGCGGCGTGCGAGTTATGTCTATACTCCAGAAATCGGAGATCGGCGTACATTCGAATAAGGTAATGAAAAAAGCTACTACGGTCCATACTGCAACAATGGACCCCACTATGTATACGGCCAACTTGAAGGGCCTGACCTTGAAAATGCGGTAGTACATAAGTAGTACTGAGAACTTGATAGTGGCGAGCGTAACAATATACAAGCAGAAGAAAATTAGACCAGTCTTTAAGAATTCGGCAATATGAGCGTAGGCGAATTGAATTCCTAGCCCAAGGTTGATGCCTACAACAACATGCGCTATTGAGGCATAGCAGAGAACCATAGCAACAATAATAAGCCAGTCGTCCCACCACAGCTTCGCGTTAGCGACCCTTCTTGCCCAAAGCCGACCTGCGACGGCAAAAGTCGCCAGGATAGCGAGGGAGATATTAATACCTAGTTTGAAAAAGGTCTTAGAGGAAGTAAAGCAATGTTAAAAGGGCGTTCTTACCAAAGATTTCTTTTTGCTTGCTAGTCAAAGGCTTCCCTTCATACCCGAAGTTTCGCTGCTCAATAGCCGAGAGTGATCTTGCCAACATGGTGAAGAGTTATTTGGCCTTTCAAGAAGTTAGGGTTAGGATGAGAATTTGAATCTATAAACAAAGAGAACGGTCAATGATTGATTAACAAATATGGCCCAAGTTCGGAATCTAAGGCGGGAGAAGGTGCGCGGCATCGGCGCCTTTATTAACCTGCTTATCCTACTTTGATTTGGTATAGACAGGGTTGGAAGGCTGTGAGTTGGGACTCTGACAAAGCTAAACCTAATCTAACTTGCCTATAAAACAGGAGTCTGAATTTGCAGAAAAGGATTCCGAGGTCACACTATCATCAGATAGAAGGATTAGTGAACCATAATTAGCTATAATGGTTCAAAAGGTCGATCAAAGTTGAATACAAACCCAAGACAATCTTTCATCTAAAAATAGTTATATGAGCTGCGCAAGACTTTTGAAAATGAGATTGGATATCAAGTATAACATGTCCTTGAAGCTTGTGAGCATAACCTACAATATCAACTGACTATCGTATCTAAGACTTGAAAAAGCGGCACGGAAGGATACCAAATCAAGCTGGAATGGTGATTACCTGGACGTTGAGAAGATAAGTCGTTAAGGCGCAGTAACAGTTCGGTTATTAATCGGGTATAGTCGCGGCAAGATTCCCGATACGACCAATCGTAAGACAGAAAAATAGGTTGCTTAAACGGGATACGCCACCTAGTTATCCAATGAGATGAAGGATAATACCCAGGCGGTTGACTTACTGTGATTTTTGACCTAATTAAAGTAACATTGACCTGTCGGGTGGCTTAGCGAATGCTGACAGCCTAATCAAATTTATCTCAGCATGTTACATCGCCTATAACATTGATCGCTAACTTAGTAGTTATGTGTTGGTGGTATCCATCTCCGCATTTGTTATTCGTTATATCCAGCATCGTGACTTGGGGTTGGCGACAACACTGACTCGGTGTGTAGCAGCGAGCCCCATTGGGAGGGGCTGTGCCCATTTGTTAAGCCCATTCCAACATTGCAACATTGTAACACTGTATATACGGAGGTGCTAGACCTAATTATTGTCACACCGCTTTCATGGACAAGGATAATTTTCTATTAGCAGAATGCTCTGGTGGTGGAAGAATAACGGCGATGTAACAATAATTAGTTCTTGCACCTCCGTACTCGGTGTGCAGCAGTGAGCCCCATTGGGAGGGGCTATGACCATTTGTTAACCCTACTGGGTTAGAACGTCACAAATGGGCACAATTTATAGAACTAATTCCTCTGCTGCCTCCCTTCCCAAATCTTTTCATCTCAAGAAGGCATACTACTTTCCAGATTATCACACACATAAAGTTCAACTTGAAAGCCCTTTTAGAAGTCGTAGCAGCTAACCGACCAAAGATGGGCCCTAAAAGCATCCCTGAAGGTGTCTGGGCTGACCAACCCTTCAAACTCCTGGACACACCTGGAAAGGACAAGCCTGTAAGCTGCCTCTTGCACACCAATATCTGCTTACTCTGTTTACAGCCAACTAATTTTCCCAGCTCTCTGACCCCGTGGTCTACGTTGCCTCACACATGGCCCTTGTACACAATACTTTTATCCGCGGCCTCAATAGCATCTATCTGCACGCCCCTCTTATCTCATCGACCAACAAAAGTCTTTCGCATGACTTACTGAGTTATTGCGAATGTTGGATTGCGCTGGTGGCTTTACATCATCGGACTGAAGAGAAATTTCTCTTCTCGGCTTTGGAAGAACAGATTCCCAGTGCCAGGGGAATTTTAGCTACGAACGTGCACCAGCACAAAGAGTTTCACGATGGTCTAGCTGCATTTGAGACATTTGTTAATAGCGCTCTTGCAGGGCGAGAGCCTTATGACCCTGAAGGGCTGTTAAAGTTGATTGATAGCTTTTCGGAACCGTTAATGAAACATTTCGAGGATGAGATACTAACACTGATGCGGTTAGAGGAAACAGGTCAGGGCAAAATTGTCATGAAAGTGCATGAGGAGTTTGAGGTTATTGTTCGGAAAAACGTTGACGCAGTACATATCCCTTTTCTCTACTTTCAACTGGTATATAAAATGTTCTCTAAACTTGCTAACACATCCTCAAAGGCAAAAGTGGCTCCAATGACCCTCCTCAACGCTGACAAAACGTATGAGGATGGCAAACACGCTTTTCCTGTCATGCCAAAGTTTGTTCCATATTTAATTAAATATCTCGTTTCCCGTAAATACGCTGGTGCTTGGAAATTTGGCTCATGTGACTACTGGGGCCAGCCAGTCACATTGTTTATGAATACTCAAGAGGGGAGAAATGCCCTTGCGGTTGGCAGGATATAAGGGGAAATGGAATTGACAAAGATATAATTGCTTTATGTTTGAGTTAGCTGCTGATGGTAGCAAACATAAAACGTATGCCACTCTCACGGACGGTGATGTGACACGGGATTTAGTATCGTTAAGGTGTCATGTGGAAAAGTAGAAAGAACATTTTGTCACGACGCGGAAGGTGCCTACTGTTCTGACAGCACACTCCAGGGAGGCACCCTGGATAATTGAAGCATGTAGTATTATAGGAGCGCCTTTACCCCCCCTCGATTAAACTGTAGTAGAGCAGCTTAAATATTATTTAAGTACTATAGTATAAAAGTGCAATATTAATAATACCCCCTCTGTTAAAACTAGGCTCTAAATAGGTTATATAATAGACTTTACGAGGTTAAGGACTTTGGATTATAAGATGTTAAATTTTGCCAACAATCTATTATTCAGGCAGTTGCCTATGTTAACGTTCGGGGATCATTTCTAAAGGGGGCGAAACTTGACAACGCTTTGACTTCTTAGATATTAAGGCGTGGTTCGATTCCCTACAGTTAAAAAAGAAGCCTCAAATAGAGCTAGACAATCCTAAGCCACTACTACAGATGTCGTGTTTAAAATGTTCACTTTTTTACTACAAAAAGGATTGAGCAGTCCAAAGCGTTACCATCTCGAAATCCAACTCGTGGCAAATACGAATGAGACTTTTAGAAGGGCGCAACCCAGCTGTCTGGTTTAGTAGATGAGCTACAAACAGTCTAGTAAGGAAAAGGCAGGTACGTTTTAAGTGGTTGTTCTTCTTCTTCTTTGTAGTTCTGGCATATCTTGCAAGGGGTGTATTCTGAGTGAAGCGGCCGAGAGAGGCGAGCCAACTTATCCTTCAACCATCTGTGCTTCAAGAAGCCCTGCTGGCCATGCCGTACTTGGTACACGGTGGGACAGAGACGGGAATACACTCCGCCGTGGTCCCTACAACAGAGAGGGTAGTGATTTTCGAAAGCCGTGCACGTCTTGTCTTGTGGAACGAGTTGTCATATGTTGGCGAATAGCGCGTGATATTTGATGACAGAATACGGCTGTTCAGAACATAGCACAGTTGGCTGACAGGTCCACCCTCCGCTCTTTACTCCTGTCATGT
>Ga0247734_1000938_pt1 | contig 23477 bp, 18 predicted proteins | sample UWRJL103311B2_FD_180933 | JGI IMG/M metagenome (GOLD analysis project Ga0247734, IMG submission 180933) | Plant litter microbial communities from Arlington Agricultural Research Station in Wisconsin, United States - UWRJ-L103-311B-2 | ecosystem: Environmental > Terrestrial > Plant litter >... | reverse complement strand
CTATCGTGATCGCAACCGCATCGAGCGCATGTTCGGCCACCTCAAGCAGTTCCGCCGTGTCGCCACGCGCTACGACAAAACCGCCTTATCCTTCGCCAGCTTCCTCAACCTCGCCGCCGTCCGCAAATGGCTGCCTCACTTTGTTAACGCGGCCTAGATCATTGCTAGAGCGAGCGTGCTATCAGCCGGCGTTGAATGTCCCCATTTCCCTCGCAGCTCTGGCAAACACGTGCACCGCGGTAGACCTTGGCGAGGCGGGCTTTTTCGAAATAACCATACCCACCAGGCGTCTGGGACACCCCGTTGCCGGGCAGCAGATCGTATCCGAGATCCATGTCTTCGAAACGAAGCGAGAGCTTCGGATGTCATGGCCCCCTAATGCCGCGCCATATCGAGCGGCCCGTGGAGCATTCGCGAAAAGCGACTGAACGAGCCATCAATGACCGCGAGGAGGCAGATGTTATTGCCGAGGTCAGGCAGATGGCGGCCGAGCGCCCTACATTGCCGATCTCTTCAACCGCGCTGATCGTGGTCGCTCAGCGTTGATACGGCGGCCGCTCGTGTAGCGGGGCCGAGGGAAGACCGAAGATCAAACATCTGCCTGCACCTTCTTGTCTCCGGAAAGCCAGAGCAGAGACATCGGCAGCAGCAGGAGCATGAATGCAGTGGCGGAGATGATGCCGCCCACGATCACGCAGGCGAATGGCCGCTGCGTTTCGGAACCGATGCCGGTTGAGAGCGCCGCCGGCAGCAGGCCCAGGCCCGCCATCAGCGCCGTCATCAGGATCGGCCGCAAGCGATCGATCGCGCCTTCGAGCACGGCCACGCGATAGGGATCGCCGTTCTCGTAGCGGTGCGTGATGTGTTCCAGCAAGACGACACCGTTCTGCACCGATATGCCCGCCACGGCGATGAAGCCGACCGCTGCGGAGACCGACATGTGCAGCCCCGCTAGCGCCAGCGCCGTGACGCCGCCGACTGTGGTGAAAGGCACCATCGCAAGGATCAGCAAGGCCGACCGCACCGAGCGGAATGCACCGAAGAGCAGGATGAAGATGCCGAACAGGGCGATCGGCACGATTACTTCCAGGCGCTGCATCGCGCGTTGCTGGTTCTCGAACTGACCGCCCCAGGTCATCTGGTAACCCGACGGCAGCTTGATCTTGTCCTTCACCGCCTTCTGCGCATCGACCACGAAGCTGCCCTGATCGCGCCCATCGACGTTGGCCTTGATCGCCACGTTGCGGCTGCCGTTCTCGCGGCTGATGCGCGATGCACCGACCTGTACCGAAACCTGCGCGATTTCACCCAGGGAGATCGTCCCGCCCTGCGGCAGCGGCACCTGCAACTGCGACAGGTCATCCACTGCGTTGCGCTGGTCCGGGGCGAAGCGTACGACGATGTCGAAGTTGCGATCCGCTTCGTACGCGGTGCCGACCGTCGCGCCGCCGAAAGCGGTGGCGATAGCGGTGTTGGCATCGTCCGCGTTGAGGCCGTAGCGAGCCATCGCATCGCGGTCGAGCACGGCGCGCACTTCGGTCTGGCCGCCGATCTTCACGGCATCCACGTCCGATGCACCCGGCACTGCAGCCACCACGCGCGCGGTCTGTTGGCCTAGTTCCTCCAGGACGTTGAGGTCCGGCCCGGTGATCTTCACCGAGATTTCGCCCTTCACGCCCGACAGGCTTTCCTCGACGCTGTCTTCGATCACCTGGCTGAAATTGGTGGGCACGCCGGGGATTTTGTCCACCTGCTTGCGCATGTCATCCTCAAGCGCGGCCTTGGAACCGAACTTCGACCGCCATTCACTGCGCGGCTTGAGGTCGATCAGCATCTGCATGCTCGACGGCCCCTTGGGGTCGGTTCCGTCGTCCGGGCGGCCGGTTTCGGAGCCGACATGCGCCACTTCGGGGTACGAGAGCATGATCTGCCGAACGCGCTTCTCGACCCGGCGGGTGGTTTCCATCGAGGCCGAGGGCGTGAGCTGGATGGTGAGCCAGATGTTGCCTTCGTCCAGTTTAGGCAGGAATTCCGAACCGAGGCGCGGGATCATCAGGAAGGCCAGCACCAGCGCCAGACCGGAGGCTACGAACACCGCCTTGGTGCGCGGCAGCGCCTTCTCCACCGTGTTGCGATAGCCATCGCGAAGGCGGTCCATCCAGACGATATGCTTCTCCGCCATGTCGTAGCGTTCAACGAGGAAGCTGAGCACCGCTGGCAGGAAAGAAAGCGTCAGCACCAACGCCGCGCCCAGCGCGAACGAGAGCGTCAGCGCCACCGGCGAGAACATCTTCCCTTCCACGCGCTGGAAGGTGAAGATGGGGACGAAGGCCATGATGATAATGGCCTTGGAGAACAGGATCGGCCGCGCCAGGTTGGTCACGGTATTGCGCAGCACTTGGTTGCGCCGAATCCTGTCCGGCTGGACGCCCCCGTGCCGCGCCGCTTCCAGTGAAAGCGCGACCATCAGCGCCTCCACCAGCACCACGGCGGAGTCGATGATGATGCCGAAGTCCACCGCCCCCATCGAGATCAGGTTTGCGGGCACGCTTACCGTATTGAGGCCCGCGAAGGCCGCCAGCAAAGCCAGCGGGATGATAGCCGCGACCACCAGCGCTGCGCGCCAGTTGCGCAGGAACACCAGAAGCAGCACCGTCACCAGCGTCGCGCCGACGACGAGGTTCTCCGCCACCGTCTCCACCGTCTTGTCGAGCAGCTTGGTGCGCTGATAGGTCGGGTGGATCTGGATCGGGGTCTTACCCGTTCGCTTGGCATCGGCACGGAACTGCGCGTTCATCTTGTCGACCGCGTCGCGCACGCCCTGAACCACCACGGCGGCGTTCTGGCGCTTGACCATGGTGACGATGCCTTCGCTGACATCGTCCTGGTGGTCATAGGCGACCATGCCGCTGCGTTCGGGCACGCCGATCTGCACGTCGCCCAGATCACGCACGCGCACGGTGTTGCCATTCTGCGCGCGGACCACGGTGTTGCCGACGTCGTCGATCGACTTGTAGAGGCCGACCCCGCGCACCACGACGACTTCGTCGCCGCGCGGGATGACGCCGCCGCCGACGTTGGAGTTGGCCTTGCCGACCGCTGCCTGCACGTCGGCCACGGTGACGCCGTAGCGCTTGAGCAGGTCGGGGCGGACGAGGATCTGATATTGCTTGATGCTGCCGCCGAAGCTGGTGACGTCGGCGACGCCGGGCACCATGCGCAGCGTCGGGCGGACCACGAAGTCCTGGATCGCGCGCGCTTCGTAAAGTGGCATGTCGGCCGGCTTGTCGAGCACGTAGCGGTAGACTTCGCCCACCGCGGTCGACAGCGGCGCCAGGCTAGGCGTGACACCGGCTGGCAGCTCGGCGTCACGCAGCTTTTCGAGCACTTGCGAGCGGGCGAAGTAATCGTCGGTGCCGTCGTTGAAGATCAGCGTCACCACCGAAAGCCCGGTGAGCGAGACCGAGCGGATGTCGTTGACGCCCGGCGTGCCCGCCAGCGCGCGTTCGATCGGCAGCGAGATCGAGCGTTCCATCTCCTCCGGCGCTTGCCCGGCCTGCTGGCTGATGACGACGACCTGCACGTCCTGCACGTCGGGGAAGGCCTCGATCGGCAGGCTCATCACCGCGCGGCCGCCGACGATGATCAGCGCGATCACCATCACGATCACGAAAATCCGCTTCTCGACGACGAAGCGAGCCAGTCTTTCCAGCATCGGATCAGCCTCCGGAAAGCTGCGCGTTGAGCAGCAGTGCACCTTCACCGACGATACGTTCGCCATTACGGATGCCGGACGTCAGGTAGGAGAAGCTGTCTCCGCGTTCGCCAACTTCCACCGGAACGCGGCGGAAGCGACCGGGCGCCTCCACCCGAAAGACGTAGTTCCTCATGCCGGATTCGAAGATCGCGGCGTTGGGAACCTTGACCGCGCGGCGGCCGTCGTCCGTGACGAGGCGCGCGCGCGCGTACATCTCGGGCTTGAGCGCAAGATCGGGATTGTCCACCAGGGCGCGCACCTGCACGCGGCGCGTGGCCGGGTCCACGGCCAGGCCGATCTGCGTGATCTTGGCGGTGAAGCGGCGGCCGGGCCATGCCGGTACGTCAAATTCCACCGCCTCGCCGATGCGTGCGCGACTGCTCGATGCCTCGGGAACGTCGAGGAACAGCCACAAGTTGCGCGGGTTCGAAACGGTGTAGAGCGGGCTCTGGCCGGCGCCGACCTGCTGGCCGGGATTAATCTGGCGGTCGATGACGTAGCCGCTGACCGAACTGGTCAGTGCTAGCGCATCGCCCCCGCCGCCACCCAGGTTGCGCAGACGCAGGCGCGCGCGCTCCAGTTCCGCTCCCGCCCCGGCGGCATCGGCCTGCGCGCCTTCGAGATCGCGGCGGGAGATCGCGCCCCCGTCGAACAGCATGTGCGAGCGTGTCATCTCGCGCGCCTTGCGGGTACTTTCGGCCTGGGCGGTGAGCAGGTCCGCCCGTGCCTGCCCGAGGTCGGGCGCATCGAGATAGGCCAGCGCCTGCCCGGCCTTCACCGCCTGGCCGATGTCGGCCAGCACCTGCGTCACTCGGCCGGCGACTGGCGCACCGACCCGGCTGGTCTGTGACTCGTCAAGCGCCAGGCGCGCGTTCATATCAGCCGAGATCGGCAGCGGACTTGTGGTGGCAGTGACGATCTGCACCGCGTCGAGCTCGGCCGAACCCGGCGCATAGCTGATGAGGTCCGGCGACTTGCTGGGCGCGGCGGCGGGGGGCGCTTCGGACTGGCCGCACCCTGCGAGCGGGGCGACCAGAGCAGTGGCCAGCATGGCGGCGCCAAAGGCTGCAGGGACACGAGCCCTCATCGATCGTCTCCGGTAGATTCGCCAGTAGTTTCTGCAGCCTGGAGCTGCGCGATGGCATGGGCTTCATCGGCGCGCGCATCAACCGCGCCAAGTTCTACGGCCCGCAGCGAGCGGCGGGCATCGAGCAGTTCGAGCAGTGATGTGGCTCCGTTGGTATAGGCAAATTCGGCCACGCCCGCGGCATCGCGCGCAGCGGGCAGTTGCCGGTCCTCGATCTCGCGGCGTCGTTCGCTCGCCTGGGCGAGCGAACGACGAGCGATGGTGATCTCGGCCGTTGCCACCGCCGCGGCCTTGCGCGCCTCCACCTCGGCCTGGACCAGCGCGGTGCTGGCGGCGTCCACTTCGCCGCTGTAGCGATTGCGCACGGGTAACGGCACCGAAAGGCCCACGCCGACACTGCTGCCGACACCGAGGTCATCCACCGCGTGTTCATACTGCATGCTGACGGTCACGTCGGGATGGCGCAGCGCATGTGCGCCGTCGAGGCTGTGGCGGGCCGCCTCGACGCGCGATTGTGCCGCAATGACGTCCGGACGACGCAGGGCCAGAAGATCCGCCGGCTCCGCACTGGCGGCGGGCGCATCGGCCCATTCACCGTTCGTGGCGATGCTGGCCGCATCCACTTCCCGCCCGATCAGCGTCGCGAGGCCAAGTTGCGCCGCCTGCAGCGCGATCGCCGCCTGCTGCGCATCGGTCTTCGCGCGCGAGGCTTCCACCGCCTGGCGAGACAGGTCCCCGCGCGAAATCGAGCCCGCGTGTTCCTGCGTATGCGCCATGTGCTGGCTGTCGGCATAGCTGGCCGCGATCGTCGAAAGGATCGCGCTTCGCTGCTCCGCCGCCTTGAGGTCGAAATAGGCGCCGTACACCGCCTCGCGCATGTCGCGCCGCGCACTGGCAAGGTCGCCCGCGGCCGCATCGATCAGCGCGTGCGCTTCGCCGGTTCGGGCCCGCCGTTTGCCGCCGCGCTCCAGCGGCAGGTCGATGCCGACGACGGTGTCCGCCACCGAATCCAGCGGGTGCCGGCCGATCCGTCCGGGACGCAGCTGCACCGCGCTGAGATTAAGGTTGGGATTGGGCGCGGTATCGGCGATCCGCAGGTTGGCCTGTGCGGTTTTCAGCGCCAGCCGCGATCGGATAACGTCGATATTGTCGGTCTCGGCAGCGGCCAGCGCCGCATCGAGACTGAACGCGGTCTGCTCCGACGACGAGGGCGATGCTGCAAGTGCGGCAGGAGCGATGAACGGCAGCGGTGCAAGGCAGGTCAATGCGCATGCCAGCCACCGCGTACGAACGACCTTGAACGGCGTCATGAAAGATGAGTGTCCCTCGGATTTCCGCGCGATTTATCGGCTTCGAAGGGTAAGTTCCAGCGAAGTCTGCACCGGTTTAGATGAAGATTTCGTAATCTTTTGGCAACGCAGCATAAGCCCTCCATTTCCCGCGGGAAGAATACGTGAAGGCCGGTCCCGACGGCCGATTGCCTCATCGGACCACGTTCCCACAAGGTAACAGGCAGATCATCACGTACCAGCCGATGCCAGCAATGCAGATGCAATGTCTTCCAAGCATGAAGGTCTCCAAATGCCGGCAAGCGGAAAACGCGCTTTTTTACGCGACCTTTGAACTGTGCGGGTGGTCGTAGTCGGCGAGGACGTTGCCGAAATGGCCGAGATGGCTGGATGGTAGACCAATCGCAGCACGACCACGCCAATCATCCCCGTTTGCCCAGAACAGCCGCGGATTGTCGAAAAGGAGGGGAGCTTCATTGCCATCTAATCTAAGACCAAGCCCATGGCCTGACTTAGGAGGATGCTCGCTACTGCGTCGGTCAGCACGAGGTCGTGACCGTTGTCGATCGCTTCCACATGGCACCCCCGGTCCAGTACGCACGAATGAGCGTATTCATGACGGCTGCGTGGAAGGAGCATCTATACGGTCGGGATGCGTATAACGCGGAAATCACCGCCGCGCGCACGAGATGGAAAGAGGGCAAAGCCAAGGGCCGCTCAATGATGGGATCAAGGCCCAGTTCCACCTACCCGCGCATTTCCCTGCCAGGTCACGTGCCGTTGCCAACCAAACTTTCGCGGCGCTGCGCAGGCCGAAGTCTCGGCACACGGCATGCTTCTGTATCCGGCACATCCAGTTCTTCCAGCCACGGGGCTGGATGATGAGAAACAAGCCCTCGCCGTCTCCGATGCGACCGGGACCGGGGGCAGCCTTCATACTCGTTGCGGACGGCTTTCCCGAGAGCCATCCCGCCTCCTTCGCCAAGATCGCTTATGTCAGCTGCAGGATGAAGGCGAGATCATCCACGTCATCTGCGACCGCATCATCGACCACAACGCCATGTTGCGCTTGATCGCGCATGTCAAATTCGCGGTGGTACCGGGGTGCGGCGATGGTGCCAGCAACGGCGGCAATGCTGGATCTGCACGCCCCGACAGTCTGCACGGCGGCAGTCGACCAACCGTGAACAATCAGTTATGCAGCGGCTGAGTTAAGCCGCGTTGACAAAGTGAGGCAGCCATTTGCGGACGGCGGCGAGGTTGAGAAATCTGGCGAAGGATAAGGCGGTTTTGTCGTAGCGCGTGGCGACACGGCGGAACTGCTTGAGGTGGCCGAACATGCGCTCGATGCGGTTGCGATCACGATAGCGCCGGAAGTCACACGCGATGGTCTCGCGACGGTTGGACTTGGGCGGGATGATCGGCAGGATGCCCTGTATCAGCAGGTTTTCGCGAACGGCGTCACTATCATAACCCTTGTCGGCGAGTAGGGCCTTGGGCTTGGTGACTGGGATCGCCATCAGAGCATCGACGGCTCCATAATCGGAGGCTTCCCCGCCAGTCAGGACGAAGCCGAGAGGGCGTCCCTGCTTGTCACAGCGGGCGTGGACCTTGCACGTAAAGCCCCCGCGTGATCGACCAAAAGCCTGCGCAAAAGCCCCCCTTTTCCGCCCACTGCCGATACATGGCCGCGAACTATGGTGCTGTCGATCATGTGCTGCCAGTCATCCGTCAGTCCCAGTTCGACCAGCGTTGCCAGGATCGCATCCCACACGCCTTGTTCGGCCCAGCGCCGACACCGCACGTAGACCGAGTTCCATAGGCCGTATCGCTCATGCATGTCGCGCCATGGGCAGCCGACCCGCAACACATGCAGCATACCGTTGAGGAAGCGCCGGTTGTCATGAGCAGGCCGCGATTTGCGGCCTCGCTCCGATGGCACAAGCCCTGCGATCACGTCCCATTCCGCGTCCGTCAGATCACCCCGAGCCATCGCCACTCCCGCAAAGAACAGCCTTGAATCAGAACTTAGCCCGCTTGGGAATCCACTTTGTCAACGCAGCCTAGCAGCGCCGTAATGCCCTCCGCAGATGTGCGATAGAATTATCAGAATGAGATCCCACCCGCTCGCGAGCGACTTGCGTGGAACGAGCGCGCTAGGTAGGCGCGAACACGCGCTCACCCCCCAGATCTGGCCGATCCGGAAATTGGATTAAGACTACGTTGCCGATTCCCGGCACCGAACGACATCACGCTCGGCCAAAAAAATAACAGGTTCCCACAGTCGACCGGATCACCGTTGCGGGCATGGCCGCAAACGCCGCCGCGATGAACGTCTCTCCGGTACAGTGCCCGGGGATAATGTAGTCCGGGTTTATCTGCTGCATCAGGGACAATGTCTCCATCGCCTGCTCGCGCGTCTGGGGAGCGACGAGGTGGAAGCCTCCGACGATCGCGTGCACTTTTTCGACGCCCGACACCGCCCGCGCCCGGCTAACAGTGTTGATGATACCACGGTGGCTGCAGGAACCAATCACCACCAGGCCGTGTCCGGCGACGTTGAAGACAGTGCCGAGTTCGTGCTCAGCATCGTCGACGACAAAGGCGTTGTCGCGCTTCGTGGCATCGAGCAAATTCCGGTCGCACGCCTTACCCGGGAACATTCCGGTCGGCACGTGCGGCCGTTCAGGCGATAGAAGTGGGATCACGCCTGTAGTGAAACCCCGGCCGCCGACGATCCGCGAAGCGCCGGAGACGATGAGATCGATCCCGGCCTTGCGGATCATCGGCCGATCGACTGCGCCGAACGAAGGTCCCTCCGGGTCGGTCCCACGAACTCGGGCACAGAAAGCCTCCTCGCCCCCTACGAACAAGGGCGTGCCTCGCCGAATCCTTCTCGTCGCAAGCAAGCCGTTCAAGCCGCCGAAATGATCGTAATGGCCATGGCTCAGCACCATGGCGTCGATCGTGCCGGGATCCACACCGAGCAACGCCATGTTGTTGAGCAAGGCAGCCGAGGTGTAGCCGAAATCGATCAGAGTCGTTGGCTGCGTGCCGGCTGCTGCTGACCTGGCCAACAGCGAATATCCCCATTGTCCGGCAAAGGCGGTATGATAATCGGCCGTGATCGGTGGCGGTGTGGCGCGAAAGTCCGGTCGCGTGATCGGCGGCGAGAAGACACTGGTCGTGCTGTCGATCAACACGGTCAGCTGGAGCCGATCGATCGTGGGGACTGCCGGGGCATCGGCTGCGGACAGGCTGGGCGCCGAAACCAGGGATGCGCCTGCGAGTGCCATAAAGGAACGGCGGTCCAGTTCCATGACTTCTCTCCGAGAATGCGCGATTGCGAAGGATGGCAGCTTCTGGCGGTCGACGAAAGAAGTGAACTATCCGGTCATGCCTTTGGCAAAGGCCAGCCAGGCCGGCGTGACATTGAGCAGGATTCGAAGCGCTTGCGTCGCAACGAAGAAGCTGCCGCCCCATAGCGTCGCGGGATGCAGTCTGCCACGCGATCGAACGTCATAGATCACCAGCGCGGCGAGAAGGATATCGGTCAAGACGATGCCGCCAATCGCGGCAGCGAGGCCGAGGTGGGTGAAGCGAGTGATTCGAGCAAGCGGCGTCGTCAGTATCGCGGCGGTTCCAAGCAGCATCAATCCCTTGTGCCAGGCCGCACGCTTGCGCAGGATTAGGCCGGCACCCACGAGGACAGCAAACGTGAAGATCGCACCGAGCGGGAAAATCAGGGGCGGCCCCTGCGGCGGGAGATGATGGGCCGCCTCAACTTGCTTGGTGATGATCGCGGTTGCGACGCCCAGCGGCACCATCACCAAGCCGAACACCGATGCCATGGGCCCGACGATTCTATGAATGTCGGCGCGCTCGGCGGCGATTAGTCCAGTTTGCATTAAATAAAGGACGATCCAGCCCGTGAAGACCAAGCCGTGGAGATGCAGCAACGTCGACATCGGCTTACCGCCAAACATAGGCGCGAGATAGTAGCTTGGCGCGAAGCCGATGAATGTGGCGATCGCGATGATGCCCGCCATCGCTGCGAAGAACCTCCGTTCATCCGCAAGGCGTATCGGAGCCCGCTTCGCCAATGCTTCCACGTTTGCCCCCGTTGGAACTGGATCGTCACTCAATTAATGGCGCAATGTCGAAGTTACTTATTCAAAAAGCAAATGTATTGTATAAAATCGACTAATCTTTTAGTGAAAAACCTCGCGATTTTTCGTCTAGTCTGTTCTATTGTATTGATGATGGCAGCGGTCATCGTTTCAGATCGAGAGCACAATCGGCAGTTATCCCTGGCTTGCACTCCAAAACCTGCCATGCCACTTAAGGCGGATGGGTCGGAGGCAGCGCAAAACCGCCTCCTGAGTGATCGCTAGACACGCATCGTAAGTTCGACTTCATCACCGAACGGAACGGACACATAGCCACTCCCCGGTGCGCGGACCCGTTCCAGATAGGCCGGGCAATGATCTGCATTGTCGGCGATGATGAGCGCGCCCGACCGTAGCTGCGGCTCCACCCGGTCTAGGATGTCCGGGTAAAGCGCCTTGGCTCCGTCGAGCAGGAGCAGGTCGACCACGCCGGGCAGGCCGGATCCGAGCGTTTCCAGCGCATCGCCCTCGCGAAAATCGACAAGATAGGCGAGGCCGGCGGCAGCCAGATTGGTCCTTGCCTGCGCCAGTTTCGAGGGTTCGAATTCGCTGGTTATCAATCGGCCGCCGCCATTGTCGCGCAGCGCCGCCGCCAGGTGCAGGGTCGAGATGCCGAACGAGGTGCCGAACTCCACGATCCGCCGTGCCCCGATGCTGCGGGCAAGCATGTAAAGGAGCCGACCCGTCTCTCTCGACACGGGCAACGCGTAGTCGCGCAGTTCGCCGTACAAATGGCGATATTCGGTGCGGCTCTGCATCAAGCGCGCGGCTTCTTCCTGGGAGATGGCGGCGAAGCCGGGATTCGCCCAGGGCACGTTGGCCTCCGCTTCGGCGAAGAGGCTGTCGAGCAGCGGGGCGACGGGGGAAGAGGTGAGCGTGGTCACGGGAACTCCGGGATGACGCACAAGCCGTTCTTGTGCGGGACTCAAAATACGATTAATTCGTCACATTCGTTAATCGCATTGCGGAAGCAGTCTTGGCAGATCCCAGAAAAGTCCGGATTTCCTTGCGGAAAGAGCCCAGGCAGACCCGTTCGTCCAGCCTGGTCGAGGCTGCGCTGGAGGCGGCTGTTCAGGTTTTGGTGGCCGAAGGCGCGGCGCGCTTCACGATGGCCCGGGTCGCGGAACGGGCCGGGGTCAGCGTCGGGTCGCTGTACCAGTATTTCCCCAATAAGGCCGCGCTCCTCTTTCGGCTGCAAAGCGACGAATGGCGGCAGACGACGGGAATGTTGCAGGCCATATTGGAGGATCGGGGCACGCCGCCGCTGGAACGGGTGCGGGCGCTCACCCACGCGTTTGTCCGTTCGGAATGCGAGGAGGCGGCGGTGCGCGGCGCGCTGGCCGATGCCGCGCCGCTTTATCGCGATGCGCCCGAGGCGAGGGAGATCAAGGCAGGCGCCAACGCCGCCTTCCTGCGCTTCATGGATGAAGCGCTGCCCGGTCTGTCACCGGCCCAGCGGGGCGTGGCCGCCGATATACTCAAGACCGCGATGGGCGACGTGGGCAAGTCTATCTCCGAAAAGGGTCTGGGTACGCCGGACATCGAGAAATATGCGGATGCTCTAGCTGACATGCTCTGTGCCTATCTGTGTTTGCTCGCCAAGCCCTCCCATCCTGAAGCGCAATAGGGTCGAGCGGTTTCGAGATGCCGCGCGTCTCCAAACGGACAGTCTCCTTCTGAGAAAAGCAAGTTGGCATCTTAACCGCGGGAATGGGTCGGTCTCAGCCTCCGGTGACGATCGCTAACACGGGGTTGGAACCTTGCGGCGAAGCGCTTTGCAGCTCTCCGCCCGACTCTATGCGAGCACCGGTTGGACTGCTTCAATCGCCTCGCGTTCTGCCTCCGCGCCCAGCAACATCGGCGTGGCCAAAACTTCGCTTTGCAGAAGGTTTGGCAGTTCGTGTAAGGGCGCATCGTCAGAATTTTTTGAACCGCAATGAATTATCGCCATTCCTTCCATGCCGGCAATAGCGCCGATGTCGTCAAACACAGCCTCCTGATCGCCTTGGTGCGGGCCTTGCAGCTCAAGCCCGGCGCGCTGACCCTGATCGATACGCATGCCGGCTGCGGGCTGTACGACCTTGGCGGCGACGCAGCTCAACGCACCGGCGAGGCCACGCGTGGCGTGCTGCAGGCCTTTGCCGACCCGAATCCTTTGCTGAACGACTACCGTGCCGCCGTGCAGGCGGTGAATGTGAGTGGCGAACCTCAGCTTTACCCTGGCTCGCCGCAGTTCCTGACGCAGCTTTTGCGCCAGCAGGATTTCCTGATCCTCAACGAAAAACACCCGGAAGACGCAGACACCCTGCGAGGCGTGATGCGGGGCACCGGCGCGGCCGTACATGAGCGCGACGCCTACGAACTGTGGCTGGCTATGGTGCCGCCTCGCACCGCGCGCGGCGTGGTGGTGGTCGACCCGCCCTATGAGCAGACAGACGAACGCGCACGCATCACCACCACTCTCTCCGCCGCTCACCGCAAATGGGCGCATGGCGTGACGGTGATCTGGTATCCGCTGAAAGAGCGCACCGCGCATCGGCAATGGAAGACGCAGCTACGCAAACTTGGCATCCCGAAATTGCTGGTGGTGGAGCATTGGCTCTACGATAGCGAGCAGCCCGGCATCTATAACGGCGCGGGTCTCTTCATCGTCAATCCGCCCTACGCGTTCCTGCAAGCACTGGCGCCACTGCTGGAAGCTTTGCGCGCGGCGTTAGCCCCCGAAGGGCATAAGGGCGAAATTATTTGCGATTGGTTGGGCGACTGAAATGCCCCTCTTCCCCTTTCTTCCAAAGGGGGAATTGCCGGGCGTTGAAGGACGCCGCCTGCACAGGCAATAGGGCTGCGTTCGCCGCATGCGAGGAAGTGGACGCGTATCGGGAGACGAGCACGAGTGAAGGGTGGAGTGCACCCGCTGGTATGCTAGAGGCATGTCATGCTTCACAAACATGGCCGCGGCGGCACCGTCGAAATCGATGGGTTCAAATATGACTGGGAACTCCTCACCGACCCTCAACTCTCCTCTTCCGATGGCTGGAAGGGCATGACGGTGTCCCTGCGTCAGCACGACATGCCACGTGAAGCAGTGCTGGAATTTCCGGCACCAAAGCGCCTGTTGAAAGGATTGCCGAAAGGGCGTTTGCATATCAACGACACGATTGCTTCGCGCGGCGTGCGGGCAGCATTATTGGCAGGATGGGATCCGACGTCGCGAGGCAAACCCATTGTATTTATGGTCGATACCAACGGCGATTAAGCGGACGGAAATTGTGCTCTCCCACCAACGCAGATGTGGACCTGGTCGGACAACCTATTCGCTTTTCCGTGTAAAGCCCCGGCCGATGGTCGCGGAATGCGGCGGCCAGGGTACGCAGGGCCTCACGCGATTTGACGTCGGTCAGAGTGGAGAACATCACGATCTCGGTGGATGGCAGCGGCGGCAGACCGAAGCGTTGACTGACTTCCATCGTTCCCGGCGGTGCCAGCCGACAGGAGAAGGCGGAAATGGCAAGGCCGGCCGAGACTGCTGCCGTCATCATCGCCGAGGTTCCGCCTAGAAACACTTCCGTTCACGATATTCAGGCCGCGTCCAGCGCTCGCGCAGCGATGTCGCGGACCCCGCAAGCGGGCGATAGGGCGGCCAGCCTGAGCGGCTCGCTCTCTCGATGGGCAAATTGCGGCGCTGCTTACCAGCCAAAATGCTCGGCCGCGAGAACCTCGCCTTCGCGTCGGTCATCTTCGCGCTGGATGATGGCGGCGTCGAGCTCGCCCCGGTCGAAAGCGTCCCAGCTGGCTTACCATGCTGCCGGGCTGCATAATGGCGGGCGTCGGGCTTGGTCTGACCAACACGCCGGTTACGAACACGACGACCGGCGCCGTCCCGGCAGCGCGTTCCGGCATGGCATCGGGCATCGACATGAGCGCGCGGATGATCTCGCTGGCCATCAACATCCCGATCATGGGATTCATTTTGGTCGAGGGCGTCCGGTCGTCGCTGATTGCAAACCTCCCGCGGGGCATAGACGCGGCCGGGCTGCGTGTGCTCGCGGAAACGGTGGCGGCGGGAACGACCTGCAGCACCCCCCTTTCGCGGCCCTGCACCAAGGCGCTCACAGAAGGTTTCGGTCGGGTAATGCTTTATGGGGGCATCAGTTCGCTGTTACTCGCGGTTGCAAGTTTCATAACCTTTGGGCGGAGCCATGCCCGGCAGCCCCACACTGTCGTTGAACCCGGCGGCCGACTTAGCCGCTGACTAGGCCGCTACACGGATCGCGGCCCGCCGCCCGGCAGGCTCCGACAGAATGTTCCATGCAAAGCCATACCGGCAGACGACGCATGCTGGGACGCCGCGTACCACGTTTGCGTGCTTCCAGAGCGCTGGAAGGGCATGGACGGGTGCGGACGACCAGAACCGAACTGGCTAGCTAAACGTCGGTAATCAGGGAGAAAAAGTCCATCCAGGTGGTCCTTTGTGGACCGTTCTGGAAGGGCTCTTGGCGGAGAGGGTGGGATTCGAATATCATATTTAAGTATTTGTAATTATTATATGTTTTTATTTTCTCTTGGCCAGTCCCACACTGAGTCGCACAGTAGGCTGCGCGACCTGTCGCGCGCCCACGGGCACAGGCAAGCTTGGTGACCGTCCCCAGGGATTATCCTGCCAAGTAACTAGGGCTCCTGCATCAGAACCTGAATTGCTGCCACGCCCCGATGTAGTCCGAACTCTTGCCCCCGCCCGCCTTGAAGGCTTCGCCAGCGATCCAGCGAGTGAAGAAAAAACGGTAGCTGAGGTTCTTGGTGACGATCCAGTCCGCCTGCAGGTTGTAACCGGTGCCTACGTACGACGAGCCGACGGGGCGGATGCCGGGATAGTTCGTCGGTCCTGCATAAGTCGCATCGTTCTTTGTCTCCCGCCAGAAGAACTCTGGCCCCGCCACTAGCGTCAATGACCTGGCCGGCTTGAGCGTCAGGTTCGGGTGGAGGTCGATGATGTTGGAGAAGTTGAGATAGCCGGCGTCCCCGAACAGCGGCAGCCTCGGCGCGGGTGGCGCGAAAGTGCCCAGCATGCCGTTGTTCGCCTTGCCGTCGCCGCTGAAGGCGTCGAAGCGCACGCCCAGGCGGGGCTTGAGCAGTGTCGTCGCGGGAAGGCTGTAGCCCAGGTCGCTGTTGAAGCCCCAGGCGCGGATGCGGGCGCCCGCGAAGCTGCCGGTCTGGTAAGTGCCCTCGGCATCGTAGTCCCACGCGCCGCTCCTGCCGGTGACGTGGACGCCCCAGCTCTTGCGGTGTTCCTCGCCGGTCAGAAGCGCGAACTTTGCGACCTTGTTAAAGACGTCGTAGTGGTAGACGTCGACCTGCGTGTCGGGCAGCAAGAGGCCCTTGGCAGCCGACACCGTCACGCCGTTGAAGTGACGGTCAGGGTTGGCCTTGTCGTCGACCGACCCGGTGAGCAGTTCCATGGGCCGCACCGCGAAGGCATCGATCCGCAGCTTGCGCTTGAGGATGAACGTGCCGCGCAGGCCCTGATAGGTGAAGCGGACATTTGTGCCGTCGCGCAGGCCCACCAGCTTGCCGTTGCCCAGCGGCATCTCGAAGCGGCCCGGGCGCAGGGTGACCAGCGCGTCCTCTCCGATCGGGATCGTTACGTCGGCAAAGATTTGCTGGAATTCCAGCTTGTCGCGGTTGGGCGGGGTCGCGCGGGTGGCGTCGTATTCGACGTTGTGGCCGAGTTCGGAGAAGATGCGAAAGTACGGCGTCAGACGGAGGTCGGTGACGAGGCGCAGGCGCTGGCCGAGGTTCTTGTTTCCATCGTCCGCGCTCGCGCCGAGGTTCTGGTGCGACCACTTCTGGTAGTAATAGCGCACCTCGCCGCCGACCGAGAGATAGACGTCGTCGGCCCCCAGCGAGATGTAACGCAGGCTGTCGACCGGGTTCTTGCGGCGGTATTCAGGATTGGCGGCGGCGGTCCAATCCTCCGTCCAGCGCAGGCTCTGCGGCACACCGGACTTGGCGGGAATGCCGCCGGGAACGGGCTCCGGCACCGGCGGCGCAAGCGGCTCGGGCGCGGGGCCGACTTGCGCGGCAGCCAGACCCGGAAGGCTGCAGGCGAGTGCGCCGCCGAGCAGAAAACGCGTGGATGCGCGGGCGGAAAGGCGGCGATCGGACATGGCATGTCTCCCCTGCGGCCAGTGCCTTGCCGCACCGGCCTGATCTTGTTGTGGGATTGGCTGGGAAAACGCGGGCGCGCCGCGCCTCAGGCGATAGCGCTTTCCTGGTAGCGCAGCAGCATCAGCACGATCCCAGCGACGAGCGTACCAAGCGCCATGATCGTGGCGACCGGTCCCAGCGACCAACCCGCCGTGAACAGCAGCCCGGCCAGGACAGGTCCCAGCGCCGCCCCTGCTCGGCCAACGCCGATGACGAGGCCGGTGCCGCCCGCGCGCAAGTGCGCGGGGAAGCACTGGGCGATGACCGCATAGAGCCCCGCCGTCGCGCCATTGGTGAAGAAGCCGCCGATGCCGGCCATGATCGAAAGCGTGGCGATCGTCGTCGGCCAGTAGCCGAAGGTGCAGATCGCCACCGCGCCGCAGAACATCGCGCCTACCACCAGCGTGCGCACGCCCACGCGCTGGCTGCCGAGGCTCACGGTCAACGACCCCAATGCGCCGCCGACATTGGCCCAGACCAGCACGCCGCCTGCGGACGCGGCCGCAAAGCCCATGTCGACGATGATCTTGGGAATCCACTTCACGAAGAAGTAGAAGCTCATCATATGGCCAAAGTAGACCAGCGTGAGCAGCAGCGTCACCGTACGCACGCCGGGGCAGAGCAGCTGCGCGATGCCGGGACCGGCGGGGCGCTCCTCGACTGGCGGCAATTCGGTCAGCGGCGCGCGACCCTGGCGCACCATCGTACGGTTGATCCTGTCCAGCGCATCGGCGGGACGCTTGTGGAGCAGGAAAGCGATCGTCTCGGGCACCAGTCTGATGACCAGCGGGATGAAGCAGAGCGTCATTACCGCGCCGAACTCGAAGACCGACTGCCAGCGCCCCGTCACGTCAAGCAGAACCGAGGCGATACTGCCGCCGACGATCGCGCCGATGGGATAGCCCCCCGCCATGATAGCCACCGAAAGGTTGCGGCGCCGCGCGTTCGAGCACTCGGCGACGATGGCGCCGGTCGCCGCCAGCATGCCACCGATGCCGAGGCCTGTGAACAGGCGGAAAAGCGAGAGCGTAGCGACGCCCCCAGCGGTCGAGGCGAGCGCCATGCCCAGCCCCATGATCGCAAGGCAGACCAGGATGGTCGGGCGGCGGCCGATGCGGTCGGCGATGCTGCCCAGCACGAAGGCGCCGATGCCCATGCCGATTAGTTCCATCGACAGCACCGCACCGAGCGCGGCGCGGGTGATGCCCCATTCGTGGGCGATGCCCGGCGACGCGAAGCTGATCGACAGGACATCGAATCCGTCGAGTGCGTTGAGCGCTGTGGCAACCGCAACGATCAGCACTTGGCGACGATGCATCGGCTCGCGCGCGATGATGGCGCGGGGGTCTTCCATTGCTTTCTCCCGGGCGTGCAGGAGAGCCGAAGCCCTCGCTGCCACTTTTGTTGTATCGATTGGCGCCGTCAGTTCCCGACTGGCGCAGCAACCCCGTAGGAAACCTGCTGATTACGGGTCTTCTGAAAATCCTCGAGCGACTGTCCGCGCATCGCGGCATAGATCGCGGGATTGGGTACGCCGCTCATCGCGCCCAGCTTTTCGAGCAGAAAGAATATCGCGCCGTAGTGAATCAGCCCGCGCCAGTCCCGCGTGCGGATGAGCTCGCGTTCGTGGTCGGTGATATCAGCTTCGGCCAGCACAGCGTCCGGATCGGCCTGGAAGCGCGCCCGCGCCTGCGGTTCGATCAAACCGTGCAGGAACTTGTTAATTTTCCAGCCTCTTGCGCTGCGCTCCAAGGTGTAGGGATAAGTGCCCTCAAGTTCCTCGGCGCCAGCAAGCTGGTGATCCATACGCGCACGGTGGTCCGCCGCGACACGGTCCGGCATCGGCGCGGCCTCGTTCTCGTAAATAGCGGTGGCGATCGCGCACATCGAGGGCAGGTAATAGCTCTGATGGACCTTGCGCACCCGCGCAGACAGCGCGCCGCGCATCACCAGCCACATGATGACCTCGGAGCCTTCCATGCCGCCCAGCTTGGCGTAATCGGCATGGGTCAGGCGAGTGAGCGCAACCGGATCGTTCTCCAGCAAGTCAAGGAATTGCTCATCCCAAGGCGTATTGTTGAAGCCGCAGCGCTCGCCGTGGACCTGATGCGACAGGCCGCCAGTGGCGACGATGGCGACCTTGATATCCTCCGAGTAACTCTCGATCGCCCGGCGCAGCGCCTGACCCAGCTTCCAGCAGCGAAGCGCCGAGGGGATCGGGAACTGCAGCACCCCCACCTGCAGCGGCACGATCTTTGCCGGCCAGCTCTGCCCGTCATGATCCATCAACACCGACAGCGGCGAGAAGATGCCGTGATCGAGCCCCTTGTCACGGAAAGTGCTCATGTCGAACTCGTCGGTCATCAGCGACTGAACGATATGGCGCGACAGCTCGGCATGGCCGCCGATCGCGGGCATCGGGCGCGGACCGCCGCCCTCGTCGGCCACCGGGTAGTTCTCGTCCACGCCCAGACAGAACGCCGAGTAGTGGTCGAAGAAGAACGAGGTAATGTGATCGTTGTAGATCATCAACATCACATCGGGCCGCTTGTCTTCCAGCGACTGGCGGATAGGGCCATAGGAATCGAAGATCGGCTTCCACGCCGGATCCTCCTGCTTGTTCGCGTCGAGCGCGAAGCCGATGGTGGGCGTGTGCGAAGTGGCGATCGCGCCGATGATCTTAGCCATGAAAATCCTGCGTTCTAAAAACAACCTTGCGCGCCGACCGCTTTCGCGATCGACGCGCCCGGGTTGGAAGAGGGTTCAGCGCGCTTCCGCCATCGCCAGGCGGTATAGTATGCGGCGCGCCATCAGGCCGGGCTTGTCGGGGGCGAAGCTGAGGTCGAACTGTTCCTCGCCGTCGGTGCGGACCACTTCGTTGATCCACTCCAGCGCCTCGACGTCCTCGGAATAGGCCTGCGTGTGCGCGTCGAGCATGAAGCTGTCGATGGCCTCGTCCTCGGGCAGGTAATCGCGCGAGTTGAACCACCAGTAATGCATCGAATTGTTCGTTTCGGGCGTGAAGACGTGCGTGATGTTGTAGCGGTAAAGGCCCGGCTTGCCCTCGTCCGGCTCGTGCACCCGCACCCGCGCATAGGCGGTGTGCAGCGCGGGCGAGACGAAACGCGCCTCCGAGGTGCGGTCCACACGCTTGTCCATGATGTCGGCGGGCTTGCCGTAGACGCCCGGAGGCGCACAGTTCAACAGTTCGCGGCGGATCACCACTTGGTTGTTCTCGGTCGAGGCGGTCAACTTCGAGCGGGCATATTCGGGCGTGCCGACCGTGTCGGGGTGCAGGAAGGGGAAGTGCGTCTGGTCGATCAGGTTTTCGTGCATCGAGACGTAGTCGGCGTTGATGTGGAAGTCGCCGGAAACCGTGCCCCAGCTGGGATCGCTGAGCCACCACGTGTCGGGGATCAGCGCCTCGTCGGCGAGGTCCGGCGAGCCCATCCAGATCCAGGTCAGCGGACCGCGATCGGCGATCGGAAAAATGCGAACCGAGGCGGTCGCCGGGACATTGGCCAGCGCCGGCAGCTTGGAGCAAACGCCGTCGGTGCCGAATTCCATGCCGTGATAGCCGCAGACCAGCTTATCACCCACCAGCTTGCCTTTGGCGAGCGGGAAGGAGCGGTGCGGGCAGCGGTTGCGCATCGCCACCGGCTGACCATCGAGCGTGCGGTACAGCACGACGTCGACGCCGAGGAACTTGCGCGCAAGCGGGGTACGGCCGATCTCGGTCGAACGGGCGCAAGCGTACCAGGCGTTGCGGATCAGCGGTGTCGTGTTGTTGGCGAAGGCACCGGAATCATGCGGCTCCATCGCCGCAAAGATGTCGTTGTCGCTTAGCTGGCGTTTTGGTGGCTGGGGGGCGATCGTAGCCATGGGTACGTCCTCTCCTTGGATCAAATGTCGAGTTCGAGCACGCGGCCGCGAATGCGCGAGCAGCAGATGGTCATCTGCCTCCCATCTGCCCTGTCCTCATCGCTGAAGAAATGGTCGCGGTGGTCGAGTTCGCCGTCGCAGGCGACAACCGCAGTGGTGCACAGCCCGCATTCGCCGCGCCGGCAATCGGCGTACGTCTCCACACCCCGCGCTTCGAGCGCATCGAGGATGGTCATGCCCGCGCCTACCGCGAGCGTGTCGCCATCCTTGAGGCGCACTTCGAAGCCCTCGTCCTCGGGCTTGTGCGCGGCATTGAAGACTTCGTAACGGATGCGCTCTGGCGCCCAGCCGAGATCGGCCGCTGCCGCCACGAGCGCCTCGATCATCCCGGCGGGGCCACAGACGTATACCTGCGTACCTTCGGGCTGAATCGCCAGGAGCGCCTTGAGGTCGGGAATGCCGTCATGCTGGGTCTGGATCACGGAAAGCCGGTCGCCACAGAGCGCTCCCAGCTCATCAACGTAGGCCATCGTAGCGCGTTCAAGACCGACATAGAGGGCGCTGAACGGCTCGTGACGCGCATCGAGCGAGCGGGCCATCGCGAAGATCGGAGTGATGCCGATGCCGCCCGCGATCAACAGATGCTTCGGACGATGGCGCATAAGCCGAAACGCGTTGAGCGGGCGCGACACGCGCAACCGGGTGCCGACGGCGAAGTTGTCGTGAATGAAGGCCGATCCGCGCGCGCGGTTCTCGCGCTGGACCGCGATGCGCCAGTACGGCTCGGGCGCGCTGCCCGCCGTCAGTGCGCCGACCACCGAGTAGTGCCGCAGGAAGCGGCCGTCGTCACCGCCGAAGCGCAGTTCGATGTGGCTGCCCGCCTCGGCCGGAGGCAGAGCACGGCCGGCCTGCGCGGCGATGAGAATTTCGGTGATCCGATCGGTCAGGGCACGGCGGCCCACGACGACGGCATTCAGGTACTTGTCCTGCATGTCCTCTCCATTGCGGCGCACCGGATCATGCCGACGGTGCCGCTTTTTGCCTGTCGGTAGAGATAGGGCAGCTCCGTCAATCCCGCTTATGCAATATGGAGAAGACGCCTTGCGTTATGCGTATAATGGACGCAGAGTCTGGCGATGTCCGGCAACCCTCCCCTGGTGTCCATCAAGCAGTTGCGGGCGATCGGCGCAGTTGCGGACAACGCCAGCCTGATCAGGGCGAGCCGGCAACTCGCCATCAGCCAGAGCAGCCTGTCACGACAGGTTGACGAGGCCGAGAGGGCGCTTGGCCGCACCTTGTTCCAGCGTGGATGGAACGGCATGGAGCCAACCTCTGCCGGCACGGTGGTCATAACCCACGTGCGTCGGATGCTGGCGCGGATCGTCCAGTGCGCCAAGGTTCTGTCAAGAGACGGCGCAAAAACCGGCGATCTTGGCTATCACCTCACATGGTTCATGCTCGACGTGCTCGATGCGGTGCGCGAAGCGGGCAGCGCCTCCGCCGCAGCGAATTCTCTGGGCATATCGCAACCCACCGTGAGCCGCATGCTGGCGCAGGCCGGAGCCGCCCTCGGCCAGCCCGCGTTCCTGCGCACGGCCACCGGCATGACGGCGACGGCCAGCGTGCCGATCCTCTGCGCGCTCACGGAAGATTTGCATGCAGAACTGGCGGCCATGGCCACCGCGCTCGCGTCGCTCGACGGACAAGTCACCGGCCGCGTCGCGGTGGGCCTTCTGCCGTTTTCGGAACAGGGCATCGTCGTCGAAGCCTTCGCCGTTCTCACCCGCGATTATCCGCATCTTCAGCTTCAGGCTGTGACGGGCAGCTACACCGCGCTGACCCAGGCCCTGCGGCGCGGCGAGATCGACATGATGCTCGGCCCCCTGCGCGGCGATAGCGCCGCTGACTGGGTGCAGGAACAGGCGCTGCTCGAAGAACATTTGACGCTGCTTGTGCGGCCCGGACACCCCCTCGCGGAGCGCCATGCAGCATCCGCAGACCTGGTCGCGGCTGCTTGGGTCGTCGGCCCGCACGGTACTCCGACGCGGCGCTTTTTCGAGGCCTTCTTCCTGGAGCGAGGCCTGGCGCCCCCGGCGCAGATCTGCGAGATGGTGACCTTTCCGCTGGCAGAAGACATGATCCGCCAGAGCGACGCCATCGGCCTGCTGACCTATTCCCTGCGACAACGCGAAGCTCTGCAAGACCGCCTCCGGATCGTGACCTCGGACTTCCCCGCTGCCGTGCGCCAAATCGGCATATCCATGCACAGATCCCGTCCGTCCTCGACACCGCACGATCTGTTTCGATCAGTCCTGAGCCGATCGCTCGACGATGCGCATAGAGATGCACATTAGATAAGAACGCCCTGCGACCGATGGCCGCAGGGCGTTCAACCGCTTCCCGGAGGAGGATGGGGAGCGGCTATTCCTGGTTCCTGGCGAAAGCCGCGTCGAAGCGCACCTCGGGCAGCTTCCACAGCAGCGAGCGCACGAAGCCGACTGCCTCGGCCGCGCCGTGCAGGCGATCCATCCCGGCATCCTCCCACTCGATCGAGATCGGGCCTTCGTAGCCGATGGCGCGAAGGGCGCGGAACGAATCCTCCCACGGCACGTCACCATGCCCGGTCGAGACGAAGTCCCAGCCCCGGCGCGGATCGCCCCAGGCAAGATGCGATCCCATCACCCCCGCGCGCCCGTTCTTCGGCCGCAAGCGCGTGTCCTTGCAATCGACGTGATAGATGCGGTCCCGGAAGTCCCAGATGAACCCTACCGGATCGATGTTCTGCCACATCATATGCGAGGGATCCCAGTTGAACCCAAAGGCCTTTCGGTGGCCCAGCGCCTCCAATGCCTTGACGCTCGACCAGTAATCGTAGGCGATCTCGCTGGGATGAACTTCGTGGGCGAAGCGCACGCCCTCCTCGTCGAACACGTCGAGGATCGGGTTCCAGCGCCGGGCGAAGTCGGCATAGCCTTCCTCGATTACGGCATCGGATACCGGCGGGAACATCGCAACGTACTGCCAGATTTTCGAGCCGGTGAAGCCGACCACGGTATCGACGCCCAGCAGCCTCGCGACCCTCGCCGTGA